>Ga0316192_10000082_pt1 | contig 59534 bp, 56 predicted proteins | sample MerIslwburrow_MG_FD_204931 | JGI IMG/M metagenome (GOLD analysis project Ga0316192, IMG submission 204931) | Coastal sediment microbial communities from Maine, United States - Merrow Island worm burrow | ecosystem: Environmental > Aquatic > Marine > Coastal > Sediment | place: USA: Maine...
GTGGGCTATTGTATAAACAGGATTCCCAAGCTGACTACGTGGGTTCGATTCCCATCACCCGCTCCATTCCTGATCAAGACAATTATTTGATTGAGCTAACCAACCGTCCTTGCAGTACCATAAGCCATAACACTTACCGGGTTGTCCAAACTGACTTCCATTCACTCCAACACAAAAAAAAAAGGCACAAACCATGTTCACAAGAGCCATTGTAAGAACACCGTGCGAGGCGATGGTGAACGGCCTGAGCAGCGCGAATATGGGTAAGCCTGATTACCAAAATGCACTGGTGCAGCATGCCGACTATATTGAAGCCCTGAAAGAGTGCGGACTGCAGGTTACGGTGTTACCGGCAGACGAGAATTTTCCTGATTCCACCTTCGTAGAAGACGTCGCTTTAATGACGCCTCCGTGCGCCATTCTCACCAACCCGGGCGCTCCAACACGTACCCTGGAAACCCGTTCGATGCTGGGCACAATCCGTGAGTTCTACGAAAACGTAGAAATGATCAAGGCGCCGGGGCAGGTGGAAGCCGGTGACATCATGATGGTCGGCGACCATTACTACATAGGATTGTCAGAGCGCACCAACCCGGAGGGTGCCGCGCAAATGATCGCCATTCTGGAGAGTTATGGTTTGCAGGGTTCAATGGTCGAGTTAACCGAAGTATTACACTTAAAAACCGGACTGGGTTATCTTGAAAACAATCATCTCCTGGCTTGCGGGGAGTTTCTGACCAAACCGGAGTTTCAAAAATTCCATCTTTTGGAAGTCGACCCGGATGAAGCATACGCAGCCAACAGTGTATGGATAAATGATACCGTGCTGACACCCGCGGGTTTTCCAAAAACCCGGTCGTTAATTGCGGATGCCGGTTACAAGGTCCGGGAGGTAGATGTTTCTGAATTTCAAAAACTTGATGGGGGGCTCAGTTGTCTTTCGCTGAGATTTTAAGCCGTTCAACCAGCACATAAACGTCAGCCCGAATATTTCACCAAGGCGGACGACAAAATGACATATATATTTTTTATTCAAAGACATGATAGGCCATTTTAGCTGTTTCTATTGGTTACAGTTTGTCCTATCCGGTTTTGCGCACACTTCCAAGCACCCGCTCGACAATAATATCGTCGGCCAGGCTTTCCATTTTCCAGTTTTTCAGAAATGCGCAGTGACCGCCATAACGGGTGACCAGTAATTCGATATTCTCATTATCAGGCAGGTCCGCGAAATCACTCACCGGCACCACCATGTCATCCTCCGATGTCAGGATGGTGGTGGGAATTGTTATGGTTTTCAGACGATCACCTGCGACCGAGTATCCATCAAAATATTGATCCAGTGATTCAAACTCATAGTGATGTGTCGCCAGGTATCCCGTCCTTTCGCGAAGATTCCCAAGCTTGTACCACTCATCATATTCATACGTATCCGGAAACAAAGCCTGCTTGACCTTTATCGACTTCGACCATTTCCGAATGAAGTAGCTTTCATACCCCCGCGGACCCTCTTCCATTGCCGTGAGTGTATTGCAAGGCGAAATGACCGGACAGACTGCAACCACCTGTCGTAATGACAATCCCGCCTCGGGTGCTGCCATGGCCACTCTCAATGCAAAATTACCGCCCAGCGAGTAGCCGGATAAGGCCCAGTTTTGAGCCCCTGTAATTCGCTGAACATCCTGTAATGCGTGTACGACTTCATCCAGACGACAGGAATGGAACAGACCCTGGTTCATATGATGGCTCTCGCCATGATCACGAAAATTCAGACGGAAAACATCAAAACCCCGGTCATACAGCATGCCCCCCGCAGCCACGATATAGTTTGAACCGCTGCTGCCCTCCCAGCCGTGAAACAGGATCGCAAGGCCTTTACTGTTATTCGGCTGAGGGGAGTAGTGACCCAGCAAACGAACACCATCACCACCGTCCAGTATCCAGTCCTGCTCGGCATCGAGCATCGCTCTTGAGCGTTTTCTGACAATACGCCGCCGGTAGGCGCTGCTGTTGATCACCGATTGCGTGTGGGTGTTACGCAGGCCGATTGCGGGAGAAAAAGCATCGGCTAAGAGCTTGGATCGTTTCATCGGTAGTTAGTGTCTAGGAGCCTGTCGGGTTTGACCGATCGTAGCGAGATGAAGCCGATTTGAGTCAGATTTTTCGATCTTTTGAGGAGAATAGCACCGCTATTTAACGATAAAGAGCGGGAAATCTGGCCAAACTCGGGTTTTTCGCAGTAGATCATGTTAAATCCGACAGGCTCCTAGCTTTCATAGCGACTGATAACAGCCGCCCTGGCACCATCCGCCAAAGCACGACGGGGTTGATCAATCGCACTGATTACCGGCAGAAAATGGACCTCGGCAATGGATTTTGGCCTGGCCAGTTGACGGCAAAAATTCACCGCCATCGACTCACCCACCCGGAAGGCAACATCTTCGTCTATCTGACCATCGCGCATGTAACGAATCGTAACCGGTTGAACCGGACATCCAACATCCACCGCCGCCCTGAACATGCGGGCATGAAAAACCCGCATTGGTGCGCCGGGCTGAATACCGCCTTCCGGAAAAATCGTGACTGCCCTGCCCTGTCGCAGGCGCTGAACCATGAGCGAGTTCACATCGGCCGCCGAATCGTGGTTGCCGCGTTGGTGGAAAATTGTGCCACCGGTTCTTGCTATATAACGGAATACCGGCCAGTTCTCGATTTCTGCTTTACTGACAAAACCCACCGCACAGGCACCATGCAAAACCGGGATATCCAGCCATGAAATGTGGTTTGCCGCGATCAAAACCGGTCCGTCCTGCGATTGACCGGTAAGCTGCACCCGGAGTCCAAAAAACCACGTCAGCCTGTTTGATAACCGGACGCCGGCCCTGTCCGCCTTGCGTGAACCCTCCGCCGTTTCAAGCCGCCTGTAATAATTTACCCGCATCAATGATGGCGCCAGAAAAAGCAATAGAAAGCCTATAAGTAACAGGGAGCGGAAGATAAACCGCAGAATTGAAGCAAATATTGATATCATAATCCGGTCGAATCAGCTCCGAATTGTTAGAAAAGTGGCGCAAAGGTTATCACATCAGCGACAATACACCGCGGCTATTTTTCGGTCCCATGAAACTTTTGGTCCACAGGTCTATGAAGCAATACCAGGTTAAAAATATCAACAGCGGTGCAATTTTCACCGTCAATGAAGGTGAATCAGTTTTGAACGCGGCCCTGCGTCAGGGCGTAATGCTGCCCTACAGTTGCAAAAACGGTACCTGTGGCAGCTGCAAAGGCCACCTGGAATCGGGTGAAGTTCACTACCCCTTTCATCCGCCATTGGCGCTGAACCGCGAGGAAATTGGCGAAGGCCAGGCTCTTTTTTGCCAGGCGGAGCCAACCGGGGACCTGGTTATCCGTGCCCGTGAAATCGAGGCGGTACGGGATATTCATATCCGGAAAATGCCGGCAAGAGTAACCGAAAAAACATTGCTGGCACATGATGTTATGTGTATAAAAATCAAGCTGCCAAATGCTCAGCGACTGCAGTTCCTGGCCGGACAATACCTGGAAATACTTTTACCTGACGGCAAACGACGGGCATTTTCCATCGCCAGTCCGCCGCAATCCGAAGACGAGATCGAACTGCATATACGCCATGTCGATGGAGGCGGTTTCACCGGATGGGTTTTTGACGAGTTAAAGGAGCGCGATATTCTGCGTCTCGAAGCCCCCCTGGGCACCTTCTTTATCCGTAATGACAGGCTTGATCGCCCGATGATACTCATGGGTGGCGGCACGGGCTTCGCGCCTTTGAAATCCATGATTGAAGACCTGTTGGCCCAACATGACAAACGCCCCTTACACCTGTTCTGGGGAGCAAATAGCCGCGCCGATCTTTACATGCACGAGCAGGCCGGAAAATGGGCGCAACAACATGAGCATATTCAGTATTCCACCGCCTTGATGGAGCCGGCGGATGCAGAAGCCTCAGACAGTTTTAACGGTTTTGTCCATCAAGCCGTATTGCGACAGTATGAGGATCTTTCCGGTTTCGATATCTACATGAGCGGCCCGCCGGCAATGATTGATACAAGCCGCAGCGCCTTTCTGGAAAGCGGTGCTGAAAAACGGCGGATATTTTTTGATTCGTTTGAATTCGGTCTGGATGTGCCGATCAGGGTGCTGGCCAAGTCGCACTAGGGTCCCGCTTCGCACACAGCAGGAAACTGCCTACAGCGATAACATGTCAAACTCGCCGAGGTTCATCAGAAATTTCTGCGCAGCGAAATCAACAGCGGGCTTGTCAGTCGCCTCGGATAAGCTGCGCACACTTTCTGCAATCGCAAGCCACCAACGCATATGATCGGCGCTAAGTTGGGCGGCCACGGGAATGAGATCATGCATCGTATTGATATTGCGGGAAGCCGCTTCCTTGATGTTGAGCAAACTCCTGATATCAAGGTCACTTTTATGCAACTTTACAAACAATGACTTTACCAGCTTCGGGTCTTCGTCCAGTGACTGGGAATCGGCGGGTTCGGCATTTTCCTCAAGCAGTGCGAGATCCATATGACTCAATATTTCCCGGAGCGCCCCACGCAGACTTAATCGCAGTTCGTTTTTTCGGTCCCTTTCGAGCCGAAACTGGATCAAAGAAAACAAGCCGACCAGGAAAAAACCCTCTAGGCAGAACCCGATCAGTTCGGGCAACAGGTTATTTTGAAACGCCCCTTCGGTGCCGGACCTGAGAAAAAAGAACAGCAATAATGATCCGGCAATACCAAACAGAATCAACGGCGCCAATAACAACAACCGTTTCAACTCAATGATCCTCTTCAGGCAGGGCCAGGGCATGAATCACGGCAGCAACCTTGCGGGCTTCTTCCTGTGTCAGATCCAGGGGAATGTTTTGCAGGTAGACGACCAGGTCTTCCCGTATGGGTACGGGAAAAATTTCGTGAGGGCTGCGCGGCGGGTTGAGCGCCAGTTCCTCACGGGCCTGTGCCTGGCCCGGAGTATCACGGGCGGCAACCAGGGCCGCTTCCGGTTTCTCTCCCTCCACCGATTGAAAACCGGCTGGATCGGAAGTCCAGGATATAAAGTCTTTCAAGGCGCTACAAAGACGTTCGTTGTAGAGCTGAATGTTTTCCGGACGGATGGTTGAGCCCTGAAGCTTGTGAAACCGTGAGCACAATTCATCAACATCCAGCAAGCGAAGATCGGAACGCTCATGCGGTTTCAGCTGTATCAGCAAGTGTTCTGCAGCGAGTTTGCGCGATCGCGCGGTTGCCGGAGTGGTTAGTCCGGTAACGGCCCCCTCCCTGAGAAACTTGAGAAAGGCCGATTGTGAATAGTCTTTATCAGTCATTTGCTGCTCAAACCCCGTATTTAAGCTGAATCCAGCAGAGCAAGCTCAAAAGTCACTGCGGTTTCCACATCAGGTTGAAGTGAGCCGTGCTAAACCTGTAGGTAATGGTTTTGGCGCCTGGCCCTGGTTCATACGCAGAGCATTTCGAAAACAGGCCATCGCGGGCTCAAGTTCACCCTGACGTTCAAGTAGCTGACCAAAAGCGTCATAACCAAGACTGCTCGGCTCCAGTTCGAGGCTTTTAACCATGTACTCACGTGCTTTGCCCCACAGGGACTCGCCGGCGCACAAGCGTCCCAGCGCCAGGTGCAGGCCGGCGTCTTCGGGGTGTTTTTGCAGCCATTTTTCACACTGTTTCAAGCGCTTGATCCTGTCATCAGCAGCCGGATCGCCATAACGCAAAACCAGCGCCGGATGCCATTCATGCTTCAGGCTTGCAACGATCAACGGCTCAGCGAGATCGGCACGTTCCAGCTTGGCGGCACTGAGGGCAAACGCATCGACAACAGGCGCATGCTGGCGCATGGCACGTGGCAGTTTCTTCCAGGAGGACTGCAAATCTTCGGTGGTTGAAACCGAGCGCAGTTTGTTAACCGCGACCTCTTCCTCCCATTCCTGTGATTGCTCATCATCCAGAACACCGGCTTTGCGCAATGCAGGCAGCAAGTCCTGCAACTGGTCCCAGTCACCCAACTCCCTGTAGCAACGCGACAAAAGCTCAAGTACCTGTGGATGCTTGCGGCGGCGTTTGTACAGTTCCTGCAGGATGGGCAATGCAGCGGCACGGCTGCCATTGGCCAGCAACATACGTGCCCTTGTCAACTCAACCAGGAAGCGTTTTTTTGAGCCGCCGCTGTCAGCCTGCTCAAGATAATATTCGCTACGCTCAGGGGCATTCTGGCTGTCTGCCGCCTGCGCTGCTGCCAGGTAATGTGCCGTGGTTTTTCCCTGTTTGCTGGCAGATTTCTCCAATGCCTTTTCAGCCGTCTTCCAGTCCCCCTCTGTCAGTGCAAGCAAGCCTTTTTCAAGTTGATTGAAGGCGCGCTGCTCACGCATTTTGCGTGCAGCCTCAACCGGCATACGCCAGATCCAGACAGCCAACTGTACCGCAAACCACAATATAAGCAGGGCCGAGACCAGGACCAGGACACTGGTTTCAACGGTCCAGGCACCAATATTGATAAGTACGTGACCCGGATCGGATTTGAGTAATGGTGCAAGTGCACTCGCCAGCAACAAGAGCGCCAATATCAACAAAAGAAGAAAACTACGCTTCATTCTTCAGGTTCCACGGTCTCAACCGGTGTTGCGGACTGCAACAGTCTGCGGCTATCACGCAACTGGCGTAACTGTGTCCAGGGACCGCTGATGTCGGGCATTTCAGGTGCGATATCCACCTGCTTCAGGGCCGCAACCCCAAGTAACAACGCCTGCACTTCGGATGAGCCGTTCTCGAAAAACTGTTCTACCGTGGTATCAACCCTGTCCAATGACCCGGTATAAACACCGCTATCATTTCGCATCAGTGCCAGTCGCGCCGACTCAAACTGCAACCATAGCCCCTGGCGCAGGTAATCCTTGTCATCAAGACTTAACAAGGACTGATCTTGCGGGACCCTGCGTCTGACCGTTACCAGTGAAGACAGGGTGTGTTTGAAACTCTGCCACCAGCCCGCATCATCCGCTAGCTCTGGCTCAGGCTGTGCTGTGGCTTCACCACGAAATGGCAAACCGGGCACTTTTGACTGTAAATCAGTGATCTGTGACGTCAGCTGTACGTGGTCAATCTCGGGCACCTGCGCCAGTGCCTGCCGCGCCGCAGCAATTCGCTGACGCACACTCAGGAACATCGGATCGTCCAGTGCTTCAATTTGAACATCTGCTGCCTGCAATGCAAGATCGGCAGCGACGGGGTCGGCAAATAATTGCAATCGTTCACTTGAGGTTCGCAACAGAAAATCTATTTCTGCGATATCCAGGGTCACACTGCTGTTCTGACTGGCTGCAGCAACAGTCACGAGACCTGACTCGGTTGCGGAGAGACGCTGTTCCAGTGAGCGAACACTGCCCTGCATTGCATTGATTGAAGCCTGGTCCTCACCTGTCTGACCCTGCAAACCTGCCAGCTGATTTTCAACGGTCTTGAGGCGTTCATCCCTGCGCAACTGCTCAGCCGGATCGATGGGAGCTTGTGCCTTCCCAAGGCGCTCTTCAAAGGATGCAACTGATCCGGCAAGTTGCTGCTGGGATTCCTGCAATTGCGTCAATGTCTCTTTCTGCGTGACCTCAGCCGGATCTGCCTGGCGTGTCTGCCACCATTGCCAGGCGGATGCACTGACGGCGGCCATCGCCACCAACAATGCCAGTATCGCAATGGCCGTGCCGGACGAAGCAGGTTTTTTCTCCTGCAGGAGTCTGTCCACGGGGTCAGTGGTCAAGTTATCAATTTCTTCGTTCAATTGTTCTCTTTCCATCCTGAGGCCTGTAATTGCTTGCCAGGTCGCTAGCCGTTGATGCTAACCAAATCCGCCCGGTTTGGCACCTGTTAAAAGTCCGGCACCGGTCTCAACCGGTAGTTTACTGTTCCGTCAGGCGCAATACTGACTTTAGCAAATCGGGGTTTCCCGGACCATCGGCCAGTTCAACACTGCTCGCGCCACGTTGACTTAAATGATGCTCGATGCGAGAGGAAATCACCAGCGCAGGTGAATTCAGTATTTTACCCCACAGATCCCGCGGCAGGTATTCCTCGGCGAGTTTCAGTGCCGAAATACTGGTCCAGATACTGATTAAATCATCACAATCGCGTAAACAATCAACTTGCGCGGGTTCCGGTTGCAGTGGAACGCGTTCATAGACCATTGCATTGAAGGTGTTCCAGCCGAGGGCACGCAAACCATTTAGCAAAGTTTCCCGGCCACCGGGCGCACAAAAAATGATAGCCACACCTGCACGTTCCGCCAGCCCCGGTATTTGCAACAGGTCTTCACTGGTAAAACCGGTTTTCGCTTGAAGGTGTGCCGGATATCCGGCGGCTTCCAGGCTTGCTCGCGTGGCGGAGCCAACAACGGCGATTTCCAGATCATCGATCGGATCCTGCCGGGAAATAAGAGGAAGCCCGAATTGAACGGCACGAGTACTGGTGAAAACAGCCAGCTTACGTGAATCGCTCGCAGACCATGCCGAGCCAATGTCAACATCCGGTTGGCGTGCCTTGAAGGTATACAACGGCATCACAACGGGAAACAAACCGTGCACTTCAAGCCGGTCAGCCAATTGCCGTGATGCATCATATGGGCGAGTGATTAGAACGTGTGTCATAAATCAACGCCTCAGGCCCGATATCCTCTACAGGCCCGCAATAATTTTTCCGGCACCATTGGTCAGAAGATCGGCGGCCACCCTCTCGCCCAGGGCAACGGCATCCGAAGCTGGCGATTCTCCTGAGGCCCGGATGGATTCCTTGCCGTTCGTTGTGCTGACTATCGATCTCAAGTGGACCGTGCCGTTTTCCAATACCGCGTGAGCTGCCAAAGGTACCTGGCATGTGGCTTCCAGAACCCTGGCTACTGCCCTTTCCGCACTGGCCACGACCATCGTGTCTGAATCTGCCAGTGGCTCAATTAAAGACCGTGTATCGCTATCGTCCTGCCTGCATTGCAGGCCGATGATTCCCTGTGTTGATGCGGGCAGCCAGTCAGGCGGCTGCAGTGTTTCTGTAATGCGTTCCCCCAGGCCGAGACGTTGCAAGCCTGCGCAGGCCAGGATGATGGCATCGTATTGCCCTTCGTCAAGTTTTCTCAGCCGGGTATCCACGTTTCCACGCAGATCGGCAACTTCAAGGTCAGGCCTCAATGCCAGCAACTGTGACTTGCGGCGCAAGCTTGAGGTGCCTATGCGACTGCCGGCCGGCAGATCAGCCAACAGCTGTCCCTTTCGGCTGACCAGGGCGTCATACGGATTGGCTCTCGGCAGGACCGCATCAAGTACGAGCCCTTGCGCCATGCCCGCCGGAACATCCTTCATGGAGTGCACGGCCAAATCGGCTTCTCCATCCAGCATCGCACGCTCCAGTTCTTTCAGAAACAACCCTTTGCCGCCAATCTCCGATAACGGCCGATCCAGGATACGGTCACCCTGGGTGACGATTTTCACCAGTTCAATTTCAATGCCAGGATGCGATTTTTCCAACAGGGCCTGCACATGGTTTGCCTGCCACAAGGCCAATGCGCTCTTGCGTGTTGCGATTCTTAGAGTTTTTTTCATGTTAATTCCCGAATGAGTTTTCTTATTGCAGGGAGATTACGGCGACTCACCTGTGGACGGTCCTCACAACGATCCAACTGTAGGAAGTGGCGACCATCAGGAGATTTTTCCAGCCCGCGGATACGCTTTTTTATCACCAGCGCACTGCGGTGTACACGCACGATGATATCGGCATACTCATTTTCAAGTTCCGCCAACGATTGGTTAATCACCATTTTACCGCCCAAATGCACCACCGTGGTGTATTTATCCTCGGCGCACAGATAAATCACTTCGCTCATCGGTATCAGTTTGACCTTGGCGCCCAATGTAGACCGAAGAAAAGAACCACTTGCACCACTGTCGGGCCCTGCCAGGAACCGCCTTGCCTTGTCCAGTGCAAGCAATAGCCGTTCTGCGCGGACAGGTTTGACCAGGTAATCGACAGCATCACACTCAAAGGCCTCCACCGCCTGGTCCGACCAGGCCGTGCAAAAAATGATAGCCGGTGGCTTACGCTCCTGCTGCAACATCTTTGCCAGCATCATTCCATTAAGTCCCGGCATCGAGATGTCCAGTAACAGAACATCAGGTTCTTTTAACGGGATCAGCTGCAAAGCCTCCTTACCGGTGGCAGCTTCACCAGCAACATGCACTGCCGGCGCATCCGCCAGCATCCGTCGCAGGCGGTTTCGGGCCGGCGCTTCGTCATCAATAATCAGTATTCTCAACATACGGCAAACTTAAAACGGCAAAAAACTGCTCGTCATTCTGGTGTGTGATCAGGCTGGCGTTGGGTCCGAAGGCCAACTCCAACCGCTCGCGAATATTGACCAGGGCCATACCATGCCCCCTGTGGTCATATTCGTCCAACCCCAACGGGTTGGAGATGGTGATGACAATATTATCCTTCTCAGCACGCCCGTAAACCCTGATTTTTCCGCCATCCGCACGTGACTGGATACCATGGGCAACTGCATTCTCGAGCAAAGGTTGCAAGGTCAACGGCAACACCGAAGCGTCCTGGGGCAGTTCACTCACCTGCCAGTCGAGACGTAGCCGGTCACCCAAACGGCGTTGCTCCATCTGCAGGTACCTTCTTGCCAGGTTCAATTCTTCCGTAAGATTGATCAAGCTGTCCGCCCGTCGCATGCTGCCACGAAACAGATCCGCCAGGTCCTCTGTGGCACGTTCAGCGGCAATTGGCTCTTCGGGAATAAGACTGGCGATGGTATTGAGGCTATTGAACAGGAAATGCGGCCGAATCCTGGCCTGTAGAGCCTGCACACGTGCTTCTGACTGGGCCAGCACCTGTGCACGCCATTGGGCCCGTATGAACAGGTAACGCAAAAGAGCCACACCAACCAGTGCCACGGCCAGCACACTCTGCCACACAAAGATTGCAAAATTCTGTCTGCCCGGCCCCATGCCTAGCACCGTGCCAATGATGCCTGCGAAATAGCTGAAAGCCAGCGCAACGATCACCGCCGTAAGCCAGCTACCCAGCCAGGCACCACGCGCGGAAAGCCGGCCAAGCCAGGCTTTGGTAATACACACACCCAAGGCTGTCACCAACGCCAGTGCCTGTGCGTACAGTGATGTGACACCCAACCAGAGCAGGCTGAACTCCCCCAGCGTGGCGACACCCATAAGCAATACAGAGACCTGTGTCACGGCCATCACCGCCAGCAATAACCTCCAACGGCAAAATGAAGGTGGATAGACACCACGCGCCGCAGTTTTGTTCTGCCTGCTGCTTATGGTGTCCGTAGAGTCATTCATTGAGTCTTACACTGACCGGTCAGTTAAAACAGCCCTGCATCCATCGCCCGATATCCGCAATTTCCGGTTGTGAAACAGAGTGTGGAATGGGGTAGCTGTGCCACTCAACCGGCCACTGCCCGGCTTGAAGTGCCGATTCGGCATCCTGGCCCAGGAAGAAAGGCACCACGGGATCATGGGTTCCATGACCGAGAAATACCGGTGTTTCAGCGTTGGCCTTTGAATGCTCGCTTTTCAGTCGTTCAGGAAACAACAGGTAGGCGGACAAAGCCATGATACCGGCGAGTTTCTCCGGGTAACGCAACCCGGCATACAAGGCCACTGCGCCGCCCTGGGAAAAGCCGGCCAGTATTATTCTCGATGCAGGAATGCCCCGTGAAATTTCAAACTCTATCAACGCACGGACCTTTTCGGCACTATGCAGGATACCCGCCTGGTCCTGCCCTTTGCTGGTACTGATCTCGATAATGTCATACCAGGCACGCATAACTGCTCCGCCATTGACCGTCACCGGTCGCATCAAAGCATGCGGAAATATAAAACGCACCCGGGTTGCGGGAGACAAACCAAGGTATGGAACGATAGGTTCAAAGTCATGACCGTCGGCACCCAGTCCATGCAACCAGATAACCGAGTATTCCGGATTGTCCGCCGTGGTCACTTCTACGTAATCAAGCAGTTGCCCGCCTTCTTTGCTGTATGCTGATTTGCTGCTGTCCATGGCGTATAGTGTAGCAGTCATTCAATCTGGATTTGCGCACTGATGCAAACTGTGAAAACCACCTTAGTAATATTGATAAGTATTGTTCTGCTGGGTGCCTGCGGTAACAAGGGTCCGCTTTACCTGCCCGAGGAAAACGCATCAGCAGAACAGAGCTCAGCCACGGGTGCTGACGAGAAAGAGGAAAACAAAAACAAGAAGAAATCAGCGCACCTCTAGGAGCCTGTATTAATTATGCCCGTTACATTTCAAAAAATGCATGGACTCGGCAATGACTTCATCGTGCTGGATTTACGTCAGCAGGATTTTGTCATTGATAAAGACATTGCAAAAAGCCTGTCAAACCGCCACACCGGTATTGGTTGCGACCAGATCCTGATTCTTCGCCGGCCATTAAATGACCGGCAGTTGGCAACATTTGAGATCTGGAATGCAGATGGAAGCCGTGCCGAGCAATGTGGAAACGGTGTTCGTTGCCTGGGTCTCTACCTGCACATGCGTGCGGAAACACCCGCCGGCCAGTTTGAACTCGCCGGCCCTGCCGGTGTGATAAAAATTGAATGCCTGGACAACAACATGGTGCGGGTCGAAATGGGGCAGCCCGTATTTGAACAACACCGGATTCCGGTTTTACTGGAAGCGGTTGATGGCTGGTACCCGCTGCGTTTAGACGGGAAAACCTACAGGCTGGGCGCTGTTTCAATGGGTAATCCCCACGCCTTGGTGCTGGTCGATGACCTCAACACGATTGATGTTACAGAGTTAGGTGCTGCCATCAGCCTGAATCCAGCCTTTCCACAGGGTTGCAACGCAGGCTTTGCAGAAATCACGGACCGCTGCAATATACATCTACGTGTCTTCGAACGCGGAGCTGCCGAAACCAGCGCCTGTGGCTCCGGCGCCTGTGCCGCAATGAGTATTCTGCGCCGGGCCGATTTGGTTGATCAGACAGTAAACGTGACTCAGAAGGGCGGAGGCCTTACAATAGCGTGGACGGGGGGGCGCGATTCCGTCATTATGTCGGGACCTGCAACTCACGTTTACAAAGGGAAAATTTCATGAGTGACAACAACAGGTCAATTGAAGATGTCGTTTCAAAGTACCTGCACCAGAATCCTGATTTTCTGGAGCGGCAACCTTCGCTGTTGAAACATCTGGAACTGAATCATGCCAGCGGACCGGCAATTTCCTTGATCGAAAGACAGGTGCAATACCTGCGTCAGCAGAATGAAGCACTTGAACAACAGCAAAATCAACTGATACAAATCGCAGCAGAAAACGAAAAGCTCATGTCACGTTTACACCAGTTGACGCTGGAGTTAATGTCAATGGGTGACCTGCCGTCGTTCTTTGATTTGCTTGGCGATGCCCTGTTGTCTGAATTCAAAGCGGATATTCTCAATATCACGCTGTTTGAGTTGAAAATTGAAGCGGGGCCAAAAACACCTTTATTTCATACCCGTCACGATGATCCGGATTTACAACAGTTTCAGGACCACCTTGACAAAGGCCACAGTGTTTGCGGCCGGCTGAACCGTAACAAACGCGATTTCCTGTTTGGCGCACGCGCCCAGTGGGTGCAATCCTTGGTATTGGTTCCGATGGGCAAGGATGGAATGCTGGCCGTCGGGAGCAGCGACCCGGCACGCTTTTACCCCGGGATGGGAACGCTTTTCCTTGATCTGCTGGCGGATGTTGTTACCAGCAGGTTGGCACTGGAAGTTCCACAAAAACAACGTAAATCAGCCTGACGGGATCAATCGCAGGGCAAGCTTGCATTCCAACCCGGCTTACTCCTGCACCCGTAAACCCTGCAAAGCCTCCACTGCCTGGAAATCTGGTGTAAGCTGACCGGGCATGAAGAAACATGTCGAAAATTTCTTTGTTTACCTAAAAAATGAACGCGGCCTGTCTGCGCGTACGCTGGTAGCCTACCAGCGTGATCTTGACCTGTTATTGCAGTATTTGGAAGCGCAAGGAATTGACCAGCCTGCGCGGGTCACCCAACACCATATTCGTGCATTTATTGCCCAAAGGCACCGGCAGGGCCTGGGTGGCAAATCGCTGCAGCGGCTTTTATCCGCTGTACGCAGCCTGTTCCGTTGGATGCTTCGTGAAGGGCTCGCAGAGCACAACCCCGCCACACCGGTGAGAGCTCCCAAAAGCCCGCGACATTTACCGGCAACACTGGATGCTGACAGCATTGGCCAACTACTGGAAATACCCTGTGATACACCCCTGGCCGTTCGCGATAAAGCCATCATGGAGTTGTTTTATTCATCCGGCTTACGCCTGTCCGAACTGGCAGACCTGAGATGGGAGCAGCTTGACCTTGCCTCCGGCATGGTAACGGTTACAGGTAAAGGCAATCGCACCCGCATGGTACCGGTCGGTCGCATGGCTTCAGAGGCTCTGCTGGAATGGCGTAAAGCACGCGTAAATTTCGTTTCATTTGAAGAACCGCATGTTTTTGTAAGCCAAAGGGGCAACCCTATAGCGGTCCGTACCATTCAGACCCGCATACGCTACTGGGCAAAGCGCCAGGGCATTCCACAGAATGTTTACCCCCACTTATTAAGGCACAGTTTCGCAAGCCATATGCTGGAGTCCTCCGGAGACCTGCGTGCTGTGCAGGAACTGCTGGGGCACGCTGATATCTCGACAACACAGATATACACCCACCTCGACTTTCAACACCTCGCAAAGGTCTACGATAAGGCGCATCCTCGGGCGAAGAAGAAATAACTATCTTTTATTCTTTCTCAAACCACTTGTAAATCACCGCAGCAATCACCGCACCCGCCATGGGCGCCAGCCAGAACATCCACAGTTGCTGCAATGCGATACCACCCTCCAGTAGAGCGGGACCGGTGCTGCGTGCCGGATTAACCGAGGTATTGGTCACCGGGATACTGATCAGGTGGATCAGTGTCAAACCCAGACCAATGGCGATAGGTGCAAACCCTGCAGGCGCACGTTTGTCGGTTGCACCCAGTATGATCAGCAGGAACATCAAAGTCATAATAACTTCCGTGGCAATGCCGGCACCCATTGAGTAACCCTGGGGAGAATGCGCGCCAAATCCATTGGATGCCAGACCCCCGGCATAACCTTCTGCACCGCTGGCAATGTAAAACAAAACGGCAGAAGCCAAGATAGCCCCCAAAACCTGGGCAATCATGTAGGCTGGCACATCCGAGCTTTTAAAGCGACCGGCAACGGTCAAACCCAATGTAACCGCAGGGTTCAGGTGACAACCTGAGATATGGCCGATGGCAAACGCCATGGTCAGAACCGTCAAACCAAATGCCAGTGCAACACCCGCATAGGCGATACCTACATCCGGTAAGCCGGCAGCCAGTACAGCACTGCCACAACCACCCAAAACCAACCAGAATGTGCCGATAAACTCGGCAGCAGATCGCTTGCTCAAACTCATTTTTTCTCTCCCTCTCAAATAAAACCACACTGCAAAAATATCGTGCTTTCTCTCCGAAACTACGAGATAGGCATCTTGCTGTTCGTAATACTAACTCAAAAATCCAGACTTTCAGGTTACAACTTGTGAACGGCGCTCTAGAAGTGCTTGTGCCAGTTTTAATCCGGCCCAGTAACCTGCATAAGCCATCACGAACCAGATCCAGACCTGGTCCGTATCAATTCGCTTGATCCAGTAAGCCGGCCAGGCCATGGCTGTAATGAAGTTCATCAACGCCTGAACAAACATCTGGACGATGACATTAAAATTGAGCTGTTTTAAAAAGTCAAAAAAACCGCCGAAATTCTTAATCATGGTGATGATTTCGAGCACCTCCACGACAATATAGGTAAAAAAAGCCACGATACCGTAAAAGCCGCCACCAAATTTGGCCCACTTTCTTTGAAGAGGGTGTAGTTTCCTGGATTCCTCTTTTTTTTCTGCCCTGGTTTTCTTTTTATTACCCTTTTTACTACGCTGGGACATAGCTTTTATTTCACGCCTCAATGCATCCGTATCCGAAGATTCCTTGAAATGCCTGCCCTGAAGAGCCCACCAGACCAGGGCCAGGGTAAAAACACCAATCGGCACACCCACCATTAACAGTGCCCAGAAAAATTCAATCACAAACCCCACAACCCGTCCTTCCTGTTTGTTAGCAGGCTCGCCCGCATATTTTACCAGTATCCCGGAATTTGGCGCCGGACAGATGCCACTGGGCGCCGGGCTGGACTGAAGGCCATAGCCGTAGCTATGGCCTGAGGGAAGACCAAGCCCAGTGGTATATGAACAAGCCAGAGCCGGGATAGGTATCGGGCCGGGTACAAAGTGTACCATGGGATTTGTTTGAAATAATGTCTTTTAATTCAGACAAATCATTTACTTATAGAGAGGCTCGTTACCGACTGGTGAAATATGCGAGCTCGTAGTGTACGACATGCTTGCAATCTACTATAGGTATCCCCACGTTTGATTCACGCATTCAAAAGGAGTAGCGCGTGGAACAATATCGGGGAACAACCATCTGCTCGGTCCGCAGGGGCAACAAGGTGGTGATGGGTGGAGACGGCCAGGTAACACTTGGCAACACCGTTATGAAATCCAATGCACGGAAGGTTCGGCGCATGCACAAAGACCAGGTCATCGCCGGTTTCGCCGGTGCTACAGCCGATGCATTCACATTGTTTGAACGCTTTGAAGGCAAACTGGAAAAATACTCCGGCAACCTGGTTCGTGCTGCAGTGGAAATGGCAAAAGACTGGCGTACCGACCGGATGCTGCGGCGTCTGGAAGCCCTGCTCGCAATTGCAGACAGGGAAAACTCCTTATTGATTTCCGGCAATGGTGATGTGATTGAACCTGAACATGGTCTGATTGCCATCGGCTCCGGCGGCCCGTTTGCACAATCCGCTGCAATGGCCTACCTGGACGGTACGGAATTAGATGCAGAAGCCATCGTCAGAAAGTCTTTGAAGATCGCCTCTGATATCTGCATCTATACCAATGACAACATCATTATTGAAACTCTGGATACCGAATAAATGTCACAAATGACCCCACGCGAAATCGTCCAGGAACTGGACGAACATATCATCAGCCAATCAGACGCCAAGCGTGCCGTTGCCATTGCCCTGCGCAATCGCTGGCGCCGGATGCAGGTAGAAGAAGACCTGCGTAACGAAATCACACCTAAAAACATACTGATGATTGGCCCGACCGGTGTTGGTAAAACAGAAATCGCCCGACGCCTGGCAAAATTGGCCAATGCGCCATTTATCAAGGTGGAAGCCACCAAGTTCACCGAAGTGGGTTATGTTGGCAAGGATGTTGAATCCATTATCCGCGACCTCGTGGATTTCTCAATTAACATGCTGCGGGAGCAGGCAGTTGCAAAGGTCGGCGCACGTGCAGAAGATGCTGCCCGTGACCGCGTGCTGGACATACTGCTGCCAAAGCCCAATCCCATTGGTTTCGCTAATGAACCTGAACCGGTAGATGACAGCCAGTCGTCGACACGCCAGAAAATGCTGCGCAAATTACTGGCTGGCGAACTGGATGACCGCGAAATCGAGTTTGATGCGACGTCACAGATCGGTGTAGAAATCATGACCCCGCCGGGCATGGAGGAAATGGCCAGCCAGTTACAGGGTATGTTCCAGAATATGGGTGGCAATAAACCACAGAAACGCAAAATGCGTATCAGGGATGCCATGCCGTTGCTGATCGAGGAAGAGTCGGCAAAACTGATCAATGACGACGAGATCAAGCAACAGGCGCTGGAATCCGCTCAACAAAACGGCATCGTATTTATCGATGAGTTGGATAAAGTTGCCAAGCGCTCTGAATACGCCGGCGCTGACGTATCACGCGAAGGTGTGCAACGCGACCTCCTGCCACTGGTGGAGGGCTGCACCGTCTCGACCCGTTATGGCATGGTTAAAACCGACCATATGCTGTTCATTGCATCCGGCGCATTTCACCTGGCCAAACCTTCGGACCTGATTCCTGAATTGCAGGGCCGCTTGCCTATCCGGGTGGAGTTACGTGCCCTGGATGCCGATGATTTCACCCGCATACTGACGGAACCCAAGGCCTCATTGACCCAGCAATACACCGCGCTGATGGCAACCGAGGGCTTTGATCTGCAGTTTGGGGAGGACGCTGTAAGACGTATTGCCGAAATCGCCGAGCAGGTCAACGAGTCAACTGAAAACATTGGTGCGCGTCGTTTACATACCATTCTGGAACGCCTGCTCGACAACTTGTCTTACGAGGCGCCGGACCGAAGCGGGGAATCCATTCTGCTGGATGCGGAATACGTCAACCAGCATCTTGATGCCCTCGCCTCGAATGAAGACCTGAGCCGGTTTATTCTCTGAGCAAAATCGTCACCTATCACCGCCCCAGCCAGTGGGAGGTCCATCTGGCTGTGATATCACAATCAAAAGCCGTCAATCCGAATCGAATTAACAGATTCGGAATGACGGGTGTTTCTGGTTTTGCTTAGCCCGAATTACAGGTTTTCGCATCGCCGCTATGGGGTAAGGTAAATCCATGCAGCGCAGGCCTGGGTGTCAGCCCCAGCAGTGGTGCAAGTAAGTCCCAATTGACCACATAGAGAAAATTGCAATCCGTTGGATGTGAGCCAAATGTAACCGAGGTCGGGAACTGTAGACCGTCTGCCGGTCCGGAAATGATTTCCGGTACCTGGCCCTCTTCAACACGCAGGATCCCGCCAAGCGCGACACCACCGAAAGCGACCACTGCAGCATAAAGCGTACCCTCGGAATCCACAGAAATCCCATCTATTGTGAACAGACTGGGATGAGCAGCGTAAATCGAACCAGGGCCGGCACTGCCGTCATTCTCGATATCGTAAGAAACGATATGTGCCTGTTCAGTGACTGCAACATGAATTTTCCCATCGTGGTAGGCAATTCCATTCGCGCCAAGTGGAATACCCTGACCGCTGCTGCCGTTACCGGCCAGCCATGGATCAACAACCCAGGGTTGAACAGAGTAGCCTTCCTCCGCCGGCCCACGACTGATGCGCCAGACAGCTCCCAGGATTACATCAGTCACGTAGATATTGCCATCACCATCAAGCACCAGGTCATTCGGCGCCATTATATCTTGCGAACCCGCAATCCGGTGGGCCTTGCCATTGCGCTTGACCAGCCAAACACCATGGGTAGCGGGATGGAAGCTGGCGACGGCGGCGAATAACTGATCCGGACCATCGGTAAGCACCCCCAGAATACCCAGTGAACCTTCAGGCGGCAGGGGGTCCAGTTGAAAATGAAGCACCATCTCACCATTTGGTTTAATACGCCGGATTTCACCCTTTTCACCTCTAAGACTCACATAAACATTACCGGATACATCAGCACTGACACTCTCGGGAAACTCGTTTAGCCCGGGGTTAAAAGTGATTAATTCCTCTGCACCGGCAACTGGCATAGCCAGCAAATAAACAAAACTGTAGAAAATCGCGGATAAAACGATTGATTGATTAACTTGCATGGCCATCTCCATTCTCCTTTGTGGGTACACGACGCCTAAGTTGTATACTGATCCTGGTACTGACGTCCTGAACGGTGAACGAACGCCTGATGAACGGGCTGTGAAACCGATCAGGAAATCACTAAAAAAATTCCATCAGGAAAAGTGTGGGATTCTGGAAAACATGACGTATCTATCTATTCACGGGTGTGAAATCGACCTGGCCGCCTCTCGAATTAGGGGTGCAAATGGTTGGGTCCAGTTAAAGCCCAAATCAATGGGGGTGCTGGAGTACCTGTTAAATCATCCTCAGAGTGTTTGTACCCGGGAGGAAATTCTCAACGCTGTCTGGGGCCGGGCGATCGTCACAGACGATGTACTGAGCCAGGCAATCCGTGAGTTGCGTAAAGCATTTGACGACGATTTCAAATCACCCGCCGTTATTGAAACCATTCCCCGCAGTGGTTACCGGCTCTTACTGGAACCGATAACCCAAAGGAGTTCATTCCGGGCGTGGTATGGGCTGGTGATGTTGGCAATTGCCGCTATCGCGATCTTCGCAATGTATTCATTTACCGGGCGGCCCCAGGAACTGCAGATGCAAACCGTTGTTGTGCTGCCTTTTGAACAACCACAGGGTGAGTTGGAATTGGTTGCCGACGGATTGGTGGATGAGATTACCGCTCATCTGGCACGTCTTCAGACCATTAATGTCGTTGCTCGAACGTCGGCATTCGCCTTCCGCGGGTCCGGGCTTGATATCCCTGAGTTCGCAAAGAAATTAGATGCGGATATGCTTATCGAAGGAAGCGTTTATCGTGAGGGAGAGCAATATCGAATTCATATTCAGCTAGTGGATCATGATGGATTGCACCACTGGGCTGAGACTTTTACCGAGACCAGCGGTGGGCTATTTCACATGTTTAACCGGGTTGCAAACACCGTCACCGCCCGTTTTGGTACGGTAGAAACCACCCAAGAAAAAGAAGAAAACCTTCCAGATCATCACTATGTCAATTATCTGCAAGCCGAAAACATGCTCCGCACGGGCAAAACGAGATGGACTGAAGAACTCACGTCAACATATGAGTCTATTCTGCAAGAGGTGCCGGATTTCGCAAACGCCTGGTCGGGACTGGCCGATATTGAGTACCGGAACGGGACGAGCCCGGTAGGCAATTTTAAAAAACCTGAGAGCGCAAAACGATGGCTTGAACGAGCACGGTGGTCAGCTGAGCGAGCACTACACCTCGATCCTGATAACAAACGGGCTCTGACAGTAACCGCCCAACTGGCCGTCACTGATAATCTTTGGCTTGAAGCAGATGAGCTCTATCGCCGCGCGCTGGATAAGCACCCGGGCGATGCTGCAGTCCTGACAGCTTATGCACAATTTCTATATAAGGTGGGCTATGTAACTCAAGCACTCGAGGTTTCCGAGCGCGCTTTCAAGCTTGATCTCCTTTCACCCACCTCCAGTCGCCTGATCTCGATTGGACTTTTTGTCCGCGGGGATCTTGGCCCTGCCATGGAATACACCAGGCTTAGTGGACAGCTTCGCGGTTCGCGTGATACCAGCATGATGGCCCAACTGCTGCTCGCGCAGGGGCAAGCGCAACAGGCGAGGCAAGTGGTAGAGGAGGACGGTTGGTCAAAACTTGGCTGGCGAGAGCGATGGCTTCCTCACGGGATCAGTGCACTGGAGGGCAATGAATCAACCGAAATCGTCTTGCAGTTAATGGATGACGCGGATCAACATGGCCAACTGGAACCTGTTACGGCGGTTATCATCTATGCCTGGCTGGGTGCAAACGATAAGGCACTGGATGCCCTGATTGAATTCGGCAACATACAGCCTTTCCCATCATTATGGTTGCCCAACTTCGATGAGATGAGAAGAGATCCTGAATTTATTAAAACGATGAGGTCTTTTGGAGTTGTTGATCTTTGGCAACAACGCGGGCCACCTGATGGGTGCAAAAAACGGGGTGACGGATTTTTTTGTGATGGAAATTAGTACCTAAACTCATCGGCGCACTCGCCCCCCTGGCTATGCAGTTCGATGCTGATGGAAATCTGAGCCGATATATTCTCCAGGGTTATTGTGCAAGAATACAAGGCATGAATAAATTGAACCTGAAATCACTCTTCATACCTATCCTGCTCTGCACAATTCTAAGCAGTCCTGCTCTGCACAGTTCTAAGCAGTAGCGCGGCCATGGCCGAAACCAGTATCATCAAAGCTGGCGGAATGCTGGACGTTAAAGCAGGCAAGCTTCGCGGACCCGTCAGTATCGTGGTTGAGGATGGGCTGATCCAATCGATTGACCCCTCCACCCTGCCCGCTGACGCAACCGTCATCGAGCTGGGGAATAAAGTGCTGCTGCCCGGTTTGATGGACATGCATACGCACCTGACCTTGGACTTTTTTACAGGTGATGACTGGGTCTCGATGCCGGTTCTGGAAACTGCCCCGGACTGGGCCATTCGGGGCGTGGTTTTTGCAAACCTGACATTGCAGGCGGGGTTTACCACCGTGCGTGATGTCGGTGCCAACGCGGGTTTCCCGGATGTTGCGCTGATGCGCGCGATCAACCGCGGCATGGTTCCCGGACCAAGGATGTGGCCCGCCGGTCATTATATTTCCATCACCGGCGGTCATTGCGATGTCACCGGTTTTGCACCCGGAATACTTGAGTTCGGCCCCAAACAAGGCATTGCCGATGGCGTCGATGAAGTCATCAAGGCGGTTCGATATCAGGCCAAGCATGGTGTACGGCTTATCAAGGTCTGTGCCACCGCCGGCGTATTTTCGTTTTCCGGGTCCGCAACCATTGGCGCACAACAATATTCTCTTGAAGAACTGCAGGCGATTGTGCGTGAAGCGACCAAACTGGGATTGAAAGTAGCTGCCCATGCACATGGCACGGAAGGTATCAATGCTGCCACCGTGGCTGGTGTTGCCTCCATTGAACACGGTTCAATTTTGTCGGACGAATCCATTCGCCTTATGAAAAAACATGGCACGTACCTGGTGCCCAACCTGTATATCAACGACATTGATTTACCGCCTGGTACACCGAAGGCGACACGCGACAAAAATGAGTACCTGAAGCCATTGGTTGTGCAAAGCCTGCAAAAGGCCTACAAGGCCGGTGTCAAGATGGCACTGGGCACCGACTCAGGCGTGTATCCGCATGGTGAGAATGGCCGAGAGTTTGAAGCACTGGTCAAAAATGGCATACCGGCTTTACATACCTTACAAATGGCCACTATCAACGCCGCAGACTTGTTGGGTGTCAGTGATCGCGGTGAGATTAGCCCCGGTAAACTGGCTGATATCATTGCAGTCGATGGTAATCCGCTGAAAAATATCAAAGTAATGGAGGATGTCAGCTTTGTCATGAAGGGCGGACAGGTGTACAAGAACAAATAGCTGCTGGCCCGTTGTGTTGTCAGTGGGGAGCGCTATCGTAGCCGAGGGGATGTGGTGAAGGTACAATAGGTTTTTTCTTCAAGCGGGTCCAAGCAATGGAACAGACAGATAAAAAACCCGGGTCGGGCGGCACCACCCACTTTGGCTATCAGGATGTAGCTGTTGAAGACAAAACCGGAATGGTTCGCGGCGTTTTTGAATCCGTTGCCGGAAAATATGACCTGATGAACGACCTGATGTCTTTTGGCGTTCATCGTTTGTGGAAACGTCACTTTATTGCCATCAGCAACATCCACCCCGGTCAACGGGTTCTGGACCTGGCCGGCGGAACAGGTGATATCGCGGCACTGATGTGCAAACGGGTCGGGTCAACCGGCAGTGTTGTTCTCAGTGATATCAACGAGGCGATGCTGGCGGTTGGCCGTCAGCGCATGGAAGACCAGGGTCTTGCTGGCAACATCGAGTACTCGTTGGCGAACGCAGAAAAATTGCCCTTTGCCGATGCTGAGTTTGACGCCGTGACCATTGCTTTCGGACTGCGCAACGTAACCGACCAGCCCGCTGCATTGAGAGAGATGAACCGTGTGCTCAAACCCGGTGGACGCGCGATGATCCTCGAGTTCTCAAAAGTGGAATTTGAAGGTCTCAAGAAAATTTACGATGGTTATTCGTTTGGTATTTTACCCAGGCTGGGCAAACTGGTCGCCGATGACGAGGCCAGTTATCGCTACCTTGCGGAGAGCATCCGCAAACACCCCGGTCAGGATGAACTCGCAGATATGATGGTGGATGCAGGCTTTACCAAAGTCACCTACCGCAACCTGACCGGCGGGGTCGTTGCCATACATAGTGGTCATCATGCCTGAGTACATCACACCATTACCCGGCATGCTGGCGTTTGCCCTGGAAACAGCCGTCAACCATGTTCTGCAACTGGATATGGAATCACCGGCACGGGTCAAAAAGCTGGAAGGCCATTTATTGCAATTGGACCTCAAAGGTCTTGGTATAACGCTCTTTTTTACTTTCAAGCACGGTGTTGTGCGGGTGCGTCTGCAGGCCGAGGGCACACCGGACACTGTCATCAACGGCACACCTGTCGCGCTGTTCTCAATGGCCGAACCAGAGGAAGCCGACTGGGGTTTGCCGGAATCAAAAGTACAGATCAACGGTGATGCGAGCCTGGCCCGCGATCTGGAACGTATATTCAGCAAACTTGAACCTGACTGGGAAGGCCCACTGGCCGGAATGCTGGGCGATGTGGCCGGCCACCAGCTTGCACAAGGTCTCCGCCAGGGTGTGGAGACAGCCCGGGAAACCGCACGCAACGCCAGCAAGGTGTTGTCCGATGTTCTGAAGGACCGCCGTTCGTGAGACATAGCCTGCGTCAGTTTCTGCGAATCTGGCACATAGGTGTCATCCTTAAACAATACCGTCTGGATGAGTTGTTCAACACAACACGCCTACCGGGTCCGGTGCGTTGGATGCGTGTGTTCATCCCGACCGGTAAGGATGTGTCCGGGCTGCCACGGGGTGAACGATTGCGGCTGGCCTTGCAGGAACTGGGGCCCGTGTATGTAAAGTTCGGGCAGATACTTTCTACCCGCAGGGATTTGCTTCCCCTTGATATTGCCAATGAACTGGCGTTGTTACAGGACCAGGTCCCGCCTTTCTCCGGTGAGCAGGCCCGTGACATTATCGAAGAAGCACTGGGCGAGCCGGTAGACACCATATTCGCTTCGTTTGATACCCAACCGCTGGCATCAGCCTCTATCGCCCAGGTCCACCCGGCCACACTTCATGATGGCCGTGAAGCCGTGGTCAAGGTGGTGCGGCCCGATATTGAAAAGCAGTTACGCAAGGATATTGACCTGCTCAAGGCCATCGCAAAAATCGCAGAAAAATTCCTGCAGGGTGGAGCCAGGATACAGCCGCTGGAAGTTGTGCGTGAATTTGAGGGTGTTGTGTTCGACGAACTGGACATGCAGCGCGAAGCCGCCAATGCATCTATGTTAAGACGCAATTTCCAGGGCTCCAGCGATCTGTATATTCCGGAAGTCTACTGGAAATGGTGCAAACGACGGGTGATGGTCATGGAGCGGGTATCCGGGCTTCCGGTTGGTGATATTGACGGTTTGCGTGAGCATGGCGTCAACCTGAAAAAGCTGGCCCGGCGTGGTATCCGGGTTTTTTACACCCAGGTTTTTCGCGACAACCTGTTCCACGCCGATATGCACCCCGGCAATATACTGGTGGATGCCAGCAATCCGGAAGACCCCAGCTTCATTGCCATGGACTTCGGCATTGTGGCCAGTCTTTCACCAAAGGACCTCTATTACATCGCCGAGAATTTCAAAGCACTGTTCAATCAGAACTACCGGCGTGTTGCAGCCTTGCATATCGACGCCGGATGGGTACCTGAAACCACTCGTCTGGATGAGTTGGAGGCAGCTGTGAGAACCGTCGGGGAGCCCAACTTTACACGGCCGCTGAACGAAGTCTCATTTGGAAAATTGCTGTTCGATCTTTTCCAGGTAGCTCACCGCTTCCAACTGACACTACAACCGCAATTACTGATGTTGCAGAAAACCCTGCTGAACATCGAGGGACTGGGCAGGCAACTCGACCCGGAACTGGATATCTGGTCGGTGGCCAAACCCGAACTGGAGACCATACTCAGGGAACGGCACAACATCGAAAACATATCACAGGAACTGCGCGAGCGTCTGCCCGGATGGTTGGCGAAGGCCCCTGAAATTCCCGGACTGGTTCACGACTTCCTGGTCAAGGCCAATAGCGGACAACTGCTAACCCGCACGGCAACAGAAGATGCTGCCAGGCTGAGACAGGAGCAGTTTGTCGCACGTCGAAAGACCCTTCAGGCACTGGCCGGCGGTTCACTGAGCATCCCCGGCGCACTGCTGATTGCGATGGAAACCGGGCCCTGGTTTATTTGGGGCTATTCAACACCGGGAATTATTTTGCTGACCCTGGGTGGCTGGCAGATCTTTAAAGCCCTGAGATAGGGAGCAGCAATTTTGCTTTCACAATTATCTGGATGGATACTCAAAAAGCTTGGGTGGACGATCCACGTGGAATTGCCGGACATTGATAAATACGTGGCAATAGCTGCACCGCATACCAGCAATTGGGATTTTCCGCTCAGCATTTTGGCCGCCAAGGCCATCAATTTAAAAGTTACCTGGTTAGGCAAACACAGCCTGTTTCGCCGGCCATACGGGTGGTTTTTTCGAGCGATCGGCGGCACCCCGATACGTCGCGACGGGGGACAGAATTACATGCAGCAGATGACGGATTTATTCAATCGCTCCGATCACCTGGTCCTGGCTCTCGCACCGGAAGGCACCCGCAGCAAAACAGACCATTGGAAAACCGGTTTTCATGCTATCGCACGCGCTGCAAACGTGCCTGTCCTGATGGGTTACATGGACCATGGAAAAAAGCAGGTCGGGCTGGGCGGACTGTTTTATCCAAGCGATGATATTGAAGCGGATTTCAAGCTGATTCGGGAATTTTATAAAACCAGGCGCGGCAAAAACCCTGAAAATGAAAGCCTGATCCGGGTACGTAAAAAGAAAACCTAGATTCACAGCCAATCGGTCAGAGAAACGCCGATTCCTATCCTGTTAACACGATGATTGTAGTCAATCAGGCTCTCTCCATATCCTCTGAAATACTGGATATATCCTTTCAAATAAGGATATTTCCAGAGCGGAAAACTCCAACCCAGTTCAACGGCGCCCCGGTCAAAGCCCGACTCAAGATTATTACGCGACATCACGCTGAAAACCTGTTCATTCCACTTGTAACCGGCACGTATTTCGTAATGACCCATGTAGTCGGTGATATCCGGATTATCGTCATCAGACTCATCCTCCGAGAGCCGGATCCAGGGTTTGAAACCGATGGCAAAATTACCTCTTGCAAACACAAAATTGGCATAGATACGGTTCCAACTCCTGGAGAGCACCCCGCCCTTACCATTGGACTGATGCACGAAACCGATCGAATTGGCCAGATTTCTGAAACCAAAAACCTCCCATGTGGGCGTAAACTGAGCCCATATTTCCGGCTCATGATCGCTTTCCCTGAACGGGGACGAAAGCTCGGAATTATAGACCTGCCAGAAGGACCGGTTGGTGTATGCCCCGTAGATGTCAACCTTGTCAAAAAGCCCGACCCATAAAGGAATCTTAAGACTGATCTGGAACTGGGCCTCGGTGTCGTCAAACTCTATTGAGGGGTCACGATACTGCTCCTGAAACAGTTGCGCGTCATATCCTTTTGAGTTGTAGGCACCCGCCAGAAAATAATTGGGTTTGTGAGCCATCAGTGTAAATGGCTGGAGAACATTCTCCTTGTCTTCTTCCAGCCGGTCGCTGACCACGACAGGCTGATTGACAGTTTCTTCCAGTGATTGGTCCTGGGTCTGTTCAGCGCAACGGGCCCGTATCTCCCCGATCGTTGTTGCGTCACTGGAATGCTGTAGCATCTCGGTCATGCAGGCCAACTGATCATCTGCCGTGACGGGTCCGCTCAAGACAAAGCCGGATAAACCGGTGACCACTATACATAGGTGAATCAGCGACTGTCTCGCGATCCGCTCGATTTGAATTTGCGAATAATTCATTGCATCAATCCTGTTAATCCTTGCCCTGAAAGGGACGAAATCATTTCACGGCTTTGCGTTACTCAAAGCACCGGCGTTATAAACCCTACAAACGAAGCAACCAAAATGACCTGGGCGCGTCGTTTTCTGCTGATCACTTCGGGGAAGCTTCCAACCGGACGGTAATTTTCATAAAACCCGTCTGCCCCGGGAGGCAGGGGTGTCGCACCGGGATTCAGTTCATACAGCGTGGTTGAGCGATATGGCCAAATATCGAAAATGGGCAGGCTACGTGAAACCGATTCAAATGCTCCATTAATTTTCCCCAGCACCGGTGCCGGTCGCGGTTTCATTGCAGCCACCCAGCTATTACCGGGTTCAATGTCCTTTCGAATACTGCTCTCGAGCTCTTCGGCAAATCCCTTATCGTAAATGATAACGCCATTTTCAGTATTAAAGCCTTCCCCGCGCGGATCCAGGTTGTGCGAACCAACCATCGAAACGAAACCGTCTATGACAAATGATTTAGCGTGTAAGCCTGACCTCGGCCCTGGCATCTCCAGTGCTGGATTTGGACCAACGGCGGGTATTTTGCCGCTGTTGATACCGTGTTTCTTTTCTTGGATCAACTCCGGCAACCGAGGGAAAAATTCTGCCGCATCAAGCGGATAAGGGCGGAACTCATACACATCAAAACCGAGCGTGTTGATATAGTGTTTTTTATGTTTGTAGGTATAGGCATAGGCCGAAAACGCGTCAGTCGCAGCCAGGCTGTTGGTAGAAAACAAAAGTTCAATATCAGGATGTTCCTTATTCAAGATTCTAAACAGTTTTCGCGAACGCTTTGACAAGACCAGGTAAGGTGACTGAATCACCACCGACTCCTCTGCTGCTGCGAGCGCTGCATGTAAACCATCGGTACTATTGGCATTTAAGTTACCATCGACGTCGCTACCGTGCGGCAAGTCGTACACATAGTCAATTGCATCAACATGATGGGCCGTATCTACAAACAACGAATGCATCAGCTGTTTGTCCTCAATATCCCTGAGCATCGGCTCAAGCCTTTCATTCAGGTCAAATGGCTCCAATTGCATAGACTTTTCACCTGCAATAAGGGGTGCCACGTCACGCAAATGACCTGTTTCAGCAGTCCTCTCGCTCTCCCAGAACTGATCAAATGAAGCGCGCATTTCAACGGCAACCTGTCCATAGACCAGCACCTCCCGATCCTTGAACTCGTAATCGGTATCAAAGTCAAAGTACCGGTCGGCGATATTACGTCCACCCGTCATACCCACAACATCATCAACCACCAGCAATTTGCTATGCATACGCTGATTGGTCTTGGTAAAACAGCAGGTCACGCCACCAAACATCGTGTACCTGTTGGTTTTTGCCATGTTGAACAGAGGGTTGTACAAACGCACTTCAAAGTTGCTGTGTTCCAGCACCAAACCGGCGAGATATTCCAGCTCCGAAACGGTAAACATCTGATCAAACAATATCCGTACCTGTACGCCACGTTTCGCAGCCTGAACCAGTTCATGCATGATAAGACCGCCGGTATCATCCCTGCGGAATAGAAAATTTTGAAACTGTATGGTTTGAGTGGCCGCCCTGATCAGGTGTAAGCGTGCCTTGAGAGCGTCTTCACCGATATCCAGCAGTGCTGCGTGTTGTTCATTTTTAAGTGTGTCGATTACTCCCAGGTAAACCAATGGTGATTGGACAGCACAGAAGGGATCCCTGGACGCAACGCAATCCAATTCAACCGAGCGCTGCGCCGCCATTTTCTCAGTTACGGCCTTTTTCAGCTCCGGCTGGACCTGGGTGGAACAGCCAACCATCAGCAACAGGAGTAAATAGAAAAAGTTTTTCATTTTGGTGCAGAAGAGATTGATTCGATATCGCCAGACAGAATTGCGCAATTCTATCTCACTCGGCCTTGAGTTGTCCTGTTTATATGCGGGTTTTCAGCTTCCGGCAAGCAACCCTTTGTATTTCCAGGGTCACTGTCGCGGACCGGTACGCAGCATTATTTTGAAAGACTGAAACCCTCAAGCCGCACCGCTTGCTGACGAACGGCAATCGCTGCAATAGCACCGGGGGACGGCTCCGCTATCACGAGTTTCCAGGCCTTGAAGTCATCATCCGCCATATCCAGAACCGCTGGTGGTTCTTCGGGATTAACATTAACGGTAAAACGGCATAACTGGTTTGCGATACCCATACCACTGGCCTTTACTATCGCCTCCTTACAGGCCCAGGTATGCATAAATGCCCGATGCAATTCATTTTGGTTGACCCTGGATAGCGCTGCGATTTCCTGTTGGCTGAAATAACGCCTGGCCAATGCCATCGGATTACCCGCCCGGCGTGCAGCCATTTCCATATCAACACCAATGGTTTCACCGCTGCTGACACCGATCAGGTAGCAACCACTGCTCCACGCCACGTTAAAATTCAATTCGCCGTTTGTCTGGCTGGAATCAAGTTCCGGCCTACCTTTTACCCTGCGTGTAATACGCACATCTTTACCCGGCAAGCCAAGATAGGCACCTAAAAGCAAGCGCAGGTAAAAGCGCCTCGTGGCCCTTTGTTGAAAAACTGACTGCCCGGCAGAATCGGCGGGTGTACTGGAATTAAGCGGGTTTGACAGTTGCCCGAGGTCCAGATGCCACAGATGCACATCGTCACCCCGCGGTTTTTCCAGGGACCGCAGCGGAAGTTGTCTTGGGCTGAATGAATCCGGCCCGATGATTTTAGCGTTAATTTTAAGCACTCAATTCTTACCCCCGGAGCCGTTCGGACGGCTACACGGGACACTCCCTGGCGCAACAACGGTTTCAGTCTAAACCATAGTTAGCTCAACAGGTACTGTGTGGTCTCAACCGCGCGCTTAAGCTACAATGGCATTTTCCAGAAATTCACGCCTGAATCCACGGCCTCCATGTTTTCAAACCCGGATACCCATGCAATTTAAAAACGTTGTAATTCAATCTCTTGCTGCAGTAGACGCACCAGTAGAAATGACCTCTGCGGAAATCGGAGATAGGCTGCAAGAGGCAACAGACCGCCTCGGAATGCGTCGCGGCCTGATAGAAGAGATATCCGGAATCATTACCCGCCGCTTTTGGAATAACGGTACTCAACCATCTGACGCCGCCACCATGGCAGCAGAAGAAGCCATAGCTGAGGCCGGGATTGACCGGGATAAGATCGGTGTATTGATTAATACTTCGGTTTGCCGGGACTACCTGGAACCTTCAACCGCCTGCCTGGTACATGGCAACCTCGGTCTGCACGAACGTTGCCTCAATTTTGATATTGGTAATGCATGCCTGGCATTCTTGAATGGTATGGACGTTGCCGCCCGCATGATCGAACGCGGTGAAGTTGAGTACGCGTTAATCGTTGACGCCGAATCCAGCAGACCCATCACCGAGGCTACTATCGAACGCCTGTTGCAACCGGGAGTTGAGGAAGAGCAGTTCCGCGCGGAATTCGCATCCCTGACACTGGGCTCGGGCGCCGCTGCAGTGGTCATGTGCCGACGTGAACTGGCCCCGGACGGACATTCATACCTCGGTGGTGTGACACGTGCAGCCACACAGTTCAACAAACTTTGTTATGGTCAAATGGACCGCATGGTGACCGATACCCGGGTTTTGTTGACAGAAGGCCTTAAACTGGCGACCAAAACCTTTGCCGCCGCACGGGAAAAACTTGGCTGGGTGGTCGAGGAACTGGATCAGTTCATTATTCATCAGGTCAGTAAGGCGCATACGGATTCCCTGATGAAAGTTTTAGGTCTGGACCCGAAAAAGATTCACCGCATCTACCCGGAACTCGGCAATATTGGCCCGGCAGCAGTACCTATTGCGCTGGCAAAAGCCGTCGCAATGGGCAAGATAAAACGCGGTGACCGGATCGCGCTTCTGGGCATCGGTTCCGGACTGAATTGCTCGATGGCAGAAATTGTCTGGTGATACAGACACATCATGGCCATTCGGTCTCAGATCTCCTGAGCGGTTAATACCCCGTGTACCAGCCTCCTGAACAACTTTACCCATTCGAGTCTCAATGGCTCAACGTTTGCGGAAATCGCATGCACTTTCTCGACGAAGGTCCACGTGATGCCCCCATCGTTTTAATGGTTCATGGTAATCCGACCTGGTCGTTTTACTATCGCAACCTGGTCATTGCACTGCGTGACCGCTACCGCTGTATCGTACCTGACCACATTGGCTGCGGTCTGTCGGACAAACCCGGCACCGACGAGTACCCGTACACGCTGGAACGAAGAATTGCCGATCTTGATGCCTTGATGAAACATATCCAGCCCCAAACAACAATACACCTGGTTGTTCATGACTGGGGCGGCATGATCGGTTTTGGCTGGGCAGTTGAACGGCCTGAGCTAATTGGCAACATGGTCATCGGCAACACGGCGGCATTTCCATTACCGGCTGAAAAGAAACTGCCTGCCGCGCTGTGGCTGGTTCGCAATACAAAACTCGGGGCTTTGCTGGTGCAGGGCTTGAACGCATTTTCAGCTATTGCAGCACGTGTCGCATTCAAGAAACCCGTCAGTAAAGAAGTTCGCAACGCTTATACCGGGCCTTATGATTCCTGGGACAACCGCATTGCGACCTTACGCTTCGTACAGGACATTCCGCTCAAACCCTCAGACCCTGGTTACAGCATCGTGCAAATGACCGAATCACGTCTGGCCGAATTCACCGGCAAGCCCTGTCTGCTGGCATGGGGCGGGAAAGACTTCGTTTTTGATCAGCACTTTCTCAAACAGTGGAAACGGATATTTTCGCAAGCAAAGGTGCTCGAATATCCTGATTGCGGTCATTACATATTTGAGGATGGCGGCCCGGCTCTCACCGAGGCCATCAGTGACTTCATGGACCAGAATGAGCATGGAACCAAACGGGACTGAAACCTGTAACATTGCCTCAGCATTGACCCGTCAGGCTGAACGGCAAGGTCAGAATATCGCCATTCACTACCCTGTAGGCAAGCGCGGTAACCGTATAACTTACGAATCGGTGACCTATTCGGCGCTGAATGAATTGTCGGATGAGTATGCACGGGGACTGATTGAATATGGTATCGGCCGAGGCATCCGCAGCGCACTGATGCTAACCCCCGGGCTCGACTTTTTCGCGATGTTTTTTGCTCTTTTCAAAGCGGGCGCCATACCGGTACTGGTTGACCCCGGTATCGGCATCAAGCCACTAAAATCCTGTCTGGCTGAAGCCCGGCCTGAAGCTTTCATTGGAGTGACGAAGGCCCAGGTAGCGCGTGGCTTACTGGGTTGGGTGCCCGGTGTAAAACTGGTCACATCGGGCCCGAAGCTGGGCTGGGGTGGGCTGAATACCAAGCAGCTTCGGAAACTGGGACAAAAGACTTCCGGAAGCGTACTGGCGGATACCCGGGCCGAAGAGATGGCGGCCTTGTTGTTTACCTCGGGTAGTACCGGTATTCCAAAAGGTGTGGTCTATCGTCACCGGCATTTCATCGCGCAGGTTGAAATGCTGCAATCGGCATTTGACATCCAACCGGGTGAAGTGGACTTACCCACGTTCCCCCCATTTGCTTTATTTGATCCTGCCATGGGTATGACCACGGTCGTACCGTTTATGGACCCTACCCGGCCGGCAAAAGCAGACCCGCGTCTGCTGGTGCAGACAATCGAACGCTTTGGTATTACTAACATCTTTGGTTCGCCGGCATTGTTGAACGTACTGGGTCGCCATACGGAATCAGAAAACAATCGTCTGGCCACGGTACGCCGGGTTATTTCGGCCGGCGCAGCCATGCCGGTCGCCACCATCCGGCGTCTGCAAAAAACCTTGCCTGCCGATGCCGAGGTGTTCACACCTTATGGAGCCACAGAGTGCCTGCCGGTCACCAGTGTTTCCGGCACCGAACTCAATACCGCAGTCGAGCATCTTACGGCGACCGGTGAAGGTACCTGCGTCGGCCGAGCGGTTGCACCGAACAATATAAAGATCATCGCTGTTAGTGACGGCGTTGTGGAAAGTTTCGAAAATTGCGTTGAATTGCCGGTCGGCATTACCGGCGAGATAGTCGTAAACGGCCCGACAACGACTGACACTTACTGGCAAAAACCAGGGCAGACCCAGCTGGCAAAAATCACTGATGAAGAAGGTAAAACGTGGCACCGTATGGGAGACGTGGGTTACTTTGATACCGAAGGCCGCTTATGGTACTGCGGACGAAAATCCCAGAGAGTGGTTAATGAGCATGAATGTCTTTTCGCCGACCAGGTGGAAGCCATTTTCAATGTACACCCCGAGGTGGCACGTACGGCATTGGTGGGTATCGGCAGCAGCGGCCGGCAAACCCCGGTTCTGTGTGTTGAGCCGTTGAACAAACCGGACGCTGCCCGCCGGCACCGCATTCAAACCGACCTGCTTCAACTTGGTCAGAATCATGCGGTTTCAAGGTCCATTCAGCAGATTCTTTTTCACAAGTCCTTCCCCGTCGATATACGCCATAACGCCAAAATTGGAAGGGAAAAACTTGCCGTCTGGGCGGCGAGGAAGCTTGCATGAGAGTCCTGGTAACAGGCGGTGGCGGATTTCTTGGCAGTGCGATTTGCCGGCAATTGCTGGCTCGTGGCGATGAGGTTGTCGTTTACCAGAGAAGTGCGGCTGATGCGCTTGAAAAACAGGGTGCCCAGGTGATCCGGGGGGATATCACTGATGCAGAGTTATTGAATGCAGCCTCAAAAGGCGTCGATGCGATTATTCATACCGCCGCCAAAGCCGGATTATCGGTGAATTATGACGACTACTTTGCCCCAAACGTCACTGGCACCGAAAACGTATTAAACGCCTGCCGCAAAAACGGGATCAAAAAACTGGTTTTCACCAGTTCCCCGAGTGTCACGCATTCCGATGGCGACATTGAGGGCGGAAATGAGTCTCTGCCCTACCCCGATACTTATAATTCACCCTACCCGGAAACCAAGGCCCTGTCTGAACAACGGGTCATGGCAGCCAACTGCCCGGAATTGGCCACTGTTTCTTTGCGTCCGCACCTGATCTGGGGGCCGGGCGACAATCACCTGTTACCCAAACTTCTGGAACGGGCTAAACGCGGGAAATTGAAACTGCCCGGCCCCGGCAAGTTGATTGATACCGTATATATCGACAACGCAGCCAAAGCTCATCTGCTGGCACTGGATAAGCTGGCAACCCATCCCGGTACCGTTGGCGGCAAAACCTACTTTATTTCCAATGACGAACCTCTAAGCCAAGGCCGGATTATCGGGGGCCTGTTAAAAGCAGCCGGTGTGGAGGTGGATATTCAAGCCATTTCACCACTGCTTGCCAAAGCGGCGGGAACGCTGCTGGAAACCGGCTGGAAATTATTCGGAATAGAATCAGAACCACCCCTGACCCGTTGGTCGGCAGAACATCTTTCCACCGCGCACTGGTATGACATTTCGGCAGCTAAACGGGATCTTGATTATACGGCTGAAGTCAGTATTACCGAGGGTCTTGAAATCCTCACAGAGGAGTTTCGTCGTAAAACAGATGGTGCTTAACGGGTTACGCTCCCTACTAGTGCATTGGGCGACCGCGTAGTTTTCTGACCACGTATTCGAGCTTTGAATAATTCAACAATTGCCGGTCTTCTTCCGAGGCATTTTTGTACCGTCCGTGGTATTTATGCTTGACCCAGGCGTTGATATCCAGGCGCTTGCCATATTCAAAAAAGTGATTATTGAGAGGATGAAACCCGTCTTTGTGTATAAACGTGGTTCCAAAATCGATGATATAGGGCTTTTGATCACTACCCACGATCATATTGGTTTTGGATTTCAAGTCACCATGGCTGACACCTCGTGAATGAAAAGCCTGTATCACAAGCAGGAGTTCTGCAAACCATTGATCCCGATCCTGCCAGGTTGCGTGGCGGTAAGTGGTACCCTCGATAAAATCCATCAGCAGGTAACGCCTTGCGAGCAGACCGTAACAAGCCGGAACACCTTCAACACCCTTTAGGCGCTGATATGCAGCGTACTCTCTCTCAAGCGTTGCCTGCCGTGCCTTTCGAACCGGTCCACGGCCCATGGCAGACTTGATCACCAGTTTCAGTCCATCGCCTTCAAATAAAAGCACGATACCCTGGTTTGAGGTTGCCAGGATATTCGAGCCTGATGCCAGGCTGGACTCTATCCAGGTTTCCAGGTCATCAGGCAAACCGGGCAGTGGATTTTCTGTGCATTTATTCATTGCGTGTGGATGATACCGGCAAGCGCCCTTCATTTACACCAACGTAGCTCCCTATTCGATTAACTGCTTTCAATTTGAACGTAGGTAAATTTCCCGCTGTTTGCTAATATGCTGTCCCTCACGACATTTAGAAGGAAACCCCATGCGCTATAAATTCCTGCCGGCCCTGCTTCCGATGCTGATGGCATTACCCATCGGAGACTTGCAGGCTGACGCCTACCCGTCCACCTACGCAGCGCTACCATCGGAACCAACATTGATCACCCATGCCACCATTCTGACCGGTACCGGCGAGCGACTGGAAGATGCCAGCCTGTTAATAGCCGATGGAAAAATCGTATTCGTTGGTGAGGGTAAGAGCCCTGCCGGTGTAAACACCATTGATGCCAGTGGCCGCTGGGTGACACCTGGCCTGATTGATGTCCACTCGCATCTGGGCGTGTATGCCAGTCCGGGTGTCAAGGCCCACTCAGACGGTAACGAAATGACCAATCCGGCAACACCGAATGTCTGGGCCGAGCACAGTGTCTGGCCACAGGACCCCGGTTTCTCGCGAGCACTCGCCGGAGGTATCACTACCCTTCAAACACTGCCTGGTTCCGGAAACCTGATGGGTGGTCGTGGTGTAACCCTGAAAAATGTCTATAGCAACAGCTACCAGGGCATGAAGTTTCCGGGTGCCCCGTATGGTTTGAAAATGGCCTGTGGTGAAAACCCCAAGCGGGTTTATGGTGAACGTAAACAATTGCCGTCGACCCGAATGGGCAATATGGCGGCCTACCGGGCACAGTGGATCGACGCACAACAATACATCGATGACTGGGCGACCTATGAACAAAAAGCTGCTGACAAGAAAGACGATGCCAAAGCACCCAAACGTGATCTGAGACTGGAAACACTGGTTGGTGTACTCAATGGCGAAATCATTGTACACATGCACTGCTACCGTGCTGATGAAATGCTGACCATCCTGGATTTGGCTGATGAGTTCGGTTACAAGGTCGGGACCTTTCACCATGGTGTGGAAGCCTACAAGATCGCCGACACACTGGCTGAAAAAGATGTTTGCGGAGCCCTCTGGGCAGACTGGTGGGGTTTCAAAATGGAAGCCTACGACGGTATCCAGGAAAACATCGCAATGGTAGACAGACCGCAGGGTAGTTGTGCCATCGTACACTCGGATGATGCAGAAGGCATTCAGCGCCTGAATCAGGAGGCTGCCAAGGCGATGAGTGCAGGCAACCGGGCTGGTATGAATATTCCACCGGAACGTGCGATCGGCTGGATTACTTCCAATGCCGCCAGGTCGCTGGGAATCGAAAACCGGACAGGATCACTTGAAGCCGGGAAAATGGCCGATGTAGTTATCTGGAACTCAAACCCGTTCAGTGTGTATGCCAAAGCCGACCACGTCTATATCGATGGCGCACTGGTTTATGACCGTGAAAACCCGGATCTGCAACCGGTGTCCGACTTCGAACTGGGCCAGTTGCAGGGAGTGTCAAAATGAATAGTATTCGAACGCTTTTGATTGGCTTGCTGGCTGCTTTTTCCCTGGCGGTGCAGGCTGACACCATCATGATTCGCAATGCCAGTGTCATGACGATGACCGGAGACGGCATCCTGGAAAACACCGATGTCTTCATATCCGGGGGTAAGATCCAACGTACCGGGAAAGACTTGCCGGTACCGCAGGATGATGTCTTTGTGTTCAATGCCGAGGGCAAAACACTGACGCCGGGTTTTTTCGCGGGAATAACCAGCATTGGAATTACGGAAGTTTCTGCGGTAGAGGAGTCCACAGACGCAGGCCTGGCCTTAAACGAAATGCGCCCCGAATTTAATGTTGTACCGGCCTATAACCCCAATTCCAGCCTGGTGCCGGTGACACGAATTGAAGGATTCAGCTTCACATTGCTAGGCGCAAATTCGCAGGGATCCATTTTTGGCGGGCAGGGCCAGATGGTCATGCTGGACGGTGGCTATGAGAGCTTTATTGGCAGCCCGGTTCTGTTCATCAACGTGGGAAGGGATGCCAGCGGTCTGAGTGGCGGTTCCCGTGCCGCGCAATGGATGTTGTTAAACCAGGCCATGCAGGAAGCCGACATTCCGCCCGTATCCACGGAGACGGCCTTGCTGACGCGCGCAGGACGCGGAACATTATCCACCTACGCAAACGGTGGCAGGGTGGTATTCAATGTTGACCGGGCCAGCGATATCCTTGAAACACTCCGGTTCGCAAAACAATACGGCCTGGATGCAGTCATTTCGGGCGGCGCACAAGCCTGGATGGTAGCCGGAGAACTGGCTGCCGCCGGCGTCCCGGTTCTGCTTGATCCCTTGTATAACCTGCCCGGTAACTTCGACATGCTGGGTGCCCGTCTCGACAACGCTGCCATATTGCATGCGGCGGGCGTGGTGGTGGTTATCAACGGTGCCGGTTCGCATAACGCCCGTAAACAGCGGCAAATGGCGGGTAACGCTGTTGCCTACGGTCTGCCTCACGAAGCCGGCCTGGCTGCGCTCACCAGCAACCCGGCGCGGGTTTTTGGTGTTTCTGATCAACAGGGCAGCATACAAAAGGACAAGGCGGCTAACGTGGTGTTGTGGAGCGGAGACCCCCTGGAGGTCACGAGTGCTGCAGAAGTGGTGGTGATTAACGGTCAACTGATCCCGATGGAGTCGCGTCAGACCAAACTACGTGACCGCTACCTTAGTGAAAATCCGGATTTGCCGAGAGCCTATATCAAACCATAGGCCGATTGATGAGATTAAGCGTACATAAACGAATTTTCGGGTTAATATCATCAATCACTTAAGGCGCTTGTATGATTGGATCAGTGGAAATCAATAAAAACGTTCAGAAAAAGCCTGTTGGCCTCTACCGCCAGATTTTATCGCTTTCCAGCAAGGTGAGTTTACCCGGATCATGGATGGAAAAGTCTTGGTGAAACAGAACCTGACCCCGGACATGAGCTCATGGGCCAACAGAGCCATGCATGCTATGCAAAGCCACGATTTTGCGACGGCGGTTGCGTGTTTTGACAAGCTGGGTAAATTAGCCCGCTCGAATGAGCAGTTGGCGAAAGCGGCGGGGTTCGCACATTTACAGCTTGGGAATGACGACCGCGCACTGATATTTCTGACAGCATCGCTCAAGGCCCGCGCCTCGCAAGCTGATGTTAATGCGGCCCTGGGCGATATCTACGTGCGGCGTGGGGACCAGGAGAAATCCATAAAGCATCTGCGCAGGGCAACGGCACTGGTACCGCAGGCGGCAGAACTACGTTATAAACTGGGCCTGGCGCTGATTGGTTTCCATCGTTTTGAAGAGGCCACCCTGGAGATGCAGGCCGCTCTTGCAATGAATCCACGGTATTTGCAGGCGAGACTCGGTCTTGCCCGTGCACTGACTGGACTTAACAAGTTCGATGAGGCAGAAACCGCGTTCCAGGAGGCGACGGCTTTGGACCCGAAAAACTACGCCGTTTCGTTCAGAAAGGCCAAATTGCGGGAAAAACAGCAGCGATACGATGAGGCAATTGCCCTATACAAAGAGTCAGAAGCTGACAGCAACCACGCCGCTCCGGTCTGCGAGGCGCTTGCTTTGGCAGAGCTTTCCAATGGTGAAACCGAAAGTGCTTTGGCTACCCTCCGGAGGGGCTTGCAAAGGAATCCGCTGGATAGCAACCTGCTAAAACACGTTGCAGATCTTCGTTATGAAATGGGTGACCCCGAGGCCTTCTCGCATTATTCCGATGCCCTTGATACCCGGCCCGTACCCACGGTGCATGCCGATTATGTCGCGCGTCTGGTACTTACCGGTCGGCACGACGAAGCAAGTCTTCAGTTAGCGCACTATGAGACCCGCTTTGGACGAGACCCCCGCTACTTGGGCCTGACAGCACAGTTACTCTATGAGCAGGAACGGTTTGAAGAAATAACCCGGACACTGGCCCAGGCGCCCACAGATAATCTCGATTTGATGACATGGAAAGCACGGGCTTTACTGGCTTGCGGTGATGCCGTTGCCGCGCAGAACCTGCTTCTCGGACTGCTCAAAAGAACACCGTACGACCAGCATTTGCTGGCGTTACTCAGTACCTGTTACAGGCTCAGTGATAACCCCGCTTACCATGAGTTGGTCAACTATGACAGCCTGCTCATTCGATCAGAGTTAGCCGTTCCTCCCGGCTTTGACAACCTGGTATCGTTTAATGAAGCACTCCGTGAAACATTGGAAGAGTTGCACGTTATGCGAACCCAACCCTTGTCCCAGTCGGTGATAGGGGGTACACAGACACCGGGCAATCTTCTAAACAACCCAAACCCTGTTATCGTCGCACTCAAACAGGCAATTCACACAACCCTGAAACGTGAGTTTGGGCCCTCTTTCTATGAAAACATCGATACGAACCACCCGGTCAACATAGGAAAGGGGCATTCCATGACCCTGCCAACTGCCTGGTCAATATGGGTCATGGAAGGAGGATATCACCGCCCACACGTGCACCCGATGGGATGGTACAGCAGTGCCTATTACGTGAGCCTGCCCGGTTCACTGCAAGCCACCGGGCGAACCGGATCGGATGGTAGTCTTGCCTTTGGGCGGCCCGGAGTGGCAACACCCCGAAGCCTAGAGGCAGAACGTACAATTGCACCCGCCGAGGGTATTCTTGCGTTATTTCCTTCCTATTTCTGGCACGAGACTTTACCTTTCGAAGGAAACGAGGCACGTGTGGTGGTGGCTTTTGACGCGGTACCTTCAGGCTGATACCAATCGTGTCACCCCAAACGACGGGTTATTTCGATTGTTCCACAATCCCGTCAAATAACAGCTTTTCAATTTCCAGCTTACTGAGACCCAGTTCGCCTAACACTGCTTCGGTTGAATCACCAAGCGCGGGTGGGGCCCTGCTCTCTTCCCTGGCATAGTTCTGGAACCTGACAGGTGAAAGTACACTGGGTATATTGCCCAGATCAGCACGCTCCAGCTGCATGACGGTTTTCCTTTCAATCACATGTGGATCATTGAATGCTTCTCCAACGGAATTAACCGGACCGACCGGAACGCCATTGTCTTCTAGTGCAGCAAGCCAAAAAGCCGCTGACTGCTTTGCCAGTTCAGCGGCAATCAGCGGGATGAGTGACTGCCGGTTGAGTACACGCTCTGCGTTGCTTGCGAAGCGGGGGTCGGAACTGAGACCATCACATTTAATTGCCCTGCACAAAGACACAAACTGGCCATCGTTGCCCACCGCGACCACGATGGGATCATCAGCGGTATCAAATACCTGGTAGGGAACAATATTCGGATGGGCATTACCCGACAAACCGGGGCTTTTACCGGAAACAAGGTAGTTCGAGGCCTGGTTCGCCAGCGTCGCAAGTTGCGAATCGAGCAACGATATATCAATAAACTCACCCTGCCCCGTTTCCCGGGCCCGTGTATAGGCTCCCAGAATCCCAACCGTCGCATACAGACCAGTGATCAGATCCGATACCGCTACGCCTACCTTCGTGGGTTTTTCAGTTCCGGTAATGCTCATCAATCCACTCATGGCCTGGATGATAAAGTCATATCCGGGTTTGTTGGCCAGGGGCCCCGTCTGTCCGAAACCACTGATTGAACAGTATACGATTGCCGGGTTGACCTGAAGGACCGAATCATAATCAAGACCATAGGCTTTGAGCCCACCGGGCTTGTAATTCTCGATCAATATATCCGCCCTTCGGGCAAGTTGAAGTAATACGGATTGACCGCGCGGATCCTTGAAGTCGACTGCTATCGATTCCTTGCCGCGGTTTGCCGAAAGGAAATAGGCGCTTTCCCTGTTGTCACCCGAGCCCAGGTAAGGCGGTCCCCAGCTACGTGTGTCATCACCCCGCCCGGGACGCTCAACCTTGATAACACGCGCACCCAGATCAGCCAGCGCCTGGCCGGCCCATGGGCCCGCCAGTACCCGTGAAAGATCCAGCACCAGTGTGCCATCCAGCGGCCCGCTCATAATAGTTACCTTTCAGCCGCTTCCTGCGCGTTCAGAAAATCTACAACCATGTGGCCGAAGGCTCTAACACCTCTTTCCATGTAGGGTTCATACATATGGAAAAAGGGCGAATGATTGGTTGGCTGAGTGGAGGGATCCAGATCTTCAGGCCAGTTACCAAGAAATACAAATAAAGCCGGTGTAACCCTTCCGTATTCGGAAAAATCCTCTGCCACGGTCTGAGGCTGAAGGGAAAGCGGTGGGTGGCCGGAAGCACGCTCAAGCGCGGGCATCATTTGCAAAGTCAATTCGGTGTTGTTAAGTAAAGCCGGCGGGCCTTTCATAATTTCGACTTCGACTTCCGCACCGGCGCTTTCAGCGATCAGCGTTGCGGTTCTTTCTATCGCGGTATGAATATACGCCCTCATATCAGGATCGAAACTGCGTATCGTGCCTTCCATCTGCACTTGGTCCGGGATGACATTGTTGCGGATACCGCCGGAAATACGACCTACGCTGATGATAGAAGGGGCCAGTGTTACATCAACCTGCCGGCTGGCTATGGTTTGTAACGCAAGCACGATCTGCGACGACACGACGATCGGGTCAACACCGTCCCATGGCCGGGCACCATGAGTTTGCTTACCCTTGACAGTAATCTTGAAAATATCTGCTGCTGCCATCATCGGGCCGGGTTTAACTGCAAACTGTCCCCCCGGAACGCTGATACCAACATGAATCCCAAAAACAGCCTCTGGCATCTGCTCTTTAAATATCCCCTCATCAAGCATCATGGAGGCACCACCGTCTTCACCTGCAGGCGGTCCTTCCTCGGCTGGCTGAAAGATAAGCATCACCGAACCTGGAAGATCGGCTTTATTATCATTCAGTATTTTGGCGGCACCCAGTACCATCGCCATATGGGCATCGTGGCCGCAGGCGTGCATCACACCCACATCCTGACCGTTGTACTCACTGCGGGCAGTCGAGGCAAACGGCAGACCGGTCTGCTCGACCACAGGAAGCCCGTCTATGTCGGTACGAATAGCGACCAGTGGTCCGGGCAGGCCACCTTCAATAATTGCAATAACACCGGTGTGTGCAATACCTGTCTGAGGCTCTAAGCCCATATTACGAAGAATCGCTGCAATTCTGGCCGACGTATTAAACTCGCGATTGCTTAACTCGGGGTTCTGATGAAACCAACGCCGCCACTCCACCACCTGCGGTTGAACCGCAGCAGCAGCCTGATCGATTTCGTCGGGTGTAATACCCGCCTGCGCTATCGGCAAGGCACCAATACTGACGATTAACCCCAAAAATAATTTAGTCACGATTGTCTCCTGTTATCAGACGGACACTATTAAAAGCCTACTGGTTTCTAGGCCACTGCCTTGATCAATGGAGATTTAACGAACAATCGCCTTCCCCGCATCACTGCGGGCATCCGACCCGGCGGTAACCTCCCCGGTTTTCCGATCCCACATCACCCCGTGCATGTTCCCCCAGCGCCTCTCCCCTACCTGCACCGTATGTCCCATGGCTTCAAGTGCAGAAACATCTTCCGTATTAAACGCATCCGGCTCAGCAAAAACCTTATCCGGCAGATACTGGTGATGGTAACGCGGTAAAGCCACCCATGATTCAGGTTCATTACCATCCATGAAATCCAGTATGCCGAGCAATACCATGGTGATGATCCGGCTACCGCCCGGTGTGCCAATTGCCGCCACCCTGTCTTCCCCGATCATCAGGGTCGGCGACATACTGGATAGGGGCCGTTTGTGTGGTTGAATTTCATTGGCTGTAAAGCCTATCAGGCCATAAGCGTTGGGCTCGCCGGGTTTTGCAGAAAAATCATCCATTTCGTTGTTCAGCACAAAACCGGTTCCCGGCACCATGAACTTCGAGCCAAAAGGTGTATTCACCGTCAGCGTAGCTGATACCATATTGCCTTCAGCATCCATGATGGAAAAGTGTGAAGTGTCCGTACCTTCAGGTGGCTTTTCCCTGCCCGGTATCATGCTGCTGGGAGTGGCCTTGTTGAACATGATGCCGGCCCGCAAACCGGCTGCATAATTGGGGTCTGTCAACATTTCCACCGGTACCGGGTAGAAATCCGGATCGCCCAGGTAGAGTGCCCGGTCACGGTAGGCGCGGCGCATGGCTTCGACAACAAGATGGGTGCGGTGTGCTTTATCCAATTTTGAAAGATCAACAGGTCCAAGAATGTTCAGAATTTCTGCGATTGCAATCCCTCCGGAGGACGGCGGAGGTGCTGTAACCAACTCATAGCCATGATACATGGTGCGTATCGGTGCACGCTCCTTGATGGTATAGGCTTCGAGATCGGCCATACTCCATATACCACCAGCATTATTCACTCCATCAACCAGGCGTTGGGCAACCTCCCCCTTGTAAAAACCGTCACGGCCCTCCCGGGCAACTATTTCAAGTATGTTTGCCAGGTCCGGCAACTTGATGACCTGCCCCATTTCCGGTAGTTTCCCATTCGGCAGGAATGCCGCCGTTGCCGCCGGCCAGCGACGTATACTCTTCTCTGAGCGCTTTAACATTCCATAAAACTTGGTGTAGACCGGGTATCCCTCACGTGCGATTCGAATCGCGGGTTGCAAACTCACCGCCAGGGGCAGCTTTCCATAATGGCTTGCCAGGTGGTCCAAGCCGGCGATTTCCCCGGGAATCGCAGCTGCCAGCGGGCCATTTAACGCCAGATCCCGATCTACCTCGCCATTGGCATCCAGATACATGTCTGTGTGAGCGCGTCCCGGTGCCATTTCGCGACCATCAATCATCACCTCAAAACCATCTGATGCGCGGCGTAACATCCAGAATGCCCCGCCACCAATCCCGGAGCTGGTCTGCTCGACCACCGCCAGAACAGCACCGACCGCAACAGCCGCATCAAATGCATTTCCACCCTTTGCAAGTACTTCGTGCCCGGCCTCAGTGGCCAGGTAATGTGCACTAGCAATGGCCGCTTTACCGGGTTGATCAGCTTGTAATGGTTGTATAAAGAACGCAAAAATTGCGATCAGACAAAGACGGGCTTTCAAACTTCTGCCCCGCGAATCAGCTTGTGATACTTGTCCCACAGTTGTTCCTCCGTTTCCACGTGACCTGGGTCTTTCGGAATACATTCGACCGGACAGACTTCCACGCACTGTGGTGTATCGAAATGACCCACGCATTCGGTGCACAGCAAGGGGTTGATCTCATAAATTTCGACACCCTGGTAAATGGCCTCGTTAGGACATTCGGGCTCACAGACATCACAGTTGATGCATTCTGCCGTGATCGTCAGCGCCAAGATCAGGAACCCACAGATTTAAATTGTTCGCCGAGCGCCTGTGCAATCTCCAAACCGACGAACTGGGAAACATCGCCGTTGAGCCGTGCCACTTCACGAACCAGCGTGGAGGAAATGAATCCGTATTTCTCATCCGGTGTCAGGAACATGGTTTCAACGGAATCACACAGGTTTCGATTCATACTTGCCAGTTGGAATTCATACTCAAAATCTGAAACGGCCCGCAATCCGCGCACAATGACACTGGCGCCATTTTCCTGAACAAAATCGACCAACAGGTTACTGAATCCAACGATCGAAATGTTTTCCAGGTGCCCAATCTGGCTTTCAGCCAACTCAATACGCCTTTTAAGGCTGAAAAACGGTGTTTTGTGAGGACTCTCCGCAATTGCCACGATCACGTGTTCAAACACCCGCGCGGCACGGGTCACCAGGTCAGTATGACCATGGGTTATCGGGTCAAAGGTACCCGGGTATACCGCTATGCTTGGGGATTTATTCAACTGTCCTTCCTGCTGAACCTTAAAGGTCAGCTATTCTAACCCTGTTAAGGTGCGGGGTTAAACTAAAGTGTGTAGATAAAAAGAGGCCGGCGTGAATGCCGGCCTTAATGCAGGGACTGAAAACAGGCGGGGGGGATGCCTGTCTTCACTAATCAGACCCGTCATCCGAGAGATTTCTTTCGTCTTCCTGCATTTGTCTTCGAAAAAGCTGCATTCGGACATCACCAAGCTCCTGATCACGCCACACCCTCCAGTCCCCAGGAGGGGATATTGCATGTTTTGCGGGTGATTCTACGTATACAAATCCTCCACGGCGTACACATCCGGTTTTATCCAGTCTCTCCAGCACCAGTCCAGCCAGGTTGGAGTCAAAAGGCGGATCCACGAATACAATATCGAAACTGTCGGGCTTGAACTCTTCAATCATCGACATCGCACCGCCGCGATGCAGGTTCACCTGCACCGCCTGGAGCTGTTCGATACTCTGGCTCAGAACCTCTTGTACACGCGGGTGTTTCTCAATCATCAACACGGATGCGGCACCACGCGATGCTGCTTCGAAACCAAGCGCACCGGTACCGGCGAACAGATCTCCACAATCTGCAGTGAGAATCCAGGGTTGTAGCCAGTTGAACAGGGTCTCGCGGCAGCGGTCACCGCTGGGACGCAGGCCAGGCACGTCGGCAACCGGAAGACGCCGGCCGCGCCAATCACCGCCAATTATCCTGACGCTATTGTTTTTTCCAGATTTGCTCATATGTATGGAGCCTCTGTTTACCTGTTTTTATACGTACAAGCTGATAGCATATCGCTTTTACTGCCGGGGGTTAAACCCAAACTCATGTTTCGAATATTCAAAAAGAAAAGTAAAGCACCCGGTGAACTACAGGATGTGCAGCTTCGCCCGGTGGAGCAATCGGGTGTAGATCCACTGGAAAAACTGCTAGGAAACTCCCGTAATACCATCGGAAAACGGCTGAAAGCGCTGGTCAGCGGACATAGTGATATCAACGAAGATTTGCTGGACGAACTTGAGACCGCACTGCTGACAGCTGATGTTGGTGTGAAAGCCAGCCTCGGTATCATGGAAAATTTGCGAACGGCTATCAACAATGGTTCGATCACGGAACCCCGGTCACTTCTACCAGCTGTGCAGGCAGAGCTATATGAACTGATCGAACCCTGTGAGCAATTCCTGGCTGTTGATACCAGTCACAAACCTTTTGTCATTCTCATGGTTGGCATCAATGGTGCCGGTAAAACCACCACCATTGGAAAACTGGCTCAACGCTTCAAAGAAGAAGGTCTGTCCGTGATGCTGGCCGCCGGTGACACTTTCCGGGCCGCCGCTGTTGAACAACTCAAATCATGGGGGGCACGAAATGATGTGCCGGTAATAGCCCAGGGCACCGGGGCTGACTCCGCTGCGGTTATTTTTGATGCCCTGGAATCTGCGAAGGCCCGCGATATTGACATACTGATCGCGGATACCGCTGGGCGTCTTCATACCCAAACCAACCTGATGGAAGAACTGAAAAAGATCCGCCGTGTCATCAGCCGTGTTGATGAAAATGCGCCGCATGAAGTCATGCTGGTTGTTGATGCCGGTACCGGCACCAATGCTTTGAACCAGGCACGCCATTTTAATGAAGCGGTTAATATCAGTGGAATCACGATCACCAAGCTGGACGGCACCGCCCGTGGTGGCATGTTGTTTGCCATTGCCAGCGAATTGGCTATCCCGATACGTTACATAGGTGTCGGTGAGGCGGCAAAGGATTTGCGGCCGTTTGATGCGGGTACATTCATCAATGCCATTCTGCCGCTGGACTAGGAGTCTGTCCGAGAATAGAGAGCCTACTGCGGAAAAGTCATTTTGAGTCCATTTTTCTGTTCATTTTCGTTAAATATGAGTAACTATTCGCCTCAAATGACCAAAGAAATGGACTCAAAATGGCTTCCACCCCAGGGCACCTTCTCTTGATGCTGCGCATCAATTCACCTCGCCCTCGCTACGGCTTCTATTCTCGGACAGGCTCCTAGTGACATTTTCAGATAAGCTGCTTGATTGGTGGGACGTACACGGCCGCAAGGATCTGCCGTGGCAACACCCCCGCACTGCCTATCGTGTCTGGGTCTCGGAAATCATGCTACAGCAGACCCAGGTCAAAACCGTTATTCCGTACTTCGACCGGTTTGTCAGCCGGTTTCCGGATATTGAAAGCCTGGCGGCGGCATCAACCGATGAGGTGCTGGCGTTCTGGTCAGGGCTGGGATACTACGCACGGGCCCGTAACCTGCTAAAGACCGCAATAATCTGCAAGAGGGATCACGCCACAGAACTGCCGCAAAGCCCGGAAGAACTATCAGCCCTGCCGGGAATAGGTGAAAGCACGGCAAATGCCATTTACTCACAGGCATATAACCAGACGGCTGTGATCCTTGATGGTAATGTAAAACGCGTGCTTACACGGTATCTTGCAATCGACGGCTGGCCCGGAAAATCCCTGGTTCATAAACAACTCTGGGCCGCAGCGAAGAAGCTGTTACCGAAAGAACGGGGAGCAGATTACACCCAGGCCATCATGGATCTCGGCGCAACTTTGTGCACCAGGACAAAACCGGTCTGCACCCGATGTCCGGTCAGGGACAGTTGCAAGGCTTTTAAAAGCGGGACCATTGATCTGTTTCCAGCTCGCCGCCCGGCACTGAAAGTCACCAAAAAATCCTTCCATATGCTGATTCTCACTGATAACGATGGAAGCATTCTGCTCGAGCGACGGCCACCGGTTGGCATTTGGGGAGGTTTATGGTCGTTGCCTGCAGATGATAACGGCCAGTCAATACAACAGCGCCTGGGCCTGGACAAGCGCAGTCTGCAAACGCTACCGGTACTTCAACATCAGCTGACACACATAAAAATGACCATTTATCCATTAATTGCACATACAGACACGTCATTAAGAGGCGTAGAATATAGAGCGGATCAACGCTGGTTCGGCCGGCATGAATGGCAGACACTCGGACTGCCCAAACCGGTAAGACAACTGTTGGAAACACACTTGGAGAATAGTGGAACATGAGTGAACGTATCGTGAAATGCATGTTGCTGAATGAGGAACTGCCAGGTCTGGCGTTCCAGACCTACCCGGGTGAACTGGGTAAGAAGATCTTTGATAATATTTCCATGCAGGCCTGGCAAAGCTGGCTGGCACACCAGACCATCTTGATCAATGAACACCGCCTGAGCCCGATAGAACCGGAGCACCGGAAATTCATCGAAGGTGAAATGGAAAAGTTTTTTTTCGGCGAAGGATCAGAAATTCCCGAAGGATATGTGCCCAAAGACAACAATTAGGCGCATTATTCTTGACTTGAACCCGTCTAAACGGTTTAATACCGCGCTCTCTGATTCCAGAGAGAAGTTAGAAGTAGTGGCCAGATAGCTCAGTCGGTAGAGCAGCGGATTGAAAATCCGCGTGTCGGTGGTTCGATTCCACCTCTGGCCACCATTTTTCGATAGTCTGCCCTACTAAACTCCAATAAATGTATCCGGCCCCTTTTCCACGCTTCGGAGTTATGGGGTTCCTGGTTAAGGAAACATCCCCCTGATCGCAGCCATTTGCGGCTCAACGCGTTCAGCATCAGGCGTTTCATCGGTGAGATCTATATCGCAATATTCAGTTGTAAAGCTTGCAGTAGCAAAGTGCTTTAAGAGTTGGCGGACTCGCCCGGTGGCGGGTCCCATATCACGCATTAACAAAACACCATCGTGATTGGGTGCACCGTAAAGTGTGTCATCATCGACTACATGATGACCTTCAAGGCGCACGTTTTGAATAATCTTATTGGCCAGGTGCTGATCTTCGTTAAATGCAATCAGAAACAAACCTTTAGGAAAAATATCAAGCTCAAAGGTTTCGCCGCCGGCTGCAGCGTTTTCTTTATCAATGGCAATATCCATGAATGGGGTTTCATGCAGATCAATAGCAGCAGTAAATTTCTTGTTTAGGTCACCGTTAAACAACCGTTGATGTAATTCCTTTACTGATTTGGCAAGCGCTCGCATTTCCTGAGATTTCGCGTTGTCCAAAAAAGCGTCTCTGTTAATGTCTATTCGGCCTTCTGTAAACCTGAGTTCTTTTTCATACGGACCGGGGCTAAGGCAAGGATAAATAACGATGTTGAATCGATCGGCGTATTGTGAGGCTTCCTCTTCTGCAAATTTCAAGGCTGCCAGTGGACCACCTTTCTCGTAACCGTGGGTGCCCCCTAAAACAATATAGCAGGGTCTTTCCTGAGTAAAATCTCCGATAAGCAATCTGTACAAATCGTGTGTGACGCGGCTGGTTTTTTCGACACTGCCATCAACGGCATCAGAAATGGTGGTGTAGGAGGCTTCACCATATTTCTCAAGTTTGAATCCTGCCCGTTCGCCGAGTGCTTTAATTCGGGGAACAAGTGTTTTGACATAATCTCTTGAGGGTATTACCTGATGCTCTTGATACCATTTCCTGAATTTTTCTTGCGGCCATGGTTCTGTTCTAATTTCGCTCATACTCTATTTCGCTGTTGGCATACGCAAATTGATTATAAGAGGGTCGCGCGCTATTCTTCCAGCGGTACCTGCTCTATGATGAATTGCACGGCAGATATGACATCGTCAATAGCACGTTGGCCGTATGCCATTTCTGGTAGCACCAGCAACATTCATGTGCCACCATTTCTCGATAGTCCGCCTTCCTAAACCCCAATAAATGTATCCGGCCCCTTTTTTCACTTTCCCTTTTCCCTCTGTTTCAGACCGGATGATCCGGCCGCAGGGACTCATTGGCGGTTCATTTTAATATTTCTATATACAAACCGTTAGCAAACATTTTTCCAAGAAAAATGTCACTTTAGCAATAGATTTTACGTCTAATCAGAAAACTAAATAAAGGGAAAATCATGAACAGACAAAGCTTATTAATTAAATTAATTCCAATACTTTTTATTGGGATAAGCCAGGCACAAGTTAATACTAAAGTGAATCTTAACTTTGAGAATAGAGTACAAGGTTGGTTAGAAGATAAAAATGTGCCAGCAGTTAGTATTGGAATAATTGAAGAAGGTAAAATCAAGTACGTTAAGGCATTTGGAGAGATTCAAAAAGGTGTTCCGGCAGAAGTTGATTCGATTTTTAATATAGCATCCATGACTAAACCGATTGTGGCAATGCTAACTCTAAAATTGGTAGAAGAGGGTAAATGGAAGCTCGATGAACCTCTATTTCATTATTGGGTCGACCCAGATGTTGCTAATGATATCCGTCACAAAAAACTAACTACTCGACATGTTTTAAACCATCAGACGGGATTTGTAAATTGGAGACGTGAACATCCAACCAAAAAGCTTACTTTCGATTTTGAACCCGGAAACGGATTTCGTTACTCCGGAGAGGGTTACAACTATTTAATGAAAGCATTGGAAAACAAGTTTAAAAAACCATTGGAAAAATTATTGGACTCATTAATTTTTAAACCAATTGGAATGGAAAACACTCAATATTGGGACGAAAGTATTGATACGCTTAGACTTGCACATTGTCATGATGCTAAAGGAAATGATTATAATTTTTCTTATGAAACAGGCGTAAGTGGTGCAGGCAACATACTTTCTACTGCTGAAGATTATAGCAAATTTTTGATTTATGTTATGAATGGAGCAGGACTTTCACAAGATTTGTATGATGATATGCTAACGCCAAAAATCACTGTTAATGAACATTTATCTTGGGGATTAGGCTGGCAAATTTTAACAGGCCTGCCAAATGGAGAATATGCTTTAGAGCACGGAGGCAATAATACAGGAATGTGGTCTATGTCTCTTATACTACCAAAATCCCAACGCGGTATTGTAGTGATGACAAATGGTGATAACGGTATTTTTGTTTACAAAAATATTATTAAAGAAGCTTTTGATGAAGGGGCAACGATTTTCAATTACATAATGGGGGCAACTCCTCGTGAAGTTGTGACTCTCTCTGACGCTGTTTTGGAAAGATATACTGGAACTTGGATAGATACGGATAATAGAGAACTTACAATTGTTAAAGGAGATGGCGTTTTAAAATTTTCCGGTACCGGATTGCCTGATGTAATCTTATATCCCGAATCGGAAAATAGGTTTTTTCTTAAAGAATTCGATGTGCAGTTTGAATTTATCAGTGAGGATTCATTTAATCTAATATCAAATGGCACAATCGATTGGACAGCAAAAAAAATAGGTCAGGAAAAATAGGTCAGGACACCCATAACTTTCAGCGATAACATAAATAAAGAGGGCCGGATACATTAAGCCCAAAAATGTATCCGGCCCCTTTTTAGGCTGAAAAAAAGCTGGAACGCGAGCAGGAGCACGAGCAGGCCCCGAGTCAAAACCAGCAAGGTATCGTAGTTAATAATCAAAACAATGTTTACACCACGGAAAATCCTGAAAATTTGGTTCGGGATGGAAACCGCCCCAAGGATCAGGACAACGCAAACATTCTTCCAGGTAAAACACTACCAGCTACTTCTCCAACTGAACCACGGCCAGCTACTCTTCCCGCTAAAACACCCAAAAAACGCAAGAATGGTTGACCGACTAATGGGCAGTCGGCCGCCTGCCGGCACAAATTTAGTAGACAAACCTGGCACCAATGCCAACGCCCCAGTCATAGGGACGATCGCTGCCCAGACCAGCCTTCAGATCGGCATAATAACCAAATTTTTTGTTGTGCATCTTTCCGAATTGAACCTCGGCCGTGGCCGGGATTGCATTGTCGTTTTCCCAGTCGAACGGCACGATGAGGTCATACTTAAGCCACTTGGCATTTTCCAGTGATTGGATCGCGATAAGCCGGGTTGCAGTCTTGTTGACGTCCTCACCACGATAACTCAAAAAGTGCTGTAGCAATGGGATGAAGACCCAGCCCGGCTTCCTGTTTAGTGCAAGCCCGACAAGCGGGGCGAGCTGATCGCTGCCGGTTCCAATGCCCTGGTCCGTATTTCGAAAGTCTTTGATCCATTCCAATCCGATGGCCAGTGAGTAATTCCAATCACCCAACTTGCCGCTTTTGGGAAAGTAAATGGGCTTGACGTGCAACGATTCTATGGCGTTTTCACTGGACCCCGTAACATCAGTCTTCCAGTAATGCAGTTCATACTTGATCTTCAGCTTGTCAGTCGCCATGAAAGCGCCGTCAGCCAGCCAGAAATCCCAATAATAGCTCCCATCCTGTTTGTCGTGATACTGGGCTCGAATGTCGGTGTTTTTGACCTTTGCCAGCGGGTTGGATGCATTACCTTCCGCGAAGCAAGGCCCCGAGATCAGCATCAAATCCAGCAACATCAGGATGAGGATGTTTTTCATCACAGTTTTTCTCGTTTGCGTTCAATGTACTCAAGAGTACATTAGGTTGATCATGAAATGGTAATCAAAGCTGCATGTTACTATCCAAAAATAAAACCGGGAAAGCACACGCGTTTGTTTTTTCGGCGATCTTCATGAAATTTACAGGAGTAAACCGAAGCTTGAAATCCAAGCCAACAAGAAACCGTGCAACCCGCGCGAACTGGCTCGAGGCCGCTCTCGCTGCCCTTCATGAGCAAGGCCCGAAAGGCCTCAACATTCAGGCTTTGGCTCATCACCTTAACATCTCTAAAACCAGCTTTTACTGGCACTTCAAAGATAAGGCGGAACTGGTCAATAGTTTGATCGAACTTTGGAGCCATGAATTCACGGAAACTATCACGGAAAACGTGAAGTTGCAGAACTGTCCACCAAGGCAGCGACTGGCCAGGGCCATGGAAATAATTGACGAGTTCGACCTGGGCAACTATGACTCATCGTTCCGCATATGGGCCCGGACCGAGCCTCGCGCGGCAAAAGCCGTGCGCGAGGCCAACAGGCTGCGACTGGAGTTCGCAGGCAAGGCATTTGCGGAGCTTGGTTTCAGCGGAGATTCACTGGCATGCAGGACGGCATTATGGGTCGGCTACCAGTCAACCGAACGCTATGTATTTCCTGAATTTTCCGCCAAAAAGCGCAAGGCTTTGCGTAAAGATCGACTCGAACTTTTAATCTCTGGGGCACTGAACGGTGATGGCCTTGATTAATAATGTACTCTTGAGTACAGTAAAGATAGGATTCGAGAGTTTCTCTCGCGTAAGCGGAGGAGTGGATTAACAGAATTGCTGTATCTATATTGGAAACTAAAGTTGGGCGCGAAGTTACGATTAGCGATTCGCAGTCGTCGCAATGCAAGATGAGGCCAAGGAAACTCTCGAGGATGAAATCGAGGTGGACGCCTACATACTTGACCTGAGACTTAAGTGGTTCCTTTAACAATTGGAGTGAAACTCATGAGCAAAATTAAGAGCTTGCTTATCTTTGTATCTGCGACTTTGGTAACTGTACTTGTCTATCAATGGGGACACTTGGATGGGCGTCAGGGAAAGACGCCTGGGTTAATAGACGAGTCGTTCGCCGCTGAGAGTCCGCCACAAGCGTCACCGGCAAAGGCGCGTGACCGCGATTTCTACGCACCCAACAGCGAAGACCTAGCGCCCGATGAGATGCGGTTGATTGCCTGTGGTACCGGCATGCCAACGGCGCGTCCGAAGCAAGCGGCATCATGCTGGCTGTTAGAACTTGGAAATGGCGACAAGTTTGTTTTCGATGCCGGGACCGGGTCGGCCGAACGCATCGCGGCCTTACAGATTCCCTACAATTATCTGGATAAAGTTTTCCTTAGCCATTTGCATACAGATCATTTCGGTGATCTGGACGCTTTATTTGTCGGTGGTGCGTTGTCGGGTCGTCAAAAACCATTACGTGTTTGGGGACCGAGTGGTGACACACCTGAGCGAGGCACAAAGTACGCGCTGGATCACTTGTACAAAGCCCTTACCTGGGACCTCGATGGTCGCAAGGGAATCACCGACCCACGCGGATATGCACCATTTGAAGTTACCGAGTTTGACTACAATGGTGTGAACGAGATCATTTACCAAGAGAACGGCGTAACAATTCGGACAATTCCAGCCATCCACTCCCTGGATGGACCGGTGAGTTTCATCCTCGAATGGAACGGTTTAAAATTTGTATTTGGAGGTGATACCTATCCGAACAAGTGGTATGCGGAATACGCGAAGAATGCTGACATTGCAATTCACGAGTGTTTCATTACAGTGCCCGGCTTGATTGATAAGTTCAAGTTTACGCCGCAAGGTGCGTTGGATGTGGGCACGCAGGTTCACACTCCCCCTGAAGCGTTTGGAAAAATGATGTCCATCATCAAACCACGCATGGCCATCGCCTTTCACTTCTTCAACGACTGGGATACCGCACCGGATATTAACCAACGCATTCGGACCACCTACGATGGTCCACTGAGTCTTTCGACGGACTACATGGTTTGGAACATCACAAAGGACAATATTCGAGTGCGCATGGCAGCCGTTGATGAAGATGTCTGGCCGCCAGAGCCCACCAAGACTCCGTTGGTACCCGATCCAAAACTCAAAGTTGGGTTTTCTGACTTCATCGTCGGTGGCAAATACGATATGAAGGACGTGATTCAGCCCATCTATGATGAGACCAACAAGGAGTATGGACTCAACGAGAAGCAAGAGTGAGCTTGTTTTTAATCTAACTGATTTAATAAACCCGCTTCGGCGGGTTTATTTTTGCTCGACTCCCAAAGTCACGTACAGCTGCTGTTGTTAAGGATTATCAGATGCCTGTCATCGAGAAAGGTTTTGCGGATTAGATCAGCGTTTGGGGCAGGCGTCAGATAATACTCAGGGGAGGAAACCGCGGGATCGTGGCAGCGGCAACAACAACGGATCAAAACAACGGATCAAGACACCCATGACTTGTCCGAAGTAAACCAATCCTTGGCTTTATGTGCGGGAGAAAAGCTGGGAAAAGCTGGGACATCCATGAATGGCACTAAGTTAAGCCACTTTTGCATGATATCCACAATGACCGATTCCGCTTTAAATAAGGGTTAAGTAATTGATAGATAGCTGATAAACACCCTTAACTTAGTGCCATTCCGGACACCCATCATTTTTCCGGAAACTCATTTTTCCGGACACCCATCACTTTTGACATTTGTGAGACATGGATGTCCCCACTAATTGTTCACTAATTGTTGTATTTTCCTTTGCAGCAAAGCTCGTTTCTCCGTAACGTTGGTGTGAATAACTCTTATTACTTTGTAAGATATTCACCTCCCGAGGTGCTTTTCGCTTCAGATAGGCAGGTAAAGGCAATGCTAAAATTACTGCGAGCACGGACGTTGTAAATGGAAAACGTCTCCCTCTTTGTTGATGTGCAAAATATCTACTACACCACGCGCAGTGCATTTGGGCGCAATTTCGATTACAACCAATTCTGGGCGAGGGTAACGGCTGGGCGAAATGTCATAAACGCCTATGCCTATGCGGTAGACAGAGGTAACGAGAAGCAGCGTCAGTTTCAAAATATTTTACGAGCGATCGGTTTTCAGGTACGCCTAAAGCCCTATATTCAGCGCGCGGACGGCTCATCAAAAGGCGATTGGGATGTGGGTATTGCGGTCGATATGATGGAGTTAGCAGCGGAGTCCGACGTAATGGTACTGGCCTCTGGTGACGGCGATTTTGACTTTTTGGTTGAAAAAATCAAATCAAAATACGCTACGCCGGTTGAGGTCTATGGGGTTCGTGAGCTCACTGCGGCCAGCTTAATTAACGCTGCATCTCGTTATACACCCATCGAAAGCTCGCTGTTACTTTAGATTCTCAGCTTGTTGTTAGTTAGCTAAGTAATGGGCAAACCAGGGAACGGGTAAAAGTGGTCAGAGTCCTTTTTTGTTCATATTCGAATTGGTACCCTTCAACCTTACAATTACAATGACAATTACTTCAGCAGGAGAATCCGTCTTGAAACGCATAGCCATTTCTTGTTTTCAAACCATATTCGGACTGCTTGTATTCACAGCAGCCATTGCAATAGCTGGTGAGACACATGTATCGGGTGATGTGTACCCGCACTATTCGATCTCAAGCACCGAGGCATACAGCCTGGACCAGGTCAAAACCTATACGGGCAGTCATGACAGGGTTTATGCTCACATCGACAAGAACCTGGATGCCCACTTCAAAAACCTGCAACGCTGGGTCCAGCAACCCTCGATCAGCGCGCAGGATGTTGGTGTTATTGAAATGGCAGAAATGTTACGTGACGACCTGGCTGCTATCGGGTTTTCTGAAACCCGGCTGGTGCCGACGTCCGGGCACCCCGGGGTCTGGGGATTCTACGATGCCGGCGCGCCGTTCACGCTGATGATTTACATGATGTACGATGTGCAACCGGTTAACCCAGAGGACTGGGAAAGCCCGCCATTCGAAGGCAAGCTTGTCGACAAGGAATTTGGTCGTGTCATGATGGCCCGTGGCGCCACCAACCAGAAGGGTCCGGAGCGCGCATTTTTAAACGCGATTGAATCGATCATCCAGGTCACGGGTGGCTTACCCGTCAACCTGATGGTGCTGGCCGAAGGTGAAGAAGAACTGGGTTCGCCACATTACCCGGAATTGGTAGACGCGTACGAGGACCGCCTGGGCACGGCTGATGGGGTGCTGTTTCCGTTTAATTCACAGGAGCTCAACGGCGGGCTGACTGTCTTACTGGGTGTTAAAGGGATTAATTACTGGGAACTAAAGAGCAAGGGTGGTTCCTGGGGTGGGCCGGTTCGGTCTGAAATCCACGGTTCGTTCAAAGCAGTCGTCGAATCACCAACCCAGCGACTGATTGCAGCCATTGCCTCGATGACCACTGACGACGGCAATACCATCCTGATCCCCGGCTACTATGACGACGTGCGGCCACCCACAATCGAAGAGTCCATGCTGATCAATGCCCTGGCAAAAGACTGGACTGGTGAAGAGTGGAAACAGGGTCTCGGTTTCAGTCAGTTCACTCATGGCCTGGAGGGGATCGATGTCCTGATGCGCTATTTTTATGACGTGACGCTAAATGTAGACGGAATTTGGGGTGGCTATACCGGTGAAGGCACAAAGACCATATTGCCACACGTTGCGACGGCAAAAATGGATTCACGCCTGCCGATGGGCGTAGATTCAGACCGTCAATTTGCAAGGCTTCGCAGCCATCTGGATACAAAGGGATTCACCGATGTGGAGATTCACAAACTATCCGGTTACCCCGCCTCCCAGACCTCGGTGAACGCACCACTGGTGCAAGCGGCCATGGGGGTTTTCTCCAAGTGGGCGACCATTGATCACGTCATGCCACGCATCGGGGGGAGTGCGCCTTTCTACCAGTTCACCGAGCGACTGGGTCTACCCCTGGTATTCAATGGCCTGGGCCACGGGACGGGCGCGCACGGGCCCAATGAGTACATGCTAATCCATCCCTCGGAAGAGTCAAACATTGCCGGTCTGGCCGATATTGAAAAAAGCTACGTCGACTTGTTGTTTGCGCTGGCCGACTCACTTACCGAAAGCGAGTAGACGGTCTGTGAGCTATAGATGTCACCCGGCCTCAGTATCGTGGACGGAAGGGGCAAAAAGATGGGAAACCAGATGACTGACGAAAAAATATCAAAACAAGCCCGTGCAGAAGCATTGAAAATCGCCCGGGGAATTCAAAGACCTGGTCAAAAGAAGGAACACACAAAACTCATTGCCCAGGGGATCGAAAAGGGTATTACGGAATTCAGGAAACGTGAGAAAGCCAAGACGCGAGAAAGAGACAAGCTTCGTAAAAAAGCACTAAAGGAACCAAAATCCACACAGCCGCAAGCTGAACAGACACAGGATGTTCAGACTGAGAAATCTGCACTCCGGTCGGCATGGGTTCCGTGGTTGTTGCTGTTGGCAAGTTGGGCGTATTTCCTGATTCAATGGCGCTTGTTGGATTGAGCGTAGTGAGTTCAAAGGGTAATGTGGAGTGCTCTTGCTTTCCGGGATTCCGAATGCTCTTTGAATTTGATAACGTACCCTATTGAATTAATCAATTAAGAGAAATCATGTTTCCAAAAGAATTAACGCTGGAGCGTTTGAATACCATCAACGAGAATACCCTGGCGAGCCATATAGGAATTGAATTTACAGAAATTGGCAGTGATTACCTGATTGCCAGGATGCCTGTCGATAAGCGCACTACACAACCATACAATATCCTCCACGGAGGAGCATCAGTTGTTCTCTCGGAGACCCTCGGCAGTCAGGCGGCGGCGGCGCTACTGGATCTGGATAAGCAATACCCCGTAGGCCTGGAAATCAATGCCAACCACATCAAGTCGATAAGCAGCGGGTATGTTTATGGACGGGTTACCCCCATACATATCGGCAAAAGCACTCATGTATGGGAAACACGGATCACCGATGAAGAAAACAGCTTGATCTGTATCAGCAAACTGACGGTAGCCATACTTGACCGTTAACCCTGATGAGCACAGATGCGGATGCGAGCGGAATCCGAGCGTATCAGGGGACAGTTTACTTAATTGCATATCAGGGAACTTACATCCAAATTGGGGCCGGATACTGTGCGACGTCAGCCCATATAGGACCAATCAACCGCTTTAACTAAGAGACACTTCTGCTATTTTTAAACTGAAGCAGAGGAGTTTCAATATGAGCGTTTCAAATACCACCAAGCGTGTCAAGGATATCAGGCCCCAATTCCACAGGCCCCAATTCCACAATTTACTCCAGCTAAGTATCGGCTGAAAA
>Ga0316192_10000083_pt1 | contig 59322 bp, 62 predicted proteins | sample MerIslwburrow_MG_FD_204931 | JGI IMG/M metagenome (GOLD analysis project Ga0316192, IMG submission 204931) | Coastal sediment microbial communities from Maine, United States - Merrow Island worm burrow | ecosystem: Environmental > Aquatic > Marine > Coastal > Sediment | place: USA: Maine...
TGGTCGGCGTGATCTGCGCCCTGCTCTTCCACCTGGTCAACTTCGTCCTCGGAGTCTTCAGCCCGACCATCCACATGCTGCGACTTCACTATGTGGAGTTCTTCGGAAAGTTTTTCAGCCCCGGCGGCTCGCGTTACCAGCCCTTTCGGCATTGGTCCCCACGTGAAGACGTCAATCACGAGAGGAGCGGATGAAGATGGAAACGGTTGCTTTGTACTTCAGTTCGGCTTTGGCAGTCGCGATACCCGCCTTGGCCACCGGCTGGGCGCAGTCTCGGATCGGACCCGCCGCCGCGGCGACTCTGGCGGAGAAGCCGGAGATGTCGGTCACCGTCGTGCTCTTGATCGCAATACCGGAAACGGTCGCGATTCTGGGCTTCGTCGTGTCGGTGTTGATCCTGATGCAGGGAGGCGCCTGACCGAGGAATGACCGGAGTCGACCTCACGACGGAGCTTCGCAGGCGGGCAGAGCAGAGTGCTCAAGCGCTGATGCAAGCCGCACGCGCGGATGCGGAGCGAATCCTCGAACAGGCGAGCGTCGAGCTCGAGGCGCGGCGAAGTGCCATGCTCGCAAAGAGCCAGCGAGAGCACCACGCTGAATCACGAGCGAGCATCGCGGCGGCGCGTCACGAGTCGATGCGCGCCGTGCTGGTAGCGCGCGCACGAATGCTGGAACGGGTAATGGAGCGGGTGCGAGCGCTTCTGCCCGAGGCGTGCCGGGCGAAGAGCTACCAGCGGACGCTCGGAACCGAAGTAGCGCAAGCGATCGAGTTCGTAGGTGCGACAGGCGCCATCGTTCAGTGCACAGAGGGCTTGCGGGGCATCATCGAGGAAGCCCTAGGCGAAGACGCCGTCGCCGCGATCGAGCCACTTGCCGATGGCAGGCACGGCTTCGTAGCCGTAGGCGAAGCGGGACGAGTGAAGGTCGACGGAACACTCGAGAGTCGACTCGAGCGCTTGACCCCGACGCTGGTCATCGAGCTCCGAACGCGAGTAGAGGAGCGACCCGGATGAGCATGTATCTCGGCGACCTCAACGCCCGAGCACGGGGACTCGGAACGCGACTCTTGTCCCAGGAAGACCTGAGCCGCTTGACGCGCGCTCGGAGTCTCTTCTCGCTTCAACGGGAGATGCGTGGCCTCGGTCTCGTCGGAACCGAGGCACCGGCCACGCCCGGCGCGCTCGAAGCCGCGATACGGGGTCGCGCCGCCCACTTGATGGCCATCCTCAGCCGCTGGTGCAACGACGAGCGAAGACCCGTTTTCGCGGTGATCTTGGAAGACGAGGAGCGACGCGCAATTCAGATGATCCTCCGCGGCGCGGATCAGGGAGCCGCGGCCGAAGCAAGGATGAGCGGGATCGTACCCACCGCGAACCTCTCGGAGCGTGCGCTCGGGGCTTTGGCGGCGCAGCCGACGATGGCAGACGTCGTCCGGATGCTCGTGCTCTGGGACCATCCGTTTGGACGTGCCCTGATTGGCGTCACAGCAGGCGCCCGACCCTCGCTGTTCGAGACCGAGATCGAGCTTCAGCGAGCGTTCGCTGAGCGGGCAAGCCTGCGCGCGCGGCAGGGCGGACCCGAGCTCGTGGCCTACGTGGAGCAACTCGTGGATCTGACGAACCTGTGGACCGCACTGCTTCACTTCCCCGAGCGCGCGCCGGAGCTCGCCCAGGTGATGTTCATAGAAGGGGGTCGAGCGATCGACCGCCCGCTCTTCGACGACCTGTGCAACGCGGAGCGCCTCGAGCATGCACAGGATCTGGCCGCTCGCACATTCCGGGGTTCACCTATTGGCACTGCGTTGACAGGTGATGCGCGGCCGCTGTCTTCATTGGAGAGCGCGGTCCTAGAAGCCCAAATAGCGGAACAGAAGCGCCACGCGCGTACTCGACCGCAGAGCGCAGCCCCCCTCATCGCGTTCAGCCTCCAACTACGCGCCGAGGTGCTCAACCTGCGGCGCATCATCTGGGGTGTGGCTCTGGAGGCGCCCGCACCCCTCGTTCAGTCCGAAATGGTGGCGACATGACTTCGCCGAAGCTCGTCGTGATCGCAACCCGCGGTTCGAGCGCAGGGTTCGCGCTCTCCGGTGTTCAGGTTCTCGAAGCAGAGGACGCCAAGGACACCGCGCGCGAGCTCGCTCGCCTCGAGGATAGCGAGGGGGTCGTGATCGTCGACCAACGCCTCTACGAGGAGCTTTCCGATGAACTTCGCCGGAGCTTGGGCAAGTCTGCGACACCTGTCGTGATCCCGGTGCCGGGCCCCAACTGGGGCGCCGAATCAACCGCACACGAGTACATCGTCGACATCCTGCGCCGGGCGATCGGCTATCGTGTGAGGCTCCAATGAACGAGGCACGCATCACGCGCGTCGCAGGCGCCATCGCCGAGGCACAACCGCTTCGCGAAGCCGCTCTCTACGAGCTGGTCGAGGTGGGCGAGCGGCAACTGCTCGGAGAAGTGATCCGGCTTCGGGGAGAGGTCGCGACGATTCAGGTATTCGAAGAAACGACGGGGCTCTCTCTGGGTGAACCAGTGAAGAGGACCGGCAAATCGCTGACGACTCGACTTGGGCCTGGACTCCTCGGTTCCATCCTCGACGGAGTCGGGAGACCTCTGCAAGCGCTCGCAGACCGGACCGGCAACTTCATCACTCCGGGTGCGACCCTGCCTACCCTCGACCCAGAGGCCCAGTGGTCGTTCGAGGCCAGTGTCGAAGCGGGCGCCAAGGTCGAAAGTGGCGACGTAATCGGCACGATCGAGGAGCGACCCGGTATGGTTCATCGCGTACTGGTCCCGCCGGGTAGATGCGGCCGCATCGCCAAGATCGAGTCGGGAAACTTCAACGTCACCGACCCCGTCGCGACCCTGGATGACGGCTCCACCTTGTCACTTTCTCATCCCTGGACGATTCGGGAGAGACGCCCCATGCGCCGTCGCCTCCCAGGCGACCGGCCGTTCATCACAGGCCAACGCGTGTTCGACCTACTGTTCCCGGTGGTCGAGGGTGGCGCGGTCGCAGTTCCCGGCGGCTTCGGGACCGGCAAGACAGTGATCGAACAATCGCTTGCCAAATACGCCAAAGCCGACGTCATGGTCTACATCGGCTGTGGCGAACGTGGCAACGAAATGGCGGAAGTGCTGCACGACTTTGGACGCCTCACCGACCCCGAGTCGGGGCGGCCGATCATGGATCGCACGGTCCTGGTCGTGAACACGTCCAACATGCCGGTCGCGGCGCGGGATGCGTCCGTCTACCTCGGCATGACGGTCGCCGAGTACTACCGAGACATGGGCTATCATGTAGCCATCCTCGCTGACTCGTTGTCTCGCTGGGCGGAGGCACTCCGCGAGATCGCAGCGCGTCTACAGGAGATGCCCGGAGAAGAAGGCTACCCGACGTACCTTGCAAACCGCATGAGCCGCCTCTACGAGCGCGCCGGAAGAGTCGAGAGTCAGGGGACGCCTTCACGAACAGGCGCAGTGACGTTCATCAGTGCGATTTCACCGCCCGGAGGCGACTTCGCCGAACCCGTGACGCAGGCTTCGCTTCGGGTCGTTGGCGCGCTGTGGGCTCTCGATGCTCGCCTTGCGCACCAACGACAGTTCCCCGCGGTCGACTGGGACAGCAGCTACAGCCTCTACGCCGACGACGCCGCGGCGTGGTTCTCCGATCATGGGGGAGCCGATTGGTCGGAGCTCCGGACGGAGACGATCCGACTCCTTCAGCGAGACCGCGAGCTCCGTGAGATCGCCGGCCTGGTGGGTGTGGACGCTCTCGAGGATGAAGACCGGCTGACCCTCGAGGCCGCACGAATCGCGCGCGAGTTCCTGATCGGTCAAAATGCTTTTCATCCCCACGACGCGTTCTCGAGCGTCACCAAGACCTATGAGCTCGCCCGTCTGCTCTGGGCATTCGTCCGCGTGGGGAAGACCGCGCTCGGAAACGGAGTGGCGTTCGACAAGCTCGATCTCGCGTCGGTTCGTGTTGCGCTGGGCGCGGTCAAGACGGCGCCCCCAGGCGAGCTAGAGGCACGGATCCTAGACGCCGACGACACCATCGCCGGCATGGAGGCGACATGAAACCGCTCATTGCGCCAGTGGCTCGCACCTACGCGGGCGCATCATCGGCCGCAGGTCCGCTTCTCTTCGTCGAGTTGACCCGGCGGGCGAAGCTCGGCGAGTGGGTGCGCATCGAAGGTGACGGCCAGCCGGAACGCCGAGGCCAGGTGATCGACGTCGGTGACGAGATTACCGTCATACAGGTCTTCGAAGAGACGCTTGGACTCGCTCCGGCCGAGGCTACGATCACGCTCACGGGTGAGACGGCAACTACGATCGTCGGACGCGATACGCTCGGTCGCGCTCTCAGCGGAACTGGAGCTCCGCTCGACGGTCTTCCGGCTCCCGTCGGCGAGGCACGGCTGCCAATCTGGGGCGCGCCGATCAATCCTGTGCGCCGTCGGCATCCATCGGACTTCATCGAGACCGGCGTGAGCGCTATCGACGGAATGAACACGCTCGTCCGCGGACAGAAGCTGCCGGTCTTTTCCGGGCCTGGTCTTCCGGGGGTCGATCTCGCGGCCGACATCGTCGAGAACGCGCGACCTGCCCGCGGCGAGCCGTTCGCCGTCGTCTTTGCCGCGATGGGCATCACCGAGCGCGAGACGCAGGTCTTCGTGTCGCGCTTCCGCGAGAGCGAAGTGATGCAACGGACCGTGCTCTTCTTGAATCAGGCGAGCGATCCCACCATCGAACGGCTCCTCACACCGCGGGTGGCGCTCACGACAGCCGAGTATCTCGCCTTCACCCATGGGATCCACGTTCTGGTGGTGATGGCGGACATCACCCATTACGCCGAAGCGCTTCGCGAAGTGGCTGCGGCGCGTGAGGAGATTCCGGGTCGGCGCGGCTACCCAGGCTACATGTACACGGACCTCGCCACGCTCTTCGAACGCGCTGGCGTTCTGAAGGACTCTCCCGGTTCCGTCACACAAGTGCCCGTCGTCACCCTCCCCGACGATGACATCACGCACCCGATTCCGGACCTCACGGGGTACATCACCGAAGGGCAGATCGTACTGAGCCGCGAGCTCCACCAGCGAGGCGTCTATCCGCCGGTCGACGTCCTCCCTTCGCTCTCGCGCCTCATGAACGCGGGCATCGGAGAATCGCACACGGTCGCCGAGCACCGCGAATGGGCCGACCAACTCTACGCAGTATACGCGCGCGGGCGAGAGGCGAAGCTGATGGCCGCGATCGTGGGCAGCGAGGGGCTAGCGCCAGGAGACCGTCTCGCGCTCGATTTCGTCGACGCATTCGAGGGTGAGCTGATCCACCAAGGAGATGTGCGGCGCTCCGTGGAGGACACCGTGCGAATCGGATGGTCGCTGCTCGAAACCCTGCCACGAGATGAGCTGACGCGGATCTCGGACGCCACCTGGGACGCGCACTCGAGCCGCCCCGGAAGGAGCAGTCCATGACTGCTCGCTCCGTCCCACCAACGCGGTCGGGCCTGGTCCGCGCGAGCGCGCAGCTCGACCGCGTCCGCAAAGGCCGAGAGCTGCTGAACCGCAAGCGTGAGGCATTGATCACTGAGCTCTTCAAGAGCGCACGGCCGGCGCTCGATGCACGCAAAGAGGTCGAGGAACGCTCTCGGGAGGCACACCGCGCGCTACTCGACGCGTTTGCAGCGCATGGAAGCGCCGCGCTTCGCTCGTTCGCATGGCCCGAGCGTGAGATCGACGTGGAGCTCGCTCATCATCAGGTCTGGGGAATCTCGGTCCCGTCGGTCGTGTCCCATACGCCGATTCGAAGAACCTTGACGGAGCGCAACACCGCCGGGTCCATGGTGGGGCCAGCTGCGGCGCAGGCAGCCACGGAGTTCGAACGGCTCGTCGAGCTGGTGCTCGAGGCGCTCCCAAAAGAGCAATTGGTCAGGCGGCTCGGCGTGGCGTTGAGTAAGGCGACCCGTCAGGTCAATACGCTACAGCTTCGAGTGGAACCGGCTCTGACGAGCGAGCTCGGCTCCCTCCGACGCATGCTCGAAGAACGAGAGCGCGACGAGCGCTCGCGCCTGCGTCATGTGCTTCGGCGTCGCCGGGAAGCCCAAGCGAACGATGCCAAGAGCGCGAAGAGTACGCCCGTATCGTAGCTAGCCGACGAAACCACGCCGCAGCTACAACCGCTCGAACCGTCCGACGGATCTGTGCCGCCATCCGGTGCGCCTGCATCCGGTACTCCAGCGTCCGGCATGGGCTGCGAGCCCGGCGCTCGAAGCCACACGTAGCTTCCGATGGTCTTGGGGGTGTTGCTCGTCATGACCTGGTGGCGATAGCGGTCTTCGCCCAGCTCGGGGGCGCTCACTTCGAGTTCGTGAATGAAGGGATCGCTGGTGATCTGTATCTCCTCGATGACCTCGCGGTTCTTGATGACCCGGAGTGTCTGTCCTTCTACGGCGCCAGTGACGGTGACCGAGAGCGTGGATGTATCGGCAAGCACGGTGTCTCCCATGCGCTCGCCGGAGAGTTCCGTCTCGAGCATCGGGTCCACTGCTCCGTTGACTCGGATCACGGTGCGCCCCTCGCGGATACCCTCGAGGATCGCGTCGACGCTGAGGTCCTCCGCATAGACCATCGTCGTCGGCGAGCCGATCGGGCTGTCGAGTGGACCGGTTCCAAGCCCTCCGCGATGATCGTCACTACCGCCGATGGCGGGCGCTCGGGCCCCCTCGGCTACGAGCTGCTCCCAGAAATCAATGGCGATCCAGATCCCGCCCTGGGCCTCGACCCCGCCGACCTTGGCTTGGTCGACCATGAGCTCCCAGGGACATCCGATGCAGAGATCTCCGCCGGGCACCGTGGGATGATTGATCGAGAAGATCGCGCCCTGCTCGAGGTACGCGTCAACTGCGTCCTCCGTGGTGGCGCCTCGTGTCCCGATCTTGTGGTCCACCCACTCGGTGGCGCCGATCGCATTGGCGTGCCCGGAGTAGCTCGACCACTCGACGCCCGGGAGGATGAGCACGTCGGGATAGTCGGGCTGGACGCCGCCGTAGAGGGTGAGCCCGCTGTTCGTGTTGTGCTCGGAGAGCATGATGAAGTCCAAACCGATGTCGCGGGCTACGTCCAGGGTGGCGCTGATGCTCGGGGTCGCGTCGCCGCTCTGACGTGAGTGCACGTGGAAGTCGCCTGCATACCATCGCGCCTCGTCACTGAGGGTGCCTGGGTCTTGATACGGCGTTCGGTCCTGAGGCGGGAGCGTTGCTTCGGTGCGCAAGAAGATGTTGATCTCGTACCGCGCGGGAAACTCTTCGACTCTTGCCTTGCCGACGACGACCTCCCACGTGCCCGCGGGGATCGGCCCCGGGATGTAGCTCCGCGACGCCGCCTCGACACCGACGATGGCCGGCTCGCTATTGCCCCCGCCCCAGCCACGAAAGCCGTTCGGGTCGTCCAAGCCCCAGTCGAGGATGTTTACCGACGAGAGATCGTCGTGCTGCACCTCGATCTCGACAATCCCTTCGGGAACCTCGAACTCTTTGAAAAAGTGGCGTTCTTCGCCCATGGGAACCTCGCCTTCGATGCGAATCGGGGGAGGATCTTGGGCTAGCGCGGTGCTGGCACAGGCGCCGAGGAGGAGCATGCTCCAAAGGGTACGGAAGTACATGACGGCGATTGGAGCGCGAATCCGCGATCGCTTCAAGTCCCAAAGTTACAGCAGTGCGCTCGGTCCGGGTGCTAGGCTGAATGCGTGACGGCAGTGATCGACCTGCACATCGCTCGCTTCGTTCGGGACGACGTCGAGATTCTTCGGGATGTTCGCTGGAAGGTAGCGCCCGGTGAACACTGGGTAGTGCTTGGAGCCAACGGTGCCGGAAAAAGCTCGCTCTTGTCGATCGTGACTGGGTACGAATGGCCGAGCCGTGGCGAGGTCTCCGTGCTCGGCGAGACGTATGGGCGCTGCGATATGCGCGCGCTCAAGGAGCGGATCGGCTGGGTCAGTTCGTCGCTCTTCAGCTGGCTTCCGGCTAGACAAAGCGCCAGGCAAGTCGCGGCCACTGGGATACATGCGACCATCGGCAACTGGCACGAACTCAGCGCCGGTGACCTCATCCGGGCAGACGATGCACTTCGACGAATCGGCGCGTACTCGTTCCGAAACAAACCCTATGGAGTCCTTTCGCAGGGCGAGAAACAGCGCGTCATGATCGCCCGCGCGCTAGTGACCAACCCGGACTTGCTGATCCTGGATGAACCCTGCGCGGGCCTCGACCCGGGGGCGCGAGAGCGCTTGATCGATGACCTCGACATGCTCTGCGCGAAGCCAAACGGTCCGACCCTGGTTCTCGTCAGTCACCACGTGGAAGAAATCCCGCGGCAAGCGAGCCACGCGCTGCTCCTGAAGGAGGGTCGCACCCTCGCCTCGGGCCCCCTCGAAGAAGTCCTCACCACCCCGCTCCTCACCACCCTCTACGACTTCCCGTGCACCATCCAAACCCACCAAGGCCGCCACACCCTCCAAACGGGACACGCAGCCCCGCCAAAACCCTAGTCTTCACAGACACTTGGCAACCCTAACGCGCAATCTTAGAAACCGCGCGTTACCCTCCGCAAGGGGTTGGAATCATAGGGGTTTTGGCGGGGCTGCGTGTCCCCTAGGTGAGGAGGCCTTTGCCGGGGACGTGGTTGATTTCTAGGCGGATGCCGTCGGGGTCTTCGAAGAGGATCGAATAGTAGCCGGGGGCCCACATTCCTTCTTCGGGGCCGTGAACGATCGGCGCGCCCAAGCTCTTCACCAGGTCGTGCGCCTCGTCGACGTCCTCTCGGGTGCGCGCGCGAAAGCACAAGTGATGCAAGCCCACCTGGTTCTGGTCGAAGCGCTTACCCCGATGCCCTTCTGTTGCCTCGCGGATCGCGAACGCCGTGCGACCACCGACGCAGTAGTAGGTTCCCGGAATGTCCAAGACCGGCTTCATCCCAAGGAAAGGAAGCAGCTTGCTATAGAACGCTCGCGCGCGGTCGAAGTCACCGACGGTCACGAAAGTGTGCGCTACGCCGTTGATTTCCATCGGACCCTCCTCAGCGAAGCTCCGCCGACCGCTTGCCCAGGAGACGACGCGCAATGATCAAGAGCTGAATCTGCTGCGTACCTTCGAAGATGTCCAAGATCTTCGAGTCACGCGCCCACTTCTCTAGCAAAGAGTCTTCGGAATAACCGCGACCGCCGCAGAGCTCGACGCAACGCAGGGTCACGCGATTGGCCACACGCGCAGCCTTCGCTTTGGACATCGACGCTTCCATCGAGTTCGGAATCCCGTTGTCGGCCATCCAGGCAGCCTTGAGCATCAACAGACGACCCGCTTCCCAATCGGCCTCCATTCGAATCAGCTCTGCCTCGGCGGCACTCTTGCCAAACAGCGGGCCGTGATATCGAACCTCGACACCCTCCTCCGCCAGGATCTCCCGCGTGTGCTCGAGCGCTGCCCGTGCGAGCCCCACAGCCATACCGGCAACGATCGGACGGGTATTGTCGAAGGTCTGCATGACCCCGCCGAAGCCCTTCTTCGTATCGATATCCGAGGTCCCGAGAAGGTTGTTCCTCGGAATTCGGCAGTCCGTGAGCGTGATGCTCGCCGTGTCCGACGCGCGAATCCCCATCTTCTTATCGAGCCGCACCACCTCCATGCCCGGCGTCCCGTGAGGCACCACGAACGACTTGATCGCAGCACGCCCGAGGTTGCGGTCGAGTGTTGCCCACACCACCACCGAGTCGGCTCGGCTCCCTGCGGTCACGTAAATCTTCTCGCCGTTCAGTATCCACTCGTCACCGTCGAGACGCGCCGTCGTCCGAATGTTGGCAGAGTCGGAACCCGCCCCAGGCTCGGTGATCGCCATTGCGGCCCATACGCCGTCGAAGCGCTCCTTCTGCTCGGCATCGGCCACAGCCGTGATCGCCGCGTTCCCAAGACCCTGCCGCGGGATCGAGAGCGCTAGCCCCACATCACCCCAGCAAAGCTCCGTGAGCCCGAGACACGTCGACATGTTCCCGCCGTTGCGAACACCTTCTCCCTGGGTCGCATTGCGCTGAAGACCTTCGACGCTCGCGCTTCGCTGATCGGAGCCCGCGTTGAGCCCATCCATGAGCGCTGCAAGCATGTCGAGTTCCTTTGGATACTCGTGCTCCGCACGGTCGTACTTCCGAGAAATCGGCCGGAAGACGTGTTTGGCGACTTGGTGTGCCTGATTGACGATTGGCTTGAGACTGCTCGGGATTTCCAAATACATCGCGCCGCTCCTACACCAAGAGGTTTCCGTCCATCACACCAATGGCGCGAAGGTGTCTGTACCAAAGCTCGATCGGGTGGTCCTTGATGAACCCTGCCCCGCCGAGGAGCTGAACCCCATTGGTCCCGATCTCCATGGACTTCTCTGCGCACAGAGTCCGCGCGAGGTACGCCTCGCGCTGGCAGCCGAGCCCGGCGTCTATTCGGCCAGCAGCCCGGTACACCAGCATCCGCATGGACTCGAGCTCGATGCCGATGTCCGCGATCATGAAAGCCACCGCCTGGCGATGAGAAATCGGCTCGCCGAACGCCTCGCGCTCGTTGCAATACGGGATCACGTAGTCCAACACGGCCTGGCTGCCGCCTACCGCCATCGCCCCCCAGCCTACCCGCGCGCGGTCTACCGCGTCCCGATAAGCGACGGTGCCGACTTTCTTGAGCGCCTCCTCGCCACCAAGGAGCGCCTCGGGGCCAAGCTTCACCGAGGAGAGCTTCAATCGACCGAGTCCGGCCGAACGCAAGCCCATCGTCGGCTCTTCGTCGACGGACAATCCAGGCGCCCCGGTCTCAACCAAGAACAGGCGGGGGCCGACTTTGTGCAAGTTGGCTGCAACTAGAAACCAACGAGCCGTTCGAGCAAGGGCGACCGCGAACTTCTCGCCGTCGAGCACGTAGCCGGACGCACTCTTCTTCGCCGAGGTCCGAGGCGCACTCGGATCGAAGAGCGGATGCGGCTCCGCGACAGCGATGCTCGCCTCGGTGACGTCTCCGTCGACGAGAAGCGGGAGGAGTTTGGCGCGCTGCTCGTCGTCTCCCCATAGCACCAGCGCATTGACGAACGACAAGGGGGAAAGCGCTGCGTACGCGAGCCCGATGTCTCCGCGCGCCAGGTCCTCCGCGACTAGCATCTGCGACACGGCAGAGACCGACTCGGCGGCGCCGCCGAGTGTTTCGGGCACGGCCATTTGCACCGCGCCGAGCTCAGCGAACGTCTCCATGAAACCGTCGGGGGGTGCGCCGCGATCATCGCCATCTCGGGCAGCCGCTTGCATCACCTCGTCGGCGAAGCGCCGAACCGTGTCGCGCATCAGCTGTTGTTCTTCGGTGAGGCTGAGGTCGAACTTGCGCGAGCTTCGCGGCGCACCGCGACTTGGCGTCGGCGAGAGTCGCTTGGCCGCCTTCGCGGCAGTTTCGGCAACGCGCTTGGCACCCTCGTAGACGAGAGCCTGCGTGCGTTCCTCGAGACCAAAGCGCTCGACGAGAGGCGACTCCGCGAGCCGATTGAGCGCGCGTAGGCCTCCGCCCATCACCTCGTTGATGATCTTTTCTCCATCCATCGGGGAGATGCTGCGCTGCCATGAAATGATGGTCAACACGGAGTCCACATGGATGCAGTCCCTCGCTGCGCCCGTGTATAGTCCGCCGGATGCTGAGCGAGCTCGATAAGCTGCTGGTGGCCGCCCTCACGCTCGTGCTGATGGTTGGGATGGGCGCGTCCCTGACGTTGGAGGACTACGCTCGGGCAGCGCGCCGGCCAGGAGCCGTGCTCGTCGGACTGCTCTCGCAGTTCGGCTGGATGCCACTTCTGGCGTATTTTGCCATCGACCGCTTCGGGCTCGAAGGGACCGATGCCCTCGGCCTGCTGCTGATGGCGTGCACCTCGGGCGGAAACGCGAGCAACATGTTCGCCTATTTCGCGGGTGCGGACGTGGCCCTCAGCATCACGATGACCGCCGTATCGACACTCGCTTCCGTCGTGTTGATGCCAACGCTGCTGTTCGTGTACGCGTCGTCGCTCGCCGAAACGCGGATGGAGGTCCCTTACCTTGCAGTGATGGGGACGTTGCTCGCGATGCTCCTTCCGATCGCGCTCGGCATGTGGGTCCGGCACCGCTCGGAGGAGGCAGCCCGGAAGGTCGAGCGAGTCGGCTCCGTCTCCGGGGCGCTTCTGCTAATCGTCCTCTTGGTGACCAGTGTCTCCGATCAAATCGACCTCGTCCTGACCGCCGAGGACGCGAGTCTGCTGGCCTGCGCCTCCGTCGCGGGGAGCGGCATGATCCTCGGGTACATCGCGGCGCGCTTGGCAGGACTCGGCGCGAAACAACGCCAGGCGGTGTCACTCGAGACTGGCGTCCAGAACGCCCCCTTGGCGATCGCAGTCGTTCTGGCGACGTTTCCGGAAGCCGAGCAGGACGCCCTGCTGAAGATGCCATTCCTCTACGCGATGACCGCCCTCTGTGTGGGGACCCTCGCCACACTCGCCTACCGGCGCTTTCCGTCTGCGTGAAGGCCGAGTCCGAACGGCGGAGACTCCAAGCGTGAACCGTTCGCGTTCCTCTCTGTCGCGCGTCGCGCTCTGGACAAACCGGGCGGATCTGGGTCGTGCGAAACGACGCGGCGCTCAGCACACCGTTCCTCAACCTCGAACGCTTCGTATCGGGCGGCTACGAGGAAGGGCGGTCCACCCCGACTACAACCGAGCCGGAGACGCCGACAATGGCCGCTTCTTCGTCTTCTACAGGGAAGGCAGCGGCAACGATCCACACAACAACGGCCAGAACCACGACCCGGCCTGGAGACCCGCGCATCTGGCACTACGGACTTCGTAGTCCCCGTCGCTTCTCCTTCGACCGTGCAACGGGCGAGGTGTACCGAATCGTCGCCGCGCCCTAATCGGCGAGGAGTCGCCCAACCCGGCGATACTTACCTTCGAACATCTCGATCCATTCTTCTAGCTTGTCGATCTCGTCGACCGTGAGCCCCTCGAGGTCACCGGTGAAGAGCTCTGCGTCGAAGGCCACCTTCGCAAGTGCGCGCGTGCAGTCCTTCCCGGCGAACATTCCGTACGGACCACCAGGTCCGTAGAAGTCCCTTCCGCGTCCGACGTCGTACACGTACCCGCGAATCGCAACGAGAAGCGGTTTGCTCGGATCGCTCCCGTCGTAGTCTCCTAGCTCCTGAAGAAGGTAGTCGCGCTCCTCCGCCTCGGGCAACGGCGGAGGAGTCGGTTCCTTCTTACGGAACCAGCGTGAGAACAGGCCCAAGCAACTACTCGCTAAACGCGCCCGCGCCGCCCATGTGATAGCCCTCTTCGCCGTGTAGGTTCGTATCGAGACCTTCGATCTCCTCGTCGCTCGACACTCGGAGGCCGATGGTGGCGTCGATGACCTTCAGCAGGACGAGAGTCACGACGACCGAGTAGGCAGCCGCGGCAACGACGCCGATGATGTTCTCGATGAACAGCTCGCTGTTTCCGCCGATGAGCCCGTCAGTTCCGCCCCATGCCGCTGCGGCGAAGACGCCCGTGAGAACCGCGCCGAGTGCGCCCCCGACGCCATGAATGCCGAACGCGTCGAGCGCATCGTCGTATCCGAGCTTGCCCTTGAGCATGACGGCGCCGTAGCAAACAGGGCCAGCTGCAAGGCCCATGAGGACGGCCGACATCGGGCCGACGAAGCCGGCTGCAGGCGTAATGCAGACCAGACCGGCGACCAAACCAGAGGCCACCCCGAGGGCGGTGGGCTTACCCTGCTTGACCCATTCGAGGAGGGCCCAAGCAAGCGCGGCAGCCGCGGCGGCAAGGTGAGTATTCACGAGTGCGAGTGCGGCGTTGTCGTTCGCGGCGAGCGCACTACCTGCGTTGAAGCCGAACCAACCAAACCAGAGCATGCCTGCGCCGAGAAGCGTGAGGGTTAGGTTGTGCGGAGGTCCTGGCCTCTTTCGACGCCCGAGCACCAACGCGCAAACCAGCGCGGCGGCGCCTGACGACAAATGGACGACAGTCCCGCCGGCGAAGTCGAGCGCTCCGCGAGCGCCAAGCCAACCGTCCGGACCCCAGACCCAGTGGCAAATGGGGTCGTATACCAGCGTGGCCCACAGAAGAATGAACACGACATAGGCCGAGAACTTCATGCGCTCGGCGATCGCGCCGGAGATGAGAGCGGGCGTGATGATCGCGAACATCATCTGAAACGCCATGAAGAGAATGTGCGGGATCGTTGAGCCCTCCTGAGGCTCGAGGCCAACTCCCTGCAAGAACGCGAACTCTGTCCCGCCCAGAAACCCTCCGCCCAAGTCCGAGCCGAACGCAAGTGAGTAGCCGATGACGACCCACTGGAGCGTGACGACCCCGAGCGCGATGAAGCTGTGCATGAACGACGACAGCACGTTTCGCGAACCCACCATGCCGCCGTAGAACAGCGCCAAGCCTGGCGTCATGAGCATGACCAATGCGCATGACACCATGAGCCATGCGGTATCCGCCTGATTGATAGCTTCCATCCCCGGGTTCTCCTTTGAAGTGGACCGAGCCTAGATCGGTCCTGTTTCCGGCTGATGTGACCAACGTTTCTGGAAGGTTTCGAGACGCACTGTCCAGGACGCTTCCGTCGGCGATCCCCCGAACTCCGGCGCGAGCGAAATCCGGCCGATTCTCGCCAAAAGACGGGGGTGCATTGCCGGCTGATTTCGGGTACAACTCCCCTCCGGCGAGCCACACCCAGCGCGGGTGGAAACGGCCGACGGCCTTTGGTCGACAAACAAGAGAGGCAAATATCAATGGAATCCGTAGCTGAGTTCTTCGAGAAGTTTGAGAAGAAAGCCGCAGAAAACACCGACGCGGCGACGTCCCCCAACGCGGTGTACCAGTTCAACATCACGGGCGATGACGGTGGCGACTACAACTTGGACCTCACCAAGGGCAAGACGAGCGACTTCGTCGGCCAGGGTGTACACGCGAGTCCGGGCGCCACGATTACCGTCTCGGCCGAAGACTGGCTCGGTATGCTGAATGGTTCGCTCAACCCGATGCAGGCCTTCATGTCCGGCAAGATCAAAATCGACGGCGACATGACGCTCGCCATGAGTCTCCAGCAGGTGATGAACCTCGCGCAGGACTAACCGTCCGGCGATTCAACTCGAACAGGGTGACTTCTTGATTGAGAAGTCACCCTTTTTCGTGAATCCATGCCATCTAATCGACCCAGCGACGCGACACGCACCCGCCTGAGCCCGGAAGACCGGCACGAGCAATTGCTGCGCGTCGCCTCCGAGATCATCGCCACCGACGGCGTCGACAGCGTTCGTATCCCCTACGTCGCTGCGGCGGCAGGTGTGACGCGCCCCGTCGTCTACAAGTTCTTCCCCAATCGCCACGAGCTGATCAAGGCCGTACTCGAAGATTTCCGCGACGCCTTCGCGGCGCGCACGCCGAACATCCTCGAGACCGACGGCGACGGCGACATCGAGTCGATCGCGAAGGCGTTCATCGACGCGGCATGCGACACGATTGAGGCGCGCGGCTCCGGAGGCTGGCAGATCCTCCGCTCCGCCGGACACGATCCCGAGATCTCGACGATCAGCCGTGAATTCCGGGGTCACCTCGTTAAGCCGTGGTTGATTCCGCTGCGCGAGCTGACCGGCGTAAACGACGCGGAGGCGCTGGCCCTCTCAGACATGTTCCTGAGCGGCGCAGGCGAGATCTTGCAGCGTTGGATCGAGGGCGAGTTCTCCCGGGATCAGGTCGCCATTCTCCTCGGGCGAATCATTCTCGCTGTCTTGAGCGAGTTTACGGAGTGAGCACGACCATGATTTCTGAAATCTTCGATGCGTCGAAATGGACCGAGGTATCCGGCTTCGAACTCCGCGACCTCACGTATCATCGCGCAAAAGACCAAGGCACAGTCCGCATCGCATTCAATCGTCCCGAAGTGCGCAACGCCTTTAGGCCGGGCACCGTCGACGAACTCTATCGCGTCCTCGATCACGCGCGCCAAACATCCGACGTCGGCTGCGTACTGCTCACAGGCAACGGCCCATCGGCGAAAGACGGGGGCTGGGCTTTTTGCTCCGGCGGTGATCAGCGAATCCGAGGCAAGGACGGATACAAGTACGAGACCGACTCGCCGGGCGAGGTCGATCCTGCGCGACTCGGACGCTTACACATCCTCGAAGTGCAACGATTGATTCGCTTCATGCCGAAGGTCGTAATCGCCGTCGTGCCGGGCTGGGCAGTGGGAGGCGGTCACAGTCTACACGTCGTCTGCGACATGACGATCGCGAGCGAAGAGCACGCCATCTTCAAGCAGACTGACCCGGACGTGGCCAGCTTCGACAGCGGCTACGGCTCGGCGCTCCTCGCGAGACAGGTCGGCCAGAAGAAGGCGCGCGAGGTGTTCTTCGTCGGCCTCAACTACAGCGCGCGCGAGGCAGCGGAGATGGGAATGGTCAACGCCGTCGTCCCACACGCCGAGCTCGAGGATTTCGCCCTGTCCTGGGGTAAGGAGATCAACTCGAAAAGCCCCACTGCCATGAGAATGTTGAAGTTTGGCTTCAATATGATCGACGATGGGCTGGTCGGGCAGCAGCTGTTCGCGGGCGAGGCCACCAGGCTCGCCTACGCCACCGAAGAGGCCCAGGAGGGCCGAGACGCCTTCCTAGAGAAGCGCCCCCAGGACTACAGCAAATTTCCGTGGCACTTTTAATGCTGAAGGCTGTCACGACATGAGTTCTAGATCTGGGCTACACTGCCGGACTTGGAACAAGACCAAAAACGTGCCAAAGGGGCACAGCGGAGAACGGAGTAAGTCATCTCAAACAAGATATTCGTAGGGAACCTCAACTTTGCCACGACCGACGAGGAGCTGCGCCAGCTGTTCGGTGAAGTCGGCGAGGTCGTTGACGTTCACATTCCAAAGGACCGCGAATCGGGTCGCCCGAGGGGATTCGCATTCGTCCGGTTCTCAGAAGAAGACCACGCCAAACTGGCGGTTGAGAAGCTTCACGGACGCGAGGTCGGAGGGCGCCCATTGCGCCTCGATATCGCGGAAGACCGTCCTCGCCCGGCCCGTCCTCGGCGGGACTTCAACACCGGAGGTGGTCGCCCAGGCGCTCCCCCTGCCGGACCGCCCGATGAGTTCGGCCGCGACAATTACGACCGCGGCAGCTACGACCGCGAGGACGACCGCGGCGGCCGTTCGTCCTTCGAAAAGCCCAAGCGTCCCAAGGGAAGCCGGCGCGGCCTGCGCGGCAAGAAGCGCAGCCTCTAAGCGCCCCCGGGATTGCACACACGGTTTAAAATACTCGGGCGAGGTGTGAACCCCGCCCGAGTGCCCGTTGTGTTGTACCCCAAAGGAGTGCGAATCTCGTTCGCCCTGTCGGCGGCTTGCTGATCATCCGTCGACAGCCCCACGGTAAACGTTTGGAAACACGGTTGTCAATAGGTATTTTTCCCTACAATTGCGCAGCATTGGAGCCGGGTGAGCATGGGGAGCTGAGCACCCGGGTCCACGGGCTCTTGCCTGTCCGAACGCCGTGCTCTGTGGACGGCCATCCCCTGCCCTTGTTGCTTTCCGGCTGGAACCCTGGTGCCGTTTCAGGCTAAACCCACCAACAGTAGATTCCGATGGCACATGCAGGGGGCAAGGAAGGGGCTCGAGGCCAATGACTGACGAGGCGGGGGAACCCAACGAGCTCGATCGCGCGCGGCGCCATTTTCTCAAAGGCGTGGCGTACACGGCGCCCGCAATCCTGGCGACGATCACCGTGAACCAGGCGCATGCTCAGCCATCGTGCAATCCGGCGACGTGCATGCCGGGATCCTGCAACCCCAACGGCTGCAACCCATTGAACTGCATGCCCGTCCTCGGGTGAACGGGATGGCGCACTCGCGGACCGCTTACTTCCTACCGGACGACTGGATCCTTTGGCAAAGCGAGGGACTGCTGGAAGCCATTAGGCTGAGCAGCGGGGATCAAATCCGCATCGAGGGAACGACTCGAATCGATGCGCTGGACAGCGATATATCCGCATCCGCTTGGGACTCGCTCGCGCGCTTCGAGCCCTTGATGGGACAATTGCGCGAGCGACTCAAGGAGGAGGCACTGCAGCCACTGACGCGAGAAACACTCCTGCGTGGGTCGGGATGGCGACAGCTCTTCGTTGAGCTCACTGCGAAGTGCAACGAGCGATGCGTTCACTGTTACGCCGAATCGTCCCCTGCTCGTACGGAGGCCCTTGGGTGGCCGGAGCTGAGCGGGGTGCTCGCAGATGCGAAGGTGCTTGGGTTCGACTTGGTGCAGCTCACTGGAGGGGACCCGCTCATCAGCCCCCATTGCATCCGAGCGGTGGAATTCGCGGCGGAGATTGGAATCCCGAAGGTCGAAATCTATACGAACGGGCTAGCGCTTCGTGGCAGGACTTACGAACGCCTGCGCGCGCTAGGTCCATCATTCGCGTTTTCCTTCTATTCACACGATGCAGCGACCCACGATGCGATCACCCGAACGCCAGGCAGCCACGGACGCACGGCCACGGTGATTCGTCGCGCCATCGAGGATGACTTGGAGGTGCGTGTCGGCGTCATCTCCATGGCGGAAAACTCGGGCGACGCGCCGAAGACGCACGAGTACCTCTTGGGGCTGGGCGTGCCTGAAGGCTCGATCGGTTTCGATCGAATGCGGGACGTCGGCCGAGGAAACTGGGCATCTGCAGAGCTCGAAACGAGCAGCCTCGGCATCCACACGGGTGGGGTCGAGGCCAGAGGACGGCGAGACTTCGGCGGGTCCGCGGCCGTCAGCTACGACGGAAACGTGTACCCCTGCATCTTCAGCCGCCACCTGACACTGGGATCGATCCACAAGGGCAGCCTCGCCACGATTCTGAGTTCCCCGGAGCCGCTGGCGTCCGGGAAGCGAGAATTGCTCATGGCCCGCGAACAATGGGGTGAAAAACTTTCCTGTTGGGAGTGTAGAACCCGAGCAGTCTTACTCGAAGGGACCAGCAATGCCTGACCCTTTTCAGCAGCGCGTGCCTAGACGCAAGAACACCCTCACGCACGAGGTCACGGAAACCGACGAGGTCGTCATCTATGACAGCAACGGTCCACAACTACTCGTGCTGAACGATATCGCGGCAGGCGTTTGGCTGATGATCGACGGAACGCGATCCATTGGCGATATCACCGCCGAAATCTTGAGCCACGTGGAGGCGGAACGTGAGACGGTGAGTCGTGACGTCACCGCCTTCCTCAGCCAACTCGAGCAGCGGAAACTCATCGCGTGGAAAGACGCAACCTAGAGCAGCACGAGATGTTTCTCTCTGGGCTTCGCGTGGGAGTACAAAGCTCTTGCGCGAACACGAGCGACTACATCCGGCGGCACTGGGCGGGCGCCAAGTGGCCCATCGTGGAAGCGGACGCCAGCTGCCGTATCGAGGTGCTCTCGAGTGACTCGCCTCGAATCTTCGTTGACGGAGACCTGGTCTGGTCGGGCGGGGCAGCCGAAGAGCTCGTCGCGGGCTTTGAGTTGCTGCTCTACCGAATCGCACTCGCGAGACACAAAGGCCGAAGTGCCGTGTTTCATGCAGCCGGCTTGGTTTCCGACGGAGCGACGTTCGTGTTCTCCGGACCATCCGGCGCGGGAAAGAGCTCGCTTGCGCTCGCGGCGGTTCGGCGCGGTTGGAAATACTTCTCGGACGAATTCGTCGTCACGGACGGGGAGCGCCTGTGGGGGTGGCCACGCGCGATTCGCTTCGATCCGCCAGAGCCCGGCGCGCGCTGCCCCGACTACCTCGCGGGCCTCGACCACGATGACGACACGCTAGCGGCGCCTGGGGATGGGGGCGCTCCCTACTACGCCGTTTCCGGCGACGCACTTCAGCGAGCTGCTCGACCTGCACACGAGGTCCGTTTCATCCGAGTTGCGAGGAGCACACGAACCGCCCTAGAGCCACTCCCTCCAAGCGTCGGTCTGAAGCATTGGACCGAAGCCTCGTTTTTCGATCCAACGATGTCCTTGGGTGACCTCGTAGGCCCCGATCGTTCGTGGCAAGCCTCATGGCGCCACCCGGACGAGCTCATCGATCTGCTCGAGGAGATATGAGCGCCGAGGAGCCCAGTGCACGGTATCGCTTTCTTCGCGGCTTGGCTTTGCAGAGTCGCAAAGTCCAATACGGACTGCGTCGGCTCGAGAGCGCGTTCGACGCGTGGACCGGAGCTCTGTTGAACGTGGCGCTCCGGGACGCGGAGAAGGAGGCTCTTTCGATCGATCTGTACGACGCTTCCTTTCTTCCGGAGAACGATCACCACGGACTGTACCCTTGGGAAACCGACTGGTTCGAACGACGGCTGCCCTCCCCTCCTGCATCGATCCTGATCGGTGCGGCGGGTGGGGGGCGCGAAGCGGCCGCGCTTCGAGACCTCGGCTATCAGGTCCGGGCATTCGAACCATCGGCATCGGCTTTTCGCCTCTGTGAGCGTAGACTCGGAACCGATCTCGCCGTCCAAGCGAGCTACGAAGATTTCGCGGCAGCGGTCCTTCGCGGAGAGGAAACACGACTTCGGCTTTCGCCCGATGCGAGGTTCGATGCGGCGCTCCTGGGCTGGGGAAGCTTCGGGCACGTGCTTCGGCGTGCCGATCGGGCGGAGTTGCTGCGAGCATGCGACCGGGTCGCTCCTAAGGGCCCGATCCTCTTGAGTATCTTCGAGCCGAGCGTCAAAGCTCGAACAAACGGGGTCTACTACACGCCATGGGGCGGCTTTTTGGCACAACCCACCTTCGAAGAGCTCGATGAGCATGCGCAAGAGCTTGGTCGCGAGCTCGTCGTCTCGCTTCAGTCGCCTAGCTCATACGCCACCTTAATCCCTCGCGTCTGAGCTCCCGAAAACCTGCTAGAACCCCTCGTGGAAAGGGCTGAACCATGAACCGCAACGTTTCTCACTTCATCTTGCCGTCTTTGCTGATCGCGCTCTGCGGATGCGACGCTTCGAGTGGAGGCGGAGGCTTGGGCGGTTCGGGTGGCCTCGGCGGCAACGCTGGCGACGGTGGCTCGGCCGGCCTCGGCGGCGACGGTGGCTCGGCCGGCCTCGGCGGTTCCGGTGGCGCCGCTGGCTCCGGCGGCCTTGGCGGCAGCGGTGGCCTTGGTGGCGTAGGCGGAAGCGGTGGTGCGGATCCGTGCAGCTCTTCGGGCACCGTGGCGTTCGAGTACCCAGGCGTCGGCGCGGAACCCGATTGCATCGTGCCCGGCGTCTGCATCAGCCGGGGTCGCGTGAAGGGAATCTACAACTCGGCCCGTGAGCCGGTCGTGGATAGCAGCGTGTCGCCCGAGGGGACGCTCTGGGCACTTTCGACGTGCGACGCCTCCGCTACCCCCGATGACTTCGACACGCTCACCGCGCTGTTCTCGGGCGGCGGCGGCAGTAGTGTTTGCAGACAAAACTGCGTTGGCGGAAACATCGTCGGCGCGAACCTGTGCCTCTGGCTCACCAACGAGAATCTCTTCTACGACGTAGTCTTTTCCGATTGGGGATCCGTCGCAGGAAGCAGCTTTGCCTATGAGCGAACTGCATTGGACGCCGATGAATGCGGCGTGGCCGGCGCGACCTGCGACACGGGCTGCGATTGCCCCACGGGCTGGGTGAACGAGGACGGCGTCTGTGTCCTCCCCGATCCGTGCGACGCAACCCCTTGCGGAGCCGGCGCCACCTGTCGGAGGACAGGCGCGATGTCCCACCGTTGCGAATGCGACGCGGTGGAGTTCACCAAGCCACCCGGACAGACCGAAGTCGACGATCTCGTGAGCGCCGGGGTCCGCATCGCGCGCGGGGATCGGTCGTCGCTCTACAACAGCGTCTTGGAGAGCGGGCCGGGCGGCGGCCTCTGCAGACTCGACGTCGAGGAACGTCCCGCCTTTCCTACGAACACCGAGTGGGCACGCTCGCCCTGTGCTTCCGCCTCAGCGTTCACGATCTTCCTGAGCGAGACATTCGCCTGTCCCGAGGTGCCGCGACGCCTCGTCGGCTTCCATAGCTGCCTTCGCACGACCGACGACGGTGAACTCTGGGACATTCAGTTCACTGATTGGTGCCCCAGCGCAGCGAATACGGATCCGAGTGGATGCTTTAGCTACATACGATGGCACGCGGTCGAAGACGGCGAGGCATGCCCATAGTCGCTCATCGAGCTAACAGCCGGCCTCTCCGGCCCACATAATGCGAGCCACGCGGCGACGCGTGCCTTCACCTGCGTGCGCCAAGAGCGAGCGCGACCCTGCCACAAACGACTGATCCAATAGATGCGGTGTCCACCACAAGGGCGTGTCAGTGTTGGAGTCGGTGCCCAGAGTCGCGGCTGCGATTGCCAAACGGTCGACGCGTGAGAGGTCGAGGGAGCGAAGCACCGCGCTCGCAACGGGCTCGCTCGCGAATGACTCGTGGCCGAGCACATACCCGGCGGCTCGGCGAAGACCCAAGCCTTGAAGGTGCGCTCCCAAGCGCTCCGCGTCTTCCGCGCGAAAGCAACCTTGCTTCAATAGCCATCGAATATCGTACAGGCTCTTGTCCTGCCGAAACGTGCCGCGTCCCTTGACGAAATGGCCGATCAAATGCGCAAAGAGATCCTCATCGGACATGCGCGCTATCGGTGCCGCGAACAGTGACTCGTCGAGTTCTGCCCTTGCGAAGAGTTCGTCGGTATCTGCGCGAAACAAGCCGTGCGGAAAGAGCTGGCGATGAACGTCGATGCTGAGCGGCCACTCGTCGCTGGCGAACGTGCTTCCCGCGCTGGTACGGACCGTCTGTTCGAAGCCTAGAGTGCCCAGGATCACGCCGAGCGCGGGGATGTCCAACGGGCGCACCAGCAGGTCGATGTCGACGAGATCTCGCCGGCCCCGCAGGACGGGCCACCTCGCCAGCAGGAGTACACCCTTCAACGGCATCAAAACGATGCCGCGCTCGGCGCAGCTTTCGGCGACTTGGTTCGCTAGCCGGATCGCAAGTTCGCCAACGAGCGCGGTTGCTGTCAGCGAGGTCGGTACGCGGCTACGGACAGGCTGTCGATCTCGGCTGGTTCGGGACATGACATCGGTGGTATAGAGCGCGGATGGCAACGCATCAAAAGTTGGGGGATCTGGTGGAGACCCTCGAGGCGCAGGGTGCCGACGAGCTTCGCGTGCACGTCGCCCGAAGGGCCCGTGATTTCAAGCGCTCGTGGGTGATGATGGCGGAAACGCTCGTCGAGGTGCGAAATCGAGAGTCGTACCTCGACTGGGGGTATCAGGACTTCTACGCATACTGCTCCCTCGAGCTTCAGCTCAAGCAGGCCACTGCAGACAAGCTCACCGGCTCCTACGTTGCGTTGACGCGGCACGCGCCATCCGTCCTCAAGCGGGATGGCCTCAATGAGCGCATTCCGACGTGCGACGCAGTCGACTACTTTGCAAAAGCGCTTCGCAAAGGGCCCAGCAACGATGCGGAGGACCCAGCGGTCAGCCCGGAGGTCGTCGAAGAGCTGCGCCACGCGGTATTCGAGGAAGGTGCACCGGTCAGCGACCTTCGGAAACGCTTCAACCCCGTGCTCCACCCGAAGCCCGAGGGCTCCGAGGAAATGGACGCGATCCGGCGAACGACGGCGGGCGTGAGGCGGCTCGAGCGCTCAATCGTTGAGACCGAAGGACTTCAACGCTCGACCATTCGGAACACGCTCGAGGCGCTCGAAGCTCTTCGTGAGGAGCTGACGGAGCTGCTCGAGCAGCGAAAGGCCCAATACGCGGAAACCGCGTAGGCTCGCTCGAGGGCAGTTGCCATGAAGTGAAACGTGTTCTATTTCAGAGCCGTTGCACCATGACTGACAAGACACACGCTCCCGCCGTCGAGGGTCTGTTCACGATGGACCCGCGCGAGCCGCATTTGCTCGGCAGCCAATGCCGTGGTTGCGGCACCTATTTCTTCCCGGTCGAGAAGAACTTCTGCCGAAATCCGGGCTGCGACGAGGCTGACCTCCAAGAGGTGGAGCTGAGCCGCACGGGGAAGGTCTGGTCCTACACCAGCGCGAACTACAAGCCGCCTGCCCCGTTCGTTGCGAAGGAGCCATTCGAACCGTTCGCGATCGCGGCAGTCGAGCTCGAAAAGGAAGGCATCACAGTTCTCGGGCAGGTGGTCAGCGGCGTCGGGGTCGAGTCACTCGAAACCGGGATGCCGATGGAGCTGGTGCTGGACGAACTCTACCAGGATGACGAGCACGTCTTCATGACCTGGAAGTGGAAGCCAACGAGCGGGAGTGGCGCATGAGCAAAGAGGTCGCAGTTCTCGGCGCCGGGATGCACCCCTGGGGCAAATGGGGTCAGAGCTTCATCGGCTACGGGGTCAAGGCTGCTCAAGATGCGCTCAAAGACGCAGGCGTTCGCTGGCAAGACATTCAACTCGTGGCGGGCGGGGATACGATTCGCAATGGCTACCCGGGATTCGTTGCGGGCGCGACGTTCGCGCAGGCCCTTGGATGGTCGGGCGCGAAGGTGTCTAGTTCATACGGCGCATGCGCAACGGGAGCGCAAGCCATTGGCGTTGCTCGGGCTCACATCTTGGCGGGGCTCTGCGACGTGGCACTCGTGATCGGAGCCGACGCAGCACCGAGAGGGTTCTTCGCGCCTGCGGGCGGCCGTCGACCGGACGACCCGGACTGGCTGCGCTTTCACGTTCAGGGCATCACGAATCCAACGTATTTCGGGCTCTATGCGAGACGCCGGATGGACGCCTATGGCGCAACCGCGGCGGACTTTGCTGCGGTCAAGGTGAAGAACGCGCGGCACGGACTCCACAACCCGAACGCACGCTACAAAAAGGAAGTCAGCATCGAAGATGTGTTGGGCTCCGCTGTCGTGGCCGACCCGCTGCACTTGCTCGACATCTGTGCGACCAGTGACGGTGCGGCCGCGCTCGTACTCTCGAGCATGGACTTCGCCCGGAAACACACGACCGACCCCGTGAAGATCTCCGCGGTGTCGACAGTCACTCCGGTGTACCCCAACACAATCATCGAGATGCCGAACATGTCCACCGACTCGAGTGCAGGAGTTGGGCTTCCACCGATCGGCTTCAAGGAATCGATCGCGCACCAGGCTTACGAGGAAGCGGGTCTCGGCCCTGAAGACATGCATCTTGCCGAGGTCTACGACTTGTCGACAGCGCTCGAGCTCGACTGGTACGAACAGATCGGGCTCTGCCCGCAGGGCGATGCGGAAAAACTACTGCGTGATGGAGAGACGAGCATCGGGGGCCGCGTTCCGGTCAACCCGAGCGGCGGGTTGGCGAGCTTCGGCGAAGCGGTTCCGGCTCAAGCGATCGCGCAGGTCTGCGAGCTCACTTGGCAGCTCCGTGGGCAGGCCGAGGGCCGGCAGGTCGAGGGCGCGAAGGCGGGCGTGACCGTGAACCAGGGGCTCTTCGGACACGGCTCGTCGGTCATCTGCACGGTCTAGCTCCCCTCCGGCATCGGCGTGGGCGACAAAGTGCGCACTATGGCCTCTAAGTATGCGCAGCCTTTGTGGTTTTGGAGGGGCTGCGTGTCCCGGCCGCCGGGGGGCGCGTACTTCAGCTGGTTTTTGCGGGCGTCCAGGACGAGCAGGTGCGTCAATCGATGCGTTCGAGCTCTTCGTCGAGACGCGCGTCGAGCGCTGCGTGGCGCTCCGGCGGATGGCTGCGCCGCGGCGGTGGCATCTGCCGAAGAGCGCGAGCGACGAGCACCAACCAAAGCGTCGAGAGGAGCACGGCCACGGCGGGGATGATCCACCCGGATGTCACTGGAGCCGGTCGCAGGTCGAATTCGGGCACGCGGTTCTGAAGTCTGTCGCGAATGTCCTTCTCTTCGACTCCATCCGCGACCCAAGCGTTGATGTCTTGTCGCCATTCGGCCGCGCGAGGGCTCGGACAGGAGTCGAGGGTCTTGCCGGGGCAGAACGGACTGTTCGTCGTCCGGACGATCGCCTGGATCTGACGGCTCCGCTGCGCGTCCTCGACTCCCACCGACGTACAGCCAAATACGAACACCACCCCAGCGACTGCCCAAACTCGCCTCATCACGCTTGAAGCTAAGTACGGTCGGCGCTCTAGTGAAGGCGGCAAATTGTCGCAGCCTCGAGACGCAAACTCTGCGCAAAGTCCGCGCGCACGCGTTTTAGTACAGAAGCCCCGCAACGGATGCGGTCATCAGCGAAGCTAGCATCCCGCCGAACATCGCGCGCACGCCGATCCGGGCGAGGTCGTGACGCCGCTCGGGGGCGATCCCGCCAATACCGCCGAGCTGAATCCCGATCGAACCGAAGTTCGCAAAGCCGCAAAGCGCATAGCTCGCAATCACCACTGTGCGGGGCGAAAGCTGCTGGGCGCCTTCCGAGAGCGTCTCATAGAAATGAAGGTAGGCGATGAACTCGGTGAGAACGAGCTTCTCCCCGAGGAGCGCGCCGACCACGGCGCATTCTGATGCCGGCACTCCGATGAGAAATGCGAAGGGCCAGAACACCCAGCCGAGGATCCCTTGGAAGGTCAGCGGCTCGACGGCGGTGGCGCCGTCCAGCCCCATCCATTCGTTGTACACGGAGAAGGGAAGGCCGAGCAGCGCGTTGGCGAGTGCGATCAGGGCGATGAACGCGATCAGCATCGCGCCGACATTCAGCGCTAGCTTCATGCCTTCGGTCGCGCCACGCGCCGCAGCGTCGACGAGGTTCGCATCGGGCTGTTCGACTTGGATCTCAGTTTCTCCGGATGTCTCACTCGCCTCGGTTTCCGGCCACATGACTTTGGCGATGACGAGCGCTGCGGGTGCGCTCATCACGCTCGCCGCAATGAGATGCCCTGCGATGTCTGGGACGACTCCCTCGAGAAGCCCGACGTACGCGGCCAGCACGCCCCCCGCCACCGTCGCGAACCCACCCGTCATCACGGCCATTAATTCGGACATCGTCATCGCGCCGATGAATGGCGCCACCATGAGCGGTGCTTCGGTCTGTCCGACGAAAGTGTTCGCCGCGGTCGCAAGCGTTTCGGAACCCGACGTCTTCATGGTTCGACGCATGATCCAGGCGAAGCCGCGGACGAGCCCCTGCATCCAGCCGAGGTGATAGAGCATCGTCGTGAGGGCGGAGAAGAAGATCAGCGTCGGCAACACGTTGAGCGCGATGGTGAACTTCTCCGAGGCGAAGTCGCCGAAAATGAACTCAGTGCCCGTGGCGGTGAAGCCCAGCAGCGCGAGCACGCCGTCATTCAACAAAGAAAAGACCCAGCGTCCCACGCCGGTTTTCATGATCAGGACGCCGAACGTGAGCTGAAGACCGATTCCCCAGGCAACGATTCGCCAGGGCACGCGAGCACGGTGCTTCGAGAAGACCCATGCGATCGCGACCATCGCAAGCAGGCCGGCGAGCGAGATCAAGCGTTGCCAGACGGGAACGTCCATGCCGCCGGATCCTACCCGCTATTCGTACGGAACCCCAAAGCGTGCGCGATACGCGGCGATTCGGGGCTCCACGTCGTCTTTGGTCATGCCGAAGTCGGCAAGCGAGTACTTGTGACGGCCGTACTTGTGCTGCTTGTTGACGCGGCGGGACTCGAGCATTGCCTCGCGCGCCTCAGCCGTGAGCTCTTTGCTAGCCGCCTGGTAGATTCGCTCCACCTCGGCAATGGGGTCCTGCACCAGGTCGTAGTAAGAGACATCGACGAAGCCCCGGTCTTGCACCCGCTCACGCGTTGCGAGTGTCCGACGGGCCATGTTCTCGATCTTGTTCAGCCAATGATTGGCGACCCGGTTCGGATCGACCTCGTCGCTGAAGATCATCTGGAGGTGCGTGAGCATGCTGAAGAGCGAGGGGCTCGTCTTGAGTGGGTCCCGGTGGGTGTGAACGATCGTCGCGTTCGGAAACACCTCCAGCAGCGGATCGAAGTACTCCTGGTGATGCGGCGTCTTCAGCACCCACTTGATGGGCTGTCCCGGGCCGGGTCGCTGCCATTGGAGGTACTGCATCATGCGTTTGAGCGCCTGGTACGCCGGCACGTGGTCCTGCTCCTCCAGCCACTTGGAATACGTCGGCACGTTCATCATCGCCTCGGGCGTCGTCGTGAGGAACGCTTGCTCGAGTAGAATCACCTCTTCTTCAGGCGCGTTGGGCTCAGCCGGATGAATCGCGAAGAATCCGGGCGACATGTACTTGAGACCCTTGGCGGCCTTGGCGGCCTGCCCGACCCGCGGGTCAGGTCCTCCGCCTGCTCCCTGGGTCGTGTGCGGCGCGGGGTTGATCGCCTCCCACGAGGCGAGCGACCGAATGCTCGGGTCCTCGGCGATGAGGCGGTGAAGCATCGTCGTCCCGGTCCGAGCAAGGCCGGCCACGACGATGGGTGCCTCGACTGACATCTCCAGGATCTCCGGGTGCTTCTTGATCGTATCCTGAGCCACGAGCTTGTTGATCAATACGCCGACGATACGACCTCGGATGATCATGCGGCCAACGGGATTGAGGTTCGCCTCGCGGTTGATCGAGTCGATCAAGACGTCGAGCGGCTCGCGAAAGCCCTCGTCTCCGAAGTCCGTAAGGCCGACCTTCTTCTTGGCTTCCGCCAGCACGCGCTCGACACGAATCGGGCCGCGCCCAATGCCGAGCACTCGCCCTATCCGGTTCGCCATCGCGATCGCTGTGGGTCGGTATGGCCGATCGAAGGTGCTCGTGACTTCGCTTCCCGACATGACGCTCAGAGCTCGGAGAGCTTGACCACGCGGGTCTGCGGCTCGGGGTGGTCGTCCGCCCGCACCCATCGCCAGCACATCGTGCCTTCTTCGTGCCCGACCGTGTCGATCCAATTGTCGAAGCCCTTGTCCTCGGCCGCGACGACGACTTGGACGGACCCGTCAGGACGGTACGTGGCGGTGTGCTTGTTCACCTGAACCGGGTAGTAGCGGTAGTCGAGCGACTCCATCCAGTAGTTGTTGAGCTGGAAGTTCCAGTGCTCGCACTCGGGCGGGGTGGCTTCGATCACGAGAGCCTCATCCGGCGCGAGCTTCCAGTAGCTGTGGTAGTAGGCGATGTCCGGAACACCGCCGGCCATGTTCGAGACGTTCTGATCGAAACGAGGAAGCTGATTGACGTGCTTCTTGAAGCCCTCGGCCCAGTTCGCGAACAGCATCGCAGCGCCCGCGACGAGCCCCGCAGACATCGTCATCCCTTCGGCGCACGTGACAGGATCAAAGGGGCTCGGCATGCCGTCGCCGCCAATCCGATCGATCTGGAGCTCGGCGATTTGCTCGTTTTCCCGGTCGAGGCGCGTCTGCCGTACGATCAGCGTGCCCGTATCCTCTTCCATGGGCAGCCAGTTGCCCGGCTTCTCGTCGGTGCTGACGATGATTTCGAAGGTGCCGTCAGGATTGACCTCGAGCTCGGAACCCTCGAGGTAGCCTGTGGGAGGCATGCCCCGGCCCTGACCATAGTTGCCCTTCTGCGTGAAGAAGCCGAGATAGTGAACCGTTCCGCGCGTGCCGTGAATCCGGTACTCGTGCTTCCCGCTAATCGCGGCGTTCTGGTAGTAGTTATCCGGATGGTCTGCGCCCATCTTCGCCGTCTCGTGCACGACTCTCTGAAGAACCGGCGCCCGCGCGTCGTTGTGCTCCACGAACGTTTGCAACGCCGCCCGCGTGATCCGGCTCAAGTACCGAAAGCCTTCCATCCGATTCATCGGATCGTCGGGCGCGTTCGGTCCCATCACCACGTTGCCCGCCATTTTGAGCGTATCGCAGAACTGGTTCCAAACGGTCCCGTCCACGATCTCTCGTTCTTCTTTGCTCAGCTCGTCAGTCATCCCGCGTCCTCACCGTACTTCGTGCTCTCGCAGCAGCGCATCGGTCTTGCTCCAGAGCAAGGCGCCCTTGTCGGGATCCATCGAGGCCTCGGAGGACTCCTTCACCCGCATCATGTGCATGTACGCCCCCGTCTTGGTCCCCATCTCGTCGGAGCAGACCAGATAATCGACCGGAATCGAAGCTTTTTCCGGGCTCTGGAAAAAGAGCGCCATCACAGGCCTGAGAAGCGGCTTCAACCAGTTCGGCGCTTCGCGCGCCATGTTCGAGTTCACTGCCCCGGGACAGAGCGCGTGGACACAAACGTCCGGTCGGGCACCCTCGTCCGGGTTCAGCCTGCGTGAGAGCTCGTGGAAATACGTCGTGAGGTGGAGTTTGCTGAGGCCGTAGTACTTCACGCCATCGGCCACCCCATACTCGACCGGCTCGCCGAACTTGTCGAAATCGATCGGGATGGAGCTTCGATGTGTCTCCGACGAGATGAAGATCACTCTCGGCGGATCCTCGGCACGCGAGTTCTTGCCGTAGACGGCATTTGGAATGACGCCGTCGCGTAACAAGCGGTCGAGCACCACCGACTTCGCCAGAAAGTTCACCGCGAACATCAGTTCGAGTCCGTGTTTGTTCTTGCGCGACGTGACGGGCACGACACCCGCATTGAACACCGCAACGTCCAGCGTGATCCTCCGGTCTCGAAGCTCGTCGCAAAAACGAGCAATGGAGTCGAAGTCGCTCAAGTCGACTTGGATCATTTCGACGTCGCCGTTGCCGCTAGTCGCCCTGACCTCTTCGCCTGCCTCTGGAATGCCGCTCCGGCAGGCCATGATGACGTGCGCACCACGGGCGGCGAGCCGAAGAGCGATGCCTTTGCCGAGGCCGCTATTTGCGCCGGTGACCAAACAGGTGCGTCCCCGCAGAGAGACGCTTGGAGGAATCGGAGAGACCTTGGGCTCCTGACTCCTTTGGTCGAGAAGTCCGCTCAAGACGGCGGTAAACGGATTGCTGTGCGATCGGTCGGACATAGCCGCCGCACTCTAGAAAACTCGGCCATGGTGTCAACGAGAACCCGTAATTGCCAGGTATTCCGCGACAACGGGTCCGAGGCCGACGAACAGTGCGCGCGCCATCAGCGCGTGGCCGATCGACACCTCCGCAATGTGGGGCACCGTCAGAAACGTCGGTAGATTCGCGAGGTCGAGGTCGTGGCCCGCATTGACGGCCAGGCCTGCGGCCGCCGCATGCTCAGCTGCAGCTCGGTACTTGGCGACCGAAGCGTCCAGTACATCACCGCCACGCTCGAACGCGCGCGCGTACGGTTCGGTGTAGAGCTCGACACGGTCGGCACCGAGCGCGGCGGCCCAATCGATCGGCGCTGGCTCCGGATCGACGAAGACACTGACGCGCACCCCGCCCTCACGAAAGCGCTCGATGATATCGACGAGCGCCTCCTTCGGGGTGTCCGCGGGCCACCCCGCTTCACTGGTGAGCTCGCCGGGGCGCACGGGAACGAGCGTGCATTGATCGGGGCGCACCTCGTCGACGAGCTCCACCCAATCGGGGCGCGGGTCCCCCTCGATGTTGTACTCGACCTTTCCTCGAAGCGGTCGCAGCGCCTCCGCGACTTCGTACACGTCGCGCCGGCGGATGTGTCGCTCGTCATCACGTGGGTGCACGGTGATCCCCGGCGCACCAGCCTCGACGCACGCCCTGACTGCCTCGACGAGGCTCGGGAGCGCGCCGCCACGTGAATTCCGAAGTGTGGCCACCTTGTTGACGTTGACACTGAGCCGAGACATCCGCGTTTTCTTAGCTCCCGACTCGACTCGCGCCAACGTCGGCTGGCTCGTCTGGTTTGCTTGCGCTAGACCTTAAGTGAAACACGTTCTATTACGCCTGATAGCGTGTTTCCTTAATTGGTGTAATATAACGACGATGTTGAACGTGAGCGCAAAGGCGGTCGTGTTGGAAGTCCTATCGGCCGGAGAGTCGATTTACAAGGGCACCCTGCCCGTTCGCTCGCTGGTGCAGGCGGCGTCCGTCTTCGACATCGCGGAGAACAGCGTGCGAGTCGCCATCGTGCGCCTGCGTGCGGAAGGTCTTCTGGAATCCCCCGACCGTGGCGAGTATCGACTCGGGCCGAGCGCGCAGTTCGTGAACGACAAGATCCACGGCTGGCGCACCGTATCGACTCGAACGGCAGGCTGGGACGGCTCCTGGATGGCCGTGTTCACCGCCGATCTCTCACGTACCGATCGTCCGGCACTCCGGAAGCGACTACGCGCCCTGCGATACCTCGGTTTCCAAGAGTTGAAGCAAGGGCTTTTCGTGCGGCCCAACAACCTAAGTCCCGGTATCGATGGGATTCGCGACGAGCTCATCGCGCTCGGACTCGACGCAAGCGCTTCCGTTTTTCGCATCGCCGAGCTAGAACGAGGCGAGGAGGCCCGCGCGCGCGCAATGTGGGACGCTCACTCGCTCGAACAGAGCTACTCTCGGCTCCACGGGGAGTTGAGCACCAGTATGAATCGCCTCGAAGAGCTTCCTCTGAACGACTCGGTACGGGAGGCCTTCTTGCTTGGGCGGGAGGGCATTCGCCAGGTGGTCCTCGACCCCTTGCTACCCGAGCCTCTGGTGGACGAAGAGAAGCGCTCCGCCCTAGTCGGTACTCTTCGGGATTACTGCGACAAGGGCCTCAACCTGTGGACGCGCTTCCTCCAGCTCGATTAAATCGACTATGCTGCGCCGGATGAGGTCGGCAGATTTCGAGTTCAAGACGGTTGATGAGGCCACGCTCTTCGTGCGCGGCTGGGTCATCGACGAGCCCAAGGCAGTCGTACAGGTGATCCACGGCATGGCCGAGCATGGGGCTCGCTACGAGCGCCTGGCGCAAGCGCTCGGGGAGGCAGGCTACTGCACCTACGCCCATGACCATCGCGGCCACGGACGCAGCATTCCCGAGGGAGGCCAACCCGGTCACATGGCCGACAGCGATGCTTGGAACCGCATCGTCGAGGATGCCCACGGCGTCAATCGCGAGATCTCGAAGCGCCACAGAGGCGTTCCGATCATCGCGCTCGGTCACTCGATGGGTTCGTTCGTGTTGCAGCAACTGCTCTTCGAGCACCCCGACGACATGATCGCGGCGGCGCTCTCCGCGTCGAACGGAAAGCCGCCGCCCATCGCCACGCTCGGAAAGCTGGTCGCCAGGCTCGAGCGCCTGCGCGTGGGCAAGCGGAAGCCGAGCCCCATCCTGCAGAAGCTCACCTTCGAGGACTACAACAAGGCGTTCGCTCCGAATCGAACCGAGTTCGACTGGCTGTCCCGAGACCCGAACGAAGTGGACAAGTACGTCGCCGACCCGCTTCTCGGTTTCGCAGTGTCGACGCAGGTCTGGATCGACATGCTCGATGCGCTCGATCGAATCGCCAAGCCAAGCAACGTCGCGAAGGTTCCGAAGGGTACGCCACTCTACCTCTTTGCCGGTGACCGCGACCCCGTCGGCGATTTCGGCAGCGGGATGAAGAGGCTCTACGACGCATACAAGCGCGCCGCGATCTTCGACGTGCGCCTAAAACTCTACCCCGACGGCCGCCACGAGATGTTCAATGAGATCAACCGTGACGAAGTGACGAGCGACTTCATCGCCTGGTGTGATGAGGTGACGGCGACCCGGGCTTAACCGTTCGGGGGGCGGCTCGTATAGAGCGGGCCTTCGACCGTCCCACGCACGAGAGGTTTCGTCTCAGGCGTCACTCGGCAGCGCCAAAGGGCGCTCCTCGAGCCGATCGCCTCGGCCCCCTCATACGTGTTGAAGTCCTCGAAAACCGCCTCGATCAGCAGGCCCGCCTCCGTCAACACGCGCTGCTTCTGCAGGCCTCTCTCGCTCGCTCGCCGACTCTGACCGAAGCAGACGTAGAGACGACCATCTGGCTTGAGCATCTCGATCGCGCGGCTCACGAACAGCGTGAAACCCTCGAGGGCGTAAGGCGGGTCGGTAAACACTGCGCCGAACCGACCCGTCATCGCACGCGGGATCGGCTGACGCAGGTCATGCTCGACGACCGCGTGCTCCCAACCACGGAGCTCGGCGTGTCGCGCGAGGATCGCCAGCACGTCTTTGTCGGTATCGAGGGCGGAGACCTTGCGCCCGGCGCCGGCGAGCTGGACCGCAGCGCTGGTCAGGTCGTCATCTCCCAGAAACACCAAGCCTCGTTGGTGTTCCCCCGCTGCGAGCAAGAGCTCTGCTCGCCGTACGGCTGTGTCAGTGCTTACGTAAATTTGGTCGAGCGCCCGTTTCGGCTCGCCGCGCTCGGCGGCGATCGCTTCATATTCGGCTAGCCAGTCGGGCTGACTCGGAGTTGCCGCCCCGCCACGGGCGAGCATCTCGCGAGCAAGCGCCACGAAACCGGGCTCGGCGCAGCGCACCTGCCCGTCCGTGTTCTCGAACCATTTCGGATAGCGTCGGAAGACGTCTAAAACGACCGACGTCGCCTCCCCCGCGTCGCGAACCACCTCATCCACGGAGCGTGATCGACCGTCGCCGATGGCTCTCAGGATGCGGAACGCTCCTTCGTACACCGGGGGGCTACTTGTCGCGAAACACGATCATGCCGTGCGTGAGATCGTAAGGGGAAAGCGCCACCGTCACACGGTCACCGAGGATCACGCGGATGCGGAACTTGCGCATCCGTCCACAAAGCTGAGCGCGCACCGTGGCACCGGACTCCGCCGTCACCTCGAACTGGCCGCCTGCGAAGACCTGACTCACCACACCCGCTAGCTTGATGTGATCGTCTCGCTTGTCGTCCTGATCGAAATTGCGCTCGAACTTTCTTTTCCTACCTCTTGGGCTGCGTCTCGCCACTCAGTCTCCTTTTCTTGTCGCCGCAACCTAAGTCCGATTGGACCAAGTCGCCACTTTGGGCTGTATCCCATTTGATACCCACCCTGTACTGCTTTTTGTAGCACCCCCCGTGGAAAAGTCAGCCGGAACGCATCATGGTGCTGATTCCGGTGCTCGAACGTCACCCCGACGATGGATGGACCCTGGCAGTCCCCATGACGGTGAGCCCGCGCATGCGCCGGCTCCTCCTCAAGCTGGCAGACGCCATCCTGCCCGATCGTCCACGCACGGACGCAACGCTCGACACGGTCATCGATCATGCGCTCGTCTCACTGCAGTACATGCCTCGCTCGTCGGCGCGGACATTCCTGCTCGGGACGCAAGTTCTGAACTGGCTGCCACTACTGCGCTTTCGGGGGCTTCGCCCGTTGACGGCCTTGCCGAAAGACACGGCCCGCCGTCACTTGGTGGCTGCGACGAAGAGCAAGTGGCTGCCAGTCCGCGTGCTCATGTACGGCCCCCTCGGTCTGTTCATGTCGTCCTACTTCGACCAGGACTATGTCCATCGCGAGCTCGACTATGCGCCAAAGCCCTTCGTCGAAGAGCGCATTCAGCTTCGTCGAAAGTGGCTCGAGGAGTCGGACGGATGACGATTCTGGCCCACCGAGACTATCGCGCGGGCGATCGCTACCATGCCGATGTGATCGTCGTGGGCACCGGCGCCGGTGGCGGCGTCGTAGGGACGGAGCTCGCTGAGTTGGGGCACGACGTCCTGTTCGTGGAGGAAGGTGGCTACCATCCAACCTCGAGCTTCAACCCGTATCTGACCGAGTCGCTTCCTCGGCTGTATCGAGATGCGGGCGGAACGATCATCATGGGTCGTCCACCCATCCCCTACGCCGAAGGGCGCTGCGTCGGAGGGGGCACCGTCGTCAACGGCGGCATGACGTGGCGACCGCCCGAAAAGGTGCTGCAGGATTGGCAGGATCTCACGGGGTGTCCCGACCTCGGCCCCCGCGCGATGGAGCGGCTCTTCGATCGGGTGGAGTCGCGGATTCATGCGAAGCCGCAACGCCCCGAGTCGATTGGACAAGACAGTCGACTACTGGAAGAGGGCGCTCGAAGGCTCGGCTGGCGATACGATCAGAATCGGCGCGCCCAGGATCGATGTGCTGGCTCGAACCAATGCCTCACCGGATGCCCGACCGGAGCGAAGCAGTCGACGCTGCTCAGCTATCTGCCGATGGCATTCGAACGAGGCGCCCGCTGTCTCACCGAGGTTCGCGTGGACCGTCTGTGGATCGAGCGCGGCCGCTGCATTGGAGTCATCGGAAAGGCGATCAACCCGCGTACGCGCCAGGCAGACATGGAGATCCGTGTGCACGGCAAGGCGGTCGTGATCGCATGCGGCGCCGTTCAAACACCCTTCCTTCTGCAGCGACACAAGCTAGGCCGACCGAGTCGACAGCTCGGCAAGAATTTCCTCTGCCACCCGAATGCAAAGGTCGTCGCTCTCTACCCGCACGACATCCATGCCTGGCAGGGGGTCAGCCAGGCTGGGCAGATCCGTGAGTTCCGAGACGAAGGCATCTTGATAGCCGAGAATGCTGTGCCCCCCGGAACGGCTGCGGCTCAGATTCCTTTCCTTGGACAGGAAGCGTTCGATCTGATGAAGCGCTACAACGCAATGGCGATGACCGGCGTACTGGTCGAAGACTCGCACGCGGGTACCGTAACGCGGAGCTTCGGGGCGCCGATGGCGAAGTACTCGATCACTCGATACGACCACGAGCGCTTCCTTCGAGGGGTACGTCACCTGGCCACCCTTCACTTCGAAATGGGCGCGGATGAGGTGATCCTTCCCTTCAGCAACTTTCATTTGGCGAAATCCGTCGACGACCTAAGTCGAATCGAGTCCACGCAGCGCTCCCGAAGCACCATCGAGCTCTTTACGGTGCACATGATGGGCACATGCCGGATGGGGGTTGAGCCGCGATCATCGATCGTGAACCTCGACGGTGAGGTTTGGGACCTGCCTGGCTGCTATGTGGCGGATGCGAGCCTCTTCCCGACCGCAGTCGGTGTGAATCCCCAGGTCACGATCATGGCATTGGCGACTCGCGTCGCAGAGCGACTCACTCTTCGGAATTGACAAGCATCCAGCTTTTGAGCACAGATAGGTCTCTCGATGCTGGATCTTCCACGACTGAAACGCATTCGGCTGATGAAGCGGCCCATAGGCCAGGTGTTCTTCGCGAGCACCGTGCTGAAACCGAACTACGATCGGTTTCCGGGCATCGACATCGAGCTGCAGGGCATGGGCAACATCCCCAACGAGCCCGTGATCTTCGCGATGAACCACACGGACCGGTTCAACTACTTCCCGTTCATGTACAAGCTCTGGAAGCTCGAAGATCGGTACATCACCGTTTGGGTGAAGGGGAAGTACTACGAGAACCCCGCAGTCGGGACGTTCATGGAGCTGACGAGCAACCTTCCTACGGTGTCCCGCGGCTACATCATCACGAAGGATTTCACGCTCACGATGGGACGGCGCCCGACCGAGTCGGAGTACGACGCCCTTCGGGCGCTCGTGAATGCCGAAGCGGCGCCAGACCTGGACCCTAGCGACATCGATGCTTCGGGGGTGCCGGTGAAGCTGCTCACGACAAAGCGGAACATCCTCGGCGTCGAGTTCGATCCTGCCGACGGATCCTACGCAGCTGGAATCAATCGAGTGTTCGACGCGATGATGCGGGAGTTCGTCCGCCTCAACGAACGCTCTTTCGAGCTCGGGCTCGACCTTCTCGTGTTTCCACAAGGCACGAGGTCCATCCGGCTTCCGGCGGGTCGCATCGGCATGATGGAGGTTGCTCTTCGGTACAAGAAGACGATCGTGCCGATCGGCTGCAATGGCTGCGACCTTGTGTACACCGGCTCCGTGCCGATCGGCCGCAAAGGCAAAATCGTCTATCGGATCGGCGAGCCCATCACCTACGATGAGCTTTCGGACTTCCACATCGACGAGCCGTATGAGCCGTTCACGGCCGAGGCCGAGCACGCGCATCGCGACAAGTTTCAGGGGGCGGTAGACGTCGTCATGAATCGTATCAACGATCTGCTCGATCCGGAGTACCAGTTCAGTGATGACCTCCAGAGCACCGGCGTCCGCGGCACCTCGCGCTTCATCTAATCAGTCGGTTGTTCCATCGCTCGAAACGCGTTAGATCCTCTGCCGTGAACGCGCTCCAAGCTTTGAAGGACGCGGCGGAACCGAAGCCGGTCGTGGCGATCATCGGAGGGGCCGTCGCAGGGTCGGAGGCAGCCGCGGCATGTGCTGCAAAAGGCGCCATTCCAATCGTGTTCGAGCAGGGCGTACGGCCGTACGGCAAGATCGAAGATGGCCTGCCGCGCTGGCACGAAAAACTGCGGGACAAAGAGTACGGCCGGATCAACGCGAACCTAGGTAGCGAGGCCGTCGTGTTCATTCCGCGCACCGAGATTGGAACTGACCTCAGCTGGGCCGAGCTACACGGGGACCTCGGGCTGAGCGCGATCGTGCTCGCGAACGGCGCATGGCGCGACCGCCCCCTTCCCGTCGAAGGCGCCGACGCCTATGACGGTCGCGGGCTCGTCTATCAGAACGAGTTCGTCTACTGGTTCAACCACTATGAAGACCAGGGCTACGACGGACCCGTCTTCGAGGTTCCGGACGAAGTGATCGTGGTGGGCGGAGGGCTCGCCTCGATCGACGTCGTCAAGATCATCAACCTGGAACTCTATGCACGAGCACTTCGGGCACGGGGCATCGACGTCGATGTGGTCGAAATGGAGCTCAAGGGCATCCCGCGCACTTTGGAGGCGCACGGCCTGACGGCGGACGACTTGGGCGTCAAAGGCAGCACGCTCTACTACCGACGACGCAAAGAAGACATGCCACTGGCGAGCGCGGACAACCCAAGCCCCGAGCAGCTCCTGAAACTCCAGGCGGCGCGCGTGAAAGTGATGGACCGTGTCATCCGTAAGTACTTCGTTAAGTTCGAGCCGCTGTGCCGACCGATCGGACTATTGACGGAGGCAGAGCGCCTAACCGGAATTCAGTTCCAGCGTACCGAAGTGGTCGATGGGCGGGTCCGAGGTTTGGAGGGAACCGAGTTCGACGCGCGGGCACCCTTGGTGATCAGCTCCATCGGAAGCATTCCAAGGCCGATCGACGGTATCCCCACTCGAGGGGAGCTCTACCACTACGACAGCTGGGATACGGGCGAGGTGCATGGACTACCGGGCGTGTTTGGCTTGGGCAACGTGCTGACCGGTAAGGGCAACATCCGGGACAGCCGCGCGAACGCCATCGAGATCGTCGAGAAGGTCGTCGCCGGATACTTGGGTGTCGGGGAGGAACCCGACGAGGTCCCGGGAACCACCTCCCGGGACACGGAGGCAATCGCCGAGCAAGCCACGTCAGGCGAGCGAATGAGCGTAGACTCGATGCGATCCCTCGCCGCACGGATTGCCACCCGCTACCAAGAGATCGGCTACGCGGACTACCGCAGCTGGATCGACTCGCACACGTGATATGGTCCGCCCCGTGCAACGCCTCGCGCCTCTCATCATCGCCTTCGTTCTCGCGTCGCTCTCGCTGACCGCTTCCGCACAGGAACGCCGGGTCGAGCTCCGGTTTCAGGGCGGGGTCGAACTCGGTGTGCCCATCTTTCTCGACGTCGATCGCGACATCGTGAAACCAGGCGCCAGCCTCTCCGGTTGGGGCGGGTTCGACATCGGCTGGGTCGTTTTCGATTTCGCGCTCGGACTCATGTGGACTCCCATCGACACGAACCAGATCCCCGACGTCGCCCAGCCGACGGGGCGTGAGCCGCTGATCCGATGGCACTTTTCGCCGGGCATCCGCTTGCAGGTGCCCAACGTCGAGGCCGTGCTCCCGTACATCACCGGAGCATTTGACGCGAACCTTTGGACGTTCGCCGCGCTCGGCTCGGGCTGCGCATGGTACTACTGTCGGGACAGCAGCCGCGCCCAGTTCGCGCCTGGTTTCACAGGCAAGGCCGGACTCGGGATCCATTTGAAGGGGCGAATGTACCTCGACGTGGGCTTCCAGTACTCGATGAGTGGCAAGGGCAATTTCTTCGAACAGACCCAATGGTGGATGGAGCCTTTCATCGGCTTCATCTACCGTGGAGACAGCGACCGGATGGGCGGGACCGGGTACTAGCGGCTCGCGACGCCGTGCACGAGGTCGAGGGCTAAGCGAGCTCTTCTTCTACGGCCATCGTCGGTTCGGAGACCGGCTCGTAGGAAGGCAAAGAGCGCTCGATCTCGTCGGCGGCGCGCGCAACGGCATGCATGAACAGGTCGAGGTCTCCCAGGGCAACATGGTCGGCTGCGACCGTGTGGCGAACGACGAGAACCTCGCCGTCGAGACAAAGCGAGCCCACTGCCAAGTTGAAGCTTTGCTCGAGTGCTGCGCGCGGGTCGAGCCGGTCGGCGCGACAGCACGCCGACGAGAAGTCGACCCATGCACGCCCCATCGCCTCGTAGTGCGCTGCGATCACCGCCTGCAAGCGCCCGCCGGGATACTCGAACACGATCTTGAAACTGTGTTCGTACTCGTCGGCTAGCTTGTAGGCGGACCTCGCGTGATCCTTGATGTCAGTCCACGTGGGCACGGGCGCAAAGTTGTACCACAGGGGCCTTCAAAAAGCGCTCGAATCTAATGTTGGACAGCGTACACTTCCCGACATGTTCCAGCGCCTTGCTTCGCCTCATTGGCGCGCATCCATCGCTGCGGAGCTTCGTGTCGGGCCGCGAGCCCTTCGTGGCTCCCTTCCGTGGCTCGTGCGCAATCAACTGAAAAGGGTCCAGAGCCTCCTCGACGTCGTCGCGATGAATGTCGCAGCCGCTCCTCACGACCTCGCCTTCGAAATGGACGATGAGCACCTCACCTGGTCGGAGCTCGATGCGACCAGCTCCCGCGTGGCGCACGTGCTCGCCAGAGCTGGCGTGAAGCAAGGGGATGTGGTCGCCTTCTTTGCGGAGAACTCGCCCTTCTATATCGCTTCGGTGCTCGGCATTGCGCGGGTTGGCGCGACGGCGGCATTGATCAACACCAACCTGCGTGGACGGCCGCTCTCCCACGCGGTTAGCGTCGCGAACGCCAAGGTCGCCCTGGTCAGCCACACCTTGGAGCCAGGGATCCGAGAGTGTGAAGAGCTCTGCAAGTCTCTCGATCGAGTCCTCGTGTTCGACGACAAGCCCTACTCTGGGTTCCTCGCAGACACACCCACCTCGCCGTACCCCGCGGCTCCGGTGAGCTCTGACGACGACTTCATCTACATCTACACGTCGGGAACGACGGGCCTGCCGAAGCCGTGCCGGGTCTCCCATGCCCGAGCTGTGTTGGCGGGCGCAGGCTTCGGACCGATAATGTTTCAGTTCCAACCGGGCGACAAACTCTATTGTGTCCTGCCCCTGTATCATGCGAACGGCCTTCTTCTCGGAGCGGCTTCAGCGATGATCTGTCGAACTCCGATGGCGATGCGCCGTTCGTTCAGCGTGAGCGCGTTCTGGGACGACGTACATCGATACAACGCAACGGCGATCCTCTACATCGGCGAGCTCTGCCGATACCTCGTGAACTCGCCGCCTCATCCGCGCGAGTCGCCGAACCCGATCCGCATCGCGGTCGGCAATGGGCTACGACCCGACATCTGGCCGAGGTTCAAAGCCCGATTCGGCATCGAGACGATTCGGGAGTTCTACGGTGCCACCGAAGCCCCTGGATTCATCGCGAACATCAGCGGGCGAGAAGGCTCGGTTGGACGTGTGCCCCTCGGCGGCGCGGGCTGGCTCCAACTGGTCAAGTACGATGTCGACCGCGACGAGCACGTTCGCGACGCGCGCGGCTTCTGCATCCCGTGTGAACCTGGTGAACCCGGCGAGCTCTTGATCCGCATCCCCTCGGTCTCGACGGGTGGCTTGGCGTATCGGGGCTACACCGACGAGACAGCGACGCAGAGCAAGCTCATGCAAGACGTCTTTCGAAAGGGCGACCAGTACTTCCGCTCCGGTGACCTGCTCCGGCGCGACGAGGACAGCTTCTTCTATTTCGTCGACCGTATCGGCGACACGTTCCGTTGGAAGGGCGAGAACGTGTCCACCGCCGAAGTCGCGGATGTGATCACCCACGACGACGGCATCGACGAAGCCACGGTGATCGGCATCCCCGTCCCAAACATGGACGGGCAAGCTGGGCTCGCGGCGGTGGTGCCGTCCGGCGAGTTCGACCCGAATCACTTCTGGGCAGTTGTCGCGGATTTGCCGAGCTACGCGCAGCCGCGCTTCGTGCGTGTCATGGGAACCCTCGCCAAGACTGGCACGTTCAAGATCCAGAAGAACGACCTCCGGACCGACGGCGTGGATCCCTCGTCCGTCGAAGACCCACTCTACGTCCGCACCAAGGGCGGCTACGAGCTGCTCACCGAAGAACGATGGGCCGAGGTGAAGGAAGGCAGGCTCAAGCTTTGAGGGCCTTCTGGATCACGGCGAGGTCTTCGGGAGCGTAGTCGAGTCCGAGCGCCGCTTCATGCGCTCTGTCACTCATCTTCTTCCAGGTCTTCTGGACGATCGCGATGAGCTTTTGGTCCTCGTGCTTTGCCGCGAAGTCGTGGAAGTGGTGCTCGAGAAAGACTAGGCAGATGACGTCTTCGAGGAGCTGGACGTCGGGGTCGGTCTTGAGGCCCCGCTTTCGCAAGAGCGTCCGCACTCGCTCGATGGTCTCGTCGTCGTACCCGACTTCGCTCATGATCTTCGCAGCGATGTCTCCGTGACGCTTGTAGAGGTCAGTGCGCCACTTGAGATAGCCCGCCCTTCCCTCCGGGTAGCTGCTGCGAGGGACCTCCCAGCGGCGAATGTGCTGAGCACGGGCCGCGAGCCGGACGAACTCAGGAGCGTCTGGCGCGAACGCATCCAGACGCGTGGACATTCGGCGGCCGTAAATCAGCTCTTTTGGAACCTGCACGCCGTCGACGAGCTCGGTGTTGGGATCCTGAGCGTTGGCTTCGTCGACCAGGCGAAAAGCGTCATCAAGGCGTGTCATCGTCGCCTGCGATTCTATCACACCGAGCGCAGCAGGCGGGCCAGCGCTCCGGGCACGGCCTCCTTGCGGGGCACCCGTTCATAGAGCTGTACAGAGAGCTCACCTGCGGCCTCTTGCAACTGGTTCAGAACACCGGGCGCCAGCGCCTCCTCACTCGACTCGCGCGAATCGAAACGAAAGAGAGCCGTGCGCTTGAAGATGAGAGGATTCGTGTTCGCTGGGTGGTCGCGCTTGGCGATTTGGATCGGCGATGTCTCTTCGCTCTGATAGACGCGCTGTCCGCCTACGCGCTCGAGCACGCCGGACAGGGCATCGAGCCCATCGTGGAAATGCGCGGCAACGATCCACTGTGACCGGCGCAGACTGCCAAGCGAGTCTGGCGAGTGCGTAAACGACGCCTCGAAGCGCTTGACGCCCTTGAGCCGCTGCGGATTTGCCACGATGAAATAGTAGGGGTTCAGCGCGAGTGTGAAGAATCGACGCTGGTTCGGGTAGCGAACGACGAGCAGTTCTTCAGCGCGCGGGTCGCCGAGAAACGACCCGACGTGCTTCCCCATCCAGCCGACCTGTCCCCCCACCGCCCTCAGCAGAGGCATGACCATGACCCCGTACCATTTGTACGCCTCCTCGTCCTTGAAGTGGATGAGGTTGAGCACATCGACCGGCGTCGGGAGGTCAGCGCGGTAGCCGGCCTTGATGGAATCGAGATCCAGCTGCTTGAGGAAGCCCATCGCCTCGGCTTAGCACAAGCTAGGCCGCGCCGGCCTCCTTGGCGGCGCTCCGGGCGGCGCTGCAGACGGAGGCGATGGATGAGCCACCGAAGATCATGTGGATCCCGGCCAACGTTCCCACAGCCCAAATCCCGGAGACGGGGAACTGCTGCCAGATCATGATGCCGAGCGCGAGCCCGACCACGCCGCTGAACAGTGTCCAACCCCATCCCTTGATCGGACGCAGGCGAAAAGCCCAGATGATCTCGAAGATGCCGTTCACGATGAAGTACGAGGCGAGGACGATGGTGATGGTCGCAAGCCCCATCCCAGGCCGAGCCACCATGTAGCCTCCAAACACCGCCGACATCGCTCCGATGATGAACATCAGTAACCCGTGACCGAACGAGCCCATCTTGAACGCCAAGAACATCCTGGAGACGCCCGAGACGAGCAGCAAGACGCCGACCGCAATTGCGACCGAAAGGCCGGCGGCAAGCGGCGCGACCAGCGCGAGGATGCCTGCGATCGCGACGAAAATCCCGACGGCGATGCCAACGCCAGAGTGCTGCTTGATGGTGCCGAGGATCTCTTGATCGACGGTTTGAATATCATTGCCCATGTTTTGCCTCTCGTTGCCGCCATGGAAGCCCGAACCAGCGCCGATCGCAACCTGATTCGTGATAGTCTTCGGCGATGCTTGCGGGTGTCCCCCGACTGCACATCTGTGCGGCTCTAGCAGCCGCGACCCGGGCTCGCTCCTGGACTGAGGACTTGGAGCCTGGCACGGTCGTGCTCAGGCGGAGCGACCGCGAGATGAGCTCCACGTATTATCACGACAGGGGCTCGCTCACGACGCCGCCCTATACCGAGACGGTCGATTGGCTAATCGTGAAGACGATTCAACAGGCGTCGCCCGAGCAGATTCGACGCATCAATCTCATCGAGGGGGACAACGCCCGACGCGTGCAAGCCCTCTACGAACGGAAAGTCGAAAGCTGAGCTATGGGCTCTCGGCGCGCACATCTCGCGGCCCTAGCGGGCGCTCTTTGGCTTCTGGCGTTCGACGTCGTTCCCATGGCGCACGTCGTGTTTCACGATGCGCTCGAGGCACACGACCACACGCACGAGCACCACTCGCATGCCCACGAGCCATCGCTCGATGATGAGGAGAACAAGCCCTCGCCAAGCGAGCATGGCGAAGGGAGCGCCGCTCACCGAGACTTGGCTGCCCAGGTCCCGCCGGCTTCGATCCCCCGAGTTCTAGAGGCGCTTCTGACCCCCGGCAGTCGCAGCCTGCCCCCGTATGCCGAGGAGGCCGCGGATGGACGGCCACGAACGACGAGAGCGCGCGCGCCGCCATCGCGGATAGCCTGAGCCCTTTTTCTTTCATTCCCTATTTCGATCGGGCTGCGGGTCTTCGACTCCGTCGGCCCATGGATTCGTCATGCGCAGGACTCGAGCAATCTGGTTGGCGCTTGCGGCGTGCCTTGCCGTGCACGGACCGGTGCGCGCGCAGGAAGCGGTCGAAAGCACAGCCCCGGTGATCAAAGCCCCGTCGCTGAAGCCCGACGCGCACATGCATCCTCCCTACCCGCCGAGCGCCGACGGGGAACCGGCCCGCCTACTGCTACACCTCACGATCGATGCGGAAGGACGGGTGTCGAACGCGACAGTACTCTCCGCGGATTGTGACGGTGACGCGGCGGAGCAGTTCTCGAAGCTTGCGCTGCAGTATGTGCAGGGGCTCAGTTTCGAGCCAGCGACACGAGATGGGGTCCCGGTGCCGGCTATGATCCGGTTCGAGGTGCGTTTCGATCCACCGGAGCACGAGCACACCAACGCGTCCCACGACCACGAGGACGCGGCAGACGAGCCACTGGAAGCGCGAACGAACACCTCCTTCAGCGCCACCGCCGTCGTCGCGCCGGACAATATCTCCGCATCCGCGATCGACCTCACCGGCGAAGAGATGCGGCTTCGACCCTACATCTCGACAGGCGATCTTCTAAACGCCGCGCCCGGCTTCTACTCGATTCAGCACGCGGGCGGCGGCAAGGCGAACCAGTACTTCCTGCGCGGCTTTGACGCAGACCACGGTACCGACGTGGCCTTCTTCGTCGACGGGGTCCCGATCAATGCGGTCACTCATGGACATGGACAGGGCTACACCAACCTTCACTTCGTGATCCCGGAGCTCATCCAGCGCATGGAGGTTCGAAAGGGCCCCTACACCGGCGAGTACGGCGACTTCGCGACCGCGGGCGCCGTGAATCTAGTGCTCGACACCGAAAAGCCTCACAGCACGTTGAGCTTCGGCGGAGGTACCTACCGAACGTTCCGGGGACTGACCATCCTGAGCCCAAAGACCAAGAATGTGAAGCCGCTCATCGCCGTCGAGGTGTTCGGAAGCGATGGGCCCTTCGAAAACCCGGAGAATCTGCTTCGCGTCAACGTGTTCGCGCGAACCACCTTCGACCTTCGCGGAAAGAGCAAGCTGTCCATCACAGGGATGGCCTACGTGAACGATTGGAACGCGTCCGGCCAAATCCCTCTTCGAGAGGTAGAGAGCGGAGACCTCGATCGGTTCGGCAGCATCGACCCAAACGAAGGAGGTCAGAGCCAGCGCTACAGCCTCTACCTGAGCATCGACTCGCCCGCCAAGGCTGGGGCGCACGGGAAGCGCTCCGTGGGGGGAGAGGGTCTCAGCCTAGTCGGTTGGGTCAACTACTCTCGATTCACCCTCTACTCGAACTTCACATTCTTCGCGAACGACCCAGTGAACGGCGACATGATTCGTCAGGGCGATGATCGCACCACCCTCGGCCTGCGCACCAAGTACGGATTCGTCCACCGCTTTGACCGCGTTACTCTGAAGTCTCGGTTCGGCGGCAACTTCCGATTCGACCTAATCGACAACACGCTGCAGGACGCGCCTGCACGGGAGATATCGAACACGCGAGTCGACGCCAACATTGGCGAAGGCAGCGTCGGCGTCTTTGCCGAAGAGGAGCTGCACTGGAACTGGCTCCGAATCGTCGGTGCGCTCCGTTTCGACTACTTCGGCTTCAACGTGACCGACCGCCTGGAAGACACGGGGACGCCGGGGACCAAGTCCAGCGGTGAGCGGGCCCAGGGCATCGTCCTCCCGAAGGGAAGCGTCATCGTGCAGCCGGTTGAGCCCCTCGAGCTGTTCTTCAACTTCGGCCGTGGCTTCCACTCAAACGACGCCCGAGGAGTAGTGCTTGGCGCGGACCCCGTGACACCTCTCACGGCGGCACTCGGGTGGGAGCTTGGCGCACGGGTGATCGCCTGGGAGCGCTTCGAACTGTCCGCGGTATTCTTCTGGCTGAAGCTCGACAGCGAGCTCGTCTGGGTTGGCGACGAGGGCACCACCGAAGCGAACGGGGAGACTCGAAGACTCGGCATCGAAACGCAGTTTCGGCTCGAGATCGTCCCTTGGCTGCTGGCCGACCTCGACGTCACCTGGGTACGCGCCCAGTTCGTGAACAATCCGGGCAACGCCAATGCCGTCGCGCTGGCGCCGGAGCTCCTGCTGAGCGGCGGCCTCACGGCTCGGGACACGCGAACCGGACTCTCGGGTCGACTTGGCGTCTTCTACATCGCGGATCGGCCCGCGACCGAAGACCGGTTTCTCACCGCGGAGGGCTTCGTGCGGGTCGACGCATCCTTCGGCTGGGACAACGAGCGCTTCGGCGTCCAGGCGCAGCTACTCAATCTATTCAACACGCGTTGGCGCCAAGCTCAGTTCGCTACGACGGGGCGCCTCCCGGGGGAAGACGGTCCCGAAGACTGTCCGAGCGGCACTCGCCCGGTAAGCGATCCAGACGGCGCCTTCTCTGGCTGCGAGGACATTCACTTTACGCCAGGCTGGCCGATCCATTTCCAGGTCCTCGCGACCGTGAAGTTCTAGAGGTCACTGCGGAAGCTGATCGTCCGACCAAAACCGAAGGAAGCCGCGATAGGCGCCTAGGTAGACGGTATTGCCGGGACCGAAGGTGAACGTCCCCCAAATGTTGTTGAACACTTTGCGGTCGTAGTTGCCCTTGCCAAGGGAGGCCCTCTCGACGATGCGATTGACGCTGTCGTTGAACTCGCCGTCCTTGAAGTAGCCCTTGATCTTGAAAACTCGCCAGCCCGTTCGAAAATCAATCGCCGTCAGAACCCAATCGCGGTGCCCGTTGGTCAGCTCCTCTTCGCGTTGGTCGACGTAAACGACGCCCCTCGACGTCGAGAGCTTCGGCGTGGCCGTCTTGGCATCGATGTGCCCGGCAGCAGGCCAACCTTCACGACGCACGTAGTTGCCAACGCTCTCGTCGTAGTCGAACCGCATGATGCCGCCTGCGGTGTCGTTCTCCTTGAATGGCTCGTCCGCGCCTGGGCCAGGTGAGGCGCACGCGAGCAGGAGAGAGGAGGCGAGCAGAAGAACCAAATGGCGTTTCACGGGGCTATGTCTGGCACGTGGAGCGGGCCGCAACGGCTCAGAATTAGGGCGTTTCTTAGAGCGAGCGCCACTTCGCTTGCATTTTGCCTACCATTTGGTAGACAGAATTCGACCAAATGGTAGAGATGGACGTTCGCACCCAGATCCTCACGCACGCCACCCGGCTCTTCGCCGAGCAGGGGTATGACGGCACCTCGGTGCAGCAGATCGCCGATGCGGTCGGCATCCGTAAGCCGAGCCTGCTCTACCACTTCAACTCGAAGGACGAGCTTCGCGAGAACGTGATCGCGGAGATGCTCGCGCACTGGAACTCCGTATTGCCGCGCTTGCTTCTGAAGGCGTCCACGGAGGAGCGCTTCGACTCCACGATGGAGGCCTTGACCGAGTTCTTCATTGAAGACCCCGCCCGCGCACGGCTCTTCCTCCGAGAGACGCTCGACCGGCCAGAGAGCATGCGCGGCATGCTCGCACAGTTCGTGCAGCCTTGGATTGAGCTCCTCACCAGCCAGCTGACACGCGCGAAGGACCAAGGCCTCGTCCAGGGCGACGTCGACCCGCAGGCCTATGCTGTCGAAGTCATCACGATGGCGGTCGCCGGCACGGCGGTGATCGACACCCTGAACGTGATTCTACCGGAAGACCCCGCCCGCGGCGGCACCCGTTCCCGGCACGCGCGCGAGCTCATTCGTGTGGCGCGCTCGAGCCTCTACACCACCGAACAAGAAGAGAAGTGACCATGGCCAATTTCTTCAAAGACAACGACGATCTTCAATACTACTTCGACAAGGGCGTAGACTGGGACGCGCTCGTGCGCATCACCGAGCACGACTTCGCAGACGCCGACGGAGATGGTTTTTCGAACACCGAGGAAGCGGTCTCGTTCTACCGCGACATCGTCGAAATGTTCGGCGAGTTCGTGGCGACGGAGATCAAGCCCTACGAAAAAGAGATCGACGAAAAAGGCGTGGAGCTCGTCGAGGGCGAGGTCGTGTTCCCCGAGCGGCTCGCGGGCATCTTCGAGAAGATCAAGGACCTAGACCTCCATGGCCTCCCGATTCCGCGCGAGCTCGGCGGCATGAACGCCCCGATGCTGGTCTACTTCATGAACAGCGAGCTGATGGCGCGTGCGGACGTTTCGACCATGGCGCACCACGGGTTCCACGCGGGCGTCGCGATGGGCGCTCTCGTGTTTTCCGCGCTCGAAGGAAGCGCCGAGATCGACCCGGCGAACGGCCGCTTTCTGAACGTCCGATGGCGCGATGCGATCGAAGAGATCGCGGCGGGTGACGCCTGGGGCTGCATGGACATCACCGAGCCCGACGCCGGTTCCGACATGGCGGCGCTCCGTTCCGTTGGAGAACAGGACGCCGACGGCAACTGGTATGTCACGGGCGAAAAGATCTTCATCACATCGGGGCACGGCAAGTACCACTTCGTCATTGCTCGAACCGAAGAAGTGGACGCGAACGATCCAACGGGCGGCCTCAGGGGACTCTCGATGTTCCTCGTGAAGACGTACGAAGATGACGAGGACGGCAAGCGCAATCGAATCGTCCAAATCAGCCGGGTCGAAGAGAAGCTTGGCCACCATGGGTCGGCAACCTGTGGCCTCGTGTTCGACAAGGCTCCGGCAGACCTGGTCGGCAAACGCGGCGAAGGCTTCAAGTACATGCTCACCCTCATGAACAATGCACGGGTCGGGGTCGGCTTCGAGTGCTTGGGCCTGAGCGAATCCGCATACCGTACTGCACTCGAATACGCAGCAGAGCGAGGTTCGATGGGCAAGACGATCGACCGCCACGAGATGATCGCGGAGTACCTCGAGACGATGAAGACGGAGATCCAAGGCGTCCGCGCGATGGCAGTGGCCGCGGGCTTCCACGAAGAGATGGCCCAGAAACTGTCGATCGCGATTCGCTACGGCGACCTCGACGATGTAGAGCGTGTTCGCCTGAAGCGCCTGGAACGCTCGCACCAGCGGAAGGCGCGTCGGATCACCCCGCTCCTCAAATACTTCGGTGCCGAAAAGGCGGTGGAGCACGCGCGTGTGGCGCTCCAGATTCATGGCGGCAACGGGTATATCACCGAGTATCTGCCCGAGAAGCTCCTCCGCGATGCCCTGGTGATGCCGATCTACGAGGGCACCAGCCAGATTCAGGCGCTCATGGCGATGAAGGACACGCTCGGCGGTATCATCAGTAGCCCGCAGGCGTTCGTTCGCCGCATGGCCCAAGCCCGTTGGCGCGCTCTTTCGAGCCGTGACCCTCTCGAACGACGGGTCGCGCAATTGCAGTCGCTATCGTTTGCTGCCCAGCAGCACCTGGTCTTGAAGACCGCTGGAGACAAGGTGAAGGGGCTTCGCGACAAGCCGCTCACCGACTGGTCCGACGAGCTCACGAGCAACTGGGACCCGAAGCGCGATTTCGCCTTCGCGATGCTGCATGCCGAGCGTCTCATACAGCTGCTCGGCGACGTGATGATCGCGGAGCTCTTCCTCGAGCAAGCGCGCAAGCACCCAGAGCGCGCCGAGGTTCTCGAGCGCCACCTCGAGCGTGCCGAGTCCCGCGCCCGCTACCTGCACGACCGGATCACGACGACGGGTCAGCGAATCATCGAGTCGCTTTCAGCGACCTCGACCGAGGCGACCGACCAAGCGGCGGAGTGAGCAATTCGACAGAAGCTGTCGAGGGTCGAGGCTCCGATACCAATCGTTGTCGCGATACCATTGATGCGTCAGGCGAATGCCTTCCGGAAGATCCACCGCAGCCTCGAAGTCGAAATCTTTTCGCGCAGCGTCGCTCGAGCACGTCCATGCCTGCTGCGCTCCAAGCCGCGCCTTTTGCAGGTTGAGCAGCCGAGGCTTCTTGTCGATCCGGCTGGCGATCTCGCCCGCAAACGCACCGGCCCAGAGAAGCTGCTCCGGTAGGTCCAGGGCACGAACCCGCTTTCCGACGACCTCGGAAACCTCGTTCTGGAAGTCTTCCCAGGTAAGCACCTGTTCGTTCGATAGGAAGTAGCCCTTCCCTTTGCTGTTCTGGCTGGCGGCAGCTTCGAGAATCCCGCGCACGCAATCATCGACGTAGATCCACGACATGCTGCGATCCCGGTTTCCGTAAAAGACGGTCACGCCGAGCATCGCGGCTTGGAACAAGGCGAAGTGATCGACGTCTCCTGGTCCGTACACGGCGCAGGGACGAACGATGGTCCACGGAACCTCCGCGGCATCTTCTTGGACGACTCTTTCGGCCTCGAGTTTGCTCTCACCATAGTGCTCGACCGGGCGTGGAGGATTACTCTCACGCTGCGGCACGGAGCTCGCCGAAGGACCGTAGGCCGCCGCGGATGAGACCAGGACGAAGCGCTTGGTACCGGGGTGCTCGCGCTGGAGTGCGGTCAGGAGGTTGCGAGTGGGCATGACATTGCCCTCCTGGAAATCCGAATACGAGGTGCCTTTGGTGACTCCCGCTACGTGCAGAACGTAGTCGGGGCGCTCGGCGGCCATGATCTGCTGGAGCGCAGCGACGTCCGAGTAGTCGGCTTCGAGCGAGCGGCCGGCCCGCGACTCGGGCGAGCCCGGTCGGCGAATCGCCACGACCTCAGTGCCGGAAGACTCCAGCTCGCTTCGGAGTCGGCCTCCGATGAAGCCGCTGGCCCCCGTGATGAGCACTTTTCCGTCGAGCACAGAGTCTGACATCCACTCGTCGTGCACCCTGGGGAATCAATGTGCAAGCGGGGATTGACGTGGTCAGGACACTGGGAAACGCTTGGGACATGACCCAGGCCTTCCAAACGATTTCGCCCGTGGATGGCAGCGTCGTATTCACGCGCTCCCTCGACCCTGCCGAGCATGTCGAACGGACGCTCGCTCGCGGAAACGCCGCGTTCGCTTCGTGGCGCCAAATCGAGCTCCCGGATCGCTGCGCGATGGTTCGTCGATTCGTAGAAGCGGCCATCCAGGACGCCGACGGCGTCGCCGCCGAGCTCACGATGCAGATGGGCCGCCCGATCCGCGACGGCGGCGGAGAGGTCGGAGGCTGGCTGCTTCGCGGACGGACCATGATCGACCTCGCCGAAGATGCACTGGCCGACTTGGATCTCGGAGCGAAGGACGGGTTTACGCGCTTCATTCGACGCGAGCCTCTCGGACTCGTTTTCGTCGTCGCGCCGTGGAACTACCCCTGGCTGACCTCGGTCAACGCGCTCGTTCCGGCGCTCGTCGCGGGCAATCCGGTCGTTCTCAAGCACTCGGAGCAGACCCCGCTCGTCGCGGAGCGAATCGGCAAAGCGGCGAAAGCCGCAGGTCTTCCCGACGGAGTGATGCAGATCCTATACCTGGACCACGATGGCGTGGCCGACGTGATTCGGGACGAGCGCGTGGCCTTCGTCGCATTCACCGGTTCGGTGGACGGAGGCCACGCCATTCAGGACGCGGCGTCGCGGCGCTTCATCGGCGCCGCCCTCGAGCTTGGAGGGAAGGACCCGGCCTACGTCGCCAGCGATGCGAACATCGAACGAACTGCAGCGAACCTCGTGGATGGCTCGTTCTACAATGCAGGTCAGTCGTGTTGTGGGGTGGAACGCATCTACGTCCATCAGGACGTGTACGCATCGTTCGTAGATGCCTTCGTCGCCGAGGCCAGCTCACTGGTCCTTGGTGACCCTCGGGACAAAGCGACGACTCTCGGTCCGGTGGTGCGCGTCCGAAACGCAGAGGCGATTCAGGCACAGATCGACGCGGCCATCACCGCCGGTGCGCGTCCGTTGCTCGATGCCGCAAAGTTCCCAGAAACCAAGCGCGGCCTGCCGTATATGGCGCCCCAAGCGCTAGTCGACGTGGATCACACGATGGAGATCATGAGTGAAGAAACGTTCGGCCCAGCGGTGGGCATCATGGCCGTGCGGGACGACGAGGAGGCCATTCGACTCATGAACGACAGCCGCTACGGCCTCACTGCCTCGGTTTGGACCAGCGACCTCGAACGGGCCCAGCGGGTGGGTCGACGCGTCGAGACTGGAACCTGGTACATGAATCGCTGCGACTACCTCGACCCGGAGCTCGCCTGGGTGGGCGTGAAAGACTCCGGGCGTGGTTGCAGCCTCTCCGCGCTTGGCTACGCGCAACTCACGCGGCCAAAGTCGTTCCATCTGCGACACGAACCCGGCTAGCCTGGCCATCGCTAGGGAGGTCGCTATAGTTCCGCGCGATGAAGCCACCGGTGCTCCGCTGCCGCCACGTGGCCAAAAGCTACGGCAAGTTCACGGCGCTCGAGGACTTGAACCTCGAAGTCTATCAAGGGGAGATCTTCGCCCTACTGGGCCCGAACGGGGCCGGCAAATCGACGCTCATCCACTGCATCACCGGGTTGGCAAAGCAGAGCCAGGGCACGATCGAGGTCCTCGGCTTCGACACCATCCACGACTTCCGCACCACACGGCGCCTCGTGGGGCTCGTCCCACAAGAGATCAGCTACGACCCGTTCTTCACGCCCCTCGAAAGCCTCATGATCCAAATGGGGCTGATGGGTGTCGAACCCAATCGGGCACGGGCGGAGAGCCTGCTGAAGACGTTTGCGCTGGATGAGAAGCGCGACGCGTATACCCGGACGCTTTCCGGAGGCATGAAGCGCCGCTTGCTAGTCGCGAAAGCACTGGTTCACGAGCCGCGCCTCCTCTTCCTCGATGAACCTACGGCGGGGGTCGACGTCGAGCTTCGTCAGGAACTTTGGAAAGAGGTCGAAGAGCTACGTGAGGCGGGGACCACCATCGTACTCACCACACACTACATCGAGGAAGCAGAGAAGCTCGCAGACCGGATCGGCATTCTCCACAAGGGCAAGCTCTTGCTCGTGGAGAGCCGCGAGAGTCTCATGGAGCGACACGGTGGGCGCTCGCTCGAAGAGATTTACCTCGAGTTGACCCGCAAAGCCGACGGGAGAGACGTCGCATGAGCACTATCGCGCTCAAGACCCTCTTCCTCAAGGAGGTTCGTCGTTTCAGCAAAGTGTGGCTCCAGACGGTCCTGAGCCCGCTGGTCACGACGAGCCTCTATTTCTTGGTCTTCGGCGTCGCACTCGGTTCGCGCCTCCGCGAGATTTCGGGGGTTCCCTACATCCAGTTCGTCGTCCCTGGCCTCGTGATGATGACGATGATCCGGGACGCGTTCCTCAACACCTCGTCGAGCCTCTTCCAATCGAAGATCAACGGCACCATCACGGACATCCTCGTCGCCCCGATCGGAGCGACAGAGATGCTGCTGGCCTACGTTGGCGCAGCGATGATCCGTGCCTTCATCGTAGGGACGCTGGTGTATCTGGTCGCACTCACCTTCACGTTCTTTCCGCTTTATCACCTCGGCTGGACCCTCTTCTTTGCCGTCTTCGTGTCGGCCACACTCGCGCTGCTCGGCATGATCGCCGCGCTCTGGGCGGAGAAGTTCGACCACCTCGCGATCTTCCCGAATTTCGTGCTTCTACCGCTCGCATTCCTCGGAGGGGTGTTCTACTCGATCGACCTGCTTCCGGAGCCCTGGCACACGGTGAGCCTCTTCAATCCGCTTCTTTACATGGTGAACGGCCTGCGGTACGGCTTCCTCGGAGTGGCGGATGTGACCCCAGAGGCAAGCGCAGGAGTGGTGTTGTTTTCCTTCGCAACAGTCCTCGGGGTCGCCGGCGCACTGCTTCGGAGCGGGTACAACTTGAGAAGTTAGGCATGACGCGTAGGCCTTCATGAGCAGCAGCACCTATTTCGCGAACCCAGAGGCGCGCGCCTTCCTTCAGCGTCGCGTTGCCACGTTCGGCCTCATCGGCGCGATCCTGGGCGGGACCGCACTCGGATTCCGCGTTCTGATGGGCATCCTCTTTTCGTCGCTGCGAGAACAGGTGACCGACCCGGGTTTTCTCATTCATGCAGCCGCGATCGTGCCGTTGCTCGCGGTTTGGGCGATCTGCCGACAGGGCGAGTATTCGGTGAACGCGATCCACGCGATCGAGAACACCGGAATCTTCCTTTCGAGCCTCGGATACATCGGCATGGGCCTCGACATTCGGCCAGAGGTCGGCGCGGACACCATTACGGCGTTCATTCTGGCCCTGGTGATGTTCGCGCGGAGCGTGTTCGTGCCGAGCTCGGCGCGACGGACCGTGATCCTCGGTATCCTGATGGGCATTCCGCTCGTCGCCGCGATGTACTGGCACTACCTCCACGTCGACCTCAGCATCTGGAAAAGCTTCGGCTATCCAGCGCGTTCGGACGAACGCGTGGCGGCCTCGCAGGCGGTCATCACCGTCATGTGGTGGACGCTCACCGTGGGCCTATCCGCCCTCGCCTCGAAGGTCATTCACCGGCTCCGCAAGGAGGTGCGCGACATCCAAAGCCTCGGGCAGTACAAGCTCGGACGCAAGCTCGGCGAAGGCGCAATGGGGGTCGTGTACGAAGCGAACCACGGGATGCTGAAGCGCCCGACGGCGATCAAGCTCCTAAGGCCCGAGATCACCGATCGCGACTCGCTCGAGCGATTCCGGCGCGAGGTACAGCTCACCGCCAAGCTGACGCACCCGAATACCGTCACGATCTACGACTACGGACGAACGCCCGACGGGATGTTCTACTACGCGATGGAGCTCTTGAGCGGCGCCACCTTGACCCAAGTCGTGAACGCCAGTGGCGAACAGCCCGTCGAGCGGGTGGTGCGCGTGCTTCGCGATGCCTCGCTGGCGCTCAACGAAGCCCACAACATCGGTCTCATCCATCGCGACATCAAGCCGAGCAACATCATGCTGGCGCGCCAAGGTGGCGTTCCGGACGTGACTAAGGTTCTCGATTTCGGGCTCGTGAAGAACCTCGGTCAGATCGACGACCTCGAGCAAACGAACACCTTGTCGATCAAGGGCACGCCGCACTACCTGAGCCCCGAGGCAATCCAAGAGCCGCAGGGAATCGACGCACGAACCGACCTCTATGCCCTTGGAGCCGTCGGCTACTACCTGCTAAGCGGCCGCCACGTGTTCGAGGGAAAGACGATCATGGAGGTCTGCCTGCATCATCTACAATCGAAGCCCACCCCGCTATCGGAGGTCGGTTCGCTGGACGTGCCACCGGCGCTCGAGGAGCTGATTTTCGCGTGTCTCGAAAAGGATCAGGCCAATCGGCCGGCGTCGGGCCAGGAGCTGGCCGATGCCCTCGACAAGCTGAAGGTCGCGCGCTGGACGCGGATGGACGCGGAGGCCTGGTGGGATGTCTTCGGCCCGGAGGTCGAACTCTCCAAGGAACCGCTTCGCCCCACGAGCCCGACGGAACAGACCGTGGCGGTCGACTTCGACGAACGATAGCTACGTCGAACGATGGTCTCGCCGGAGCGGATGGTCCGGCGGTACCTCGACCAGGATCAACGTGAGGCCATCCGGGTCGGACACGCGCAGCTCGCAGAGGCCCCATGGCTTCTGAGTGGCCCTCTCGAGGATCGGTACTCCCGCATCACGAAGGTGCGCCTCTGCCCCTTTTACATCGCGGACCTGCAGCCAGAGTTCCGTCGAGCCGGTCGGCGACTCCTCATGCGTGTCGGTGATCTCGAGGAGGCCGCCGCCGAGGAAAAACACCACGCCGCGAAATGCCGCGGAGCCAAACTCGCGCATCGGATGGAGCCCCAGCACGTCGCGATAGAACGCGACGCTGCGATCATAGTCGCTCGGGTGAAGCATGAATCGGCTGGAAAGAATCTCCATAGGTCAGCAGCTCGAGCTTACATTGTGTCTAAGGTCCTGGGGGGTATAGTTCAGCGGTAGCCTTGCTTGATTCGAGTCCCGCAATGATGGGTGTGTTCGCGTCGCTGCTGGCGGTATCGCTGCTCGGCTGCGATTCCGGTGACGGCTCAGCGGAGGTCGCCGACGGCATTTTCGCCGAGCTTGGCGCCCCGCTTCCCTCGGCGACGGCCGAACAAGTCGCCGCGTTCGAGCGAGGGCGTGACGTCACGATGCGGCGCTTCACGACCGAGGCCGGACTCGGCCCAGAGTCGAACGTGACGTTCTGTGGTGGCTGCCACGAAAAGCCGGTCTTCGGCGGCAGTGCCAGCCACTATCGAGACTTTCTGCTGGTCGGCGACGAGCTCGATACCGACGTGGTGGTGCCGCGTGGCAAGAATGGAGTCCAACGTCAGTTTTCTCTCGTCTCGGCTCGAGCGCCGTCCGATCCTCTCACCAATCTCAGCGCGACGCGAAACCCGATCCCGTTCTTCGGCGCGGGGTTGCTCTCCGAAATTCCAGATGAGGAGATCTTCCGCCGGGCCGACCCGGAGGATCGCGATGGCGACGGCATCAGCGGCCGCGTGAACATCGACGGCGGGCAGGTCGGCCGTTTCGGACGCAAGGCGCAGACTTCGCGCCTCGAGCTGTTCGTAAGGGGCCCCATCTTCAATCACATGGGCATCACCTCCGACCCGCTCTCTGACGAGCGCCGAGCGAGCTTGCCGCTCATCGCGCCAGAGTCGCCCGCACTCGGCGCTGCGGCTCCGCGCGGCATCGACCCAAGCGGTCCGAAGCAGGCGGTCATCCCCGATGAGCCGACGGTGGACCTCGATGATGTTCCCGACCCTGAGCTCTCGGACGCGGACTTGTTCGACCTCCTCTCGTTCGTGCTCCTGCTAGCCGCGCCGGCGCCAGATGCCCCGACGCCCGATAGCGAACGAGGGCGCGCAACGTTCGCACAGATCGCTTGCGACGGATGTCACACCCCTACCCTGCTTGGCCCACGCGGAGCGATTCCAGCCTATACCGACCTCTTGGTGCACGACATGGGCGATGAGCTGGCAGACGGCTTTCCCATGGGTGCGGCAACGGGACGCGAGTTTCGAACGCAGCCGCTTTGGGGGGTGTCGGTGGCAAGCCCGTATTTGCATGACGGCCGCGCATCGACTCTGAACGAGGCCATCCGATGGCACGGTGGCGAGGCCGTTCGGTCGAGAGAGGCCTACATCGCCCTCAGCGCCGAAGAACGAGATGAGCTGATCACCTTCCTGGAATCACTCGGCGGCCGATCCCAGTGGACCGCAGGCTTGCTCCCACCAGAGGCCCCCATTGCGGCCCCGGGTGAATACGGAGCGCCCTTGGTGGGAACGGATGAAGGAGCGCTTCGTCTGTTCGAGCGAGGCCGGGCCCTGTTCGACCGAGACTTCTCTTTCACGGAAGGCGTTGGCCCCTCGTTCAACGGAGACGCATGCCGCTCTTGCCACTTCGATCCAGTGATCGGCGGCGCCGGCCCAGGCGGTGTCGACGCGATGCGACAAGGCATCCTCGACGACAACGGGTTTACGCGACCGAGCGGCGGCACGATCCTGCCTCGCCACTCGACGAGTGCAATGCGACCTGAACCGGCACCCAACACCAACTTCTTCGAACGCCGACAGACGCCGACGACACTTGGCCTTGGCTTGCTGGAACAGATCCCCCGATCAACCATCGAGAGCCTGGCCGAGAACAGCGAACGAGGCCGCGCGCATGTGTTGAGCGACGGACGCCTCGGTCGCTTCGGTTGGAAGGCGGAAGTGCCTTCGGTCCGTGAGTTCGTGCGCGACGCCCTGAGCGGCGAGCTCGGCATGACTGTGCCCGAAGAACCCGGCTTCACGTTCGGACGAACCAACGACGACGACGCCATCGAAGACCCTGAGTTGGGCTCGGCGGACATCGACGCGATCACCGCGTTCATCGCCCTTCTCGCGGCGCCCCCGCGAACACGCACGAACGAAGCCCTCGAAGACCAGGGAGAGGCGATCTTCGAGACGATCGGTTGTGCGAGCTGCCATGTCCCGGAGCTCCTCACGGCAGACGGCGCACCGGTGAGGGCCTACACCGATCTGCTCTTGCACCCGATCGGCGAGCCCGAGGCGCCGGGCATCGAGGAAGGCGAAGCCGGGATGCAGGACTTTCGCACCGCGCCGCTCTGGGGATTGGCACGTTCCGCGCCCTACTTTCACGACGGCCGAGCATCGAGCATCGCAGCCGCGATCGAGTCCCATGCCGCCGAGGCCACGCCCGCCCGAGAGCGATTCGAGGCCCTTTCCGCAGCCGAGCAGGAAGCCCTCCTCGCCTTCCTCCGATCGCTCTAAACCCTGCAGAGGCGCTCGATTCCCCTTGGTTTGGGGCTCGAGTGAGGCTGCCCCTTGACCGTCTGAGGCGTTGGCCGCAGAATACTCGGAGTATGGTTCCGTACCCGACCGCTATGGCTGTTGCTCCGATGGACGCGCGTGACGCGAGCCTCGTGAGCGCTGTTGTAGTTGTAGTCGGTGTAATCATTAGCCTCCTGCTAGTCATGCAGGC
>Ga0316192_10000085_pt1 | contig 58837 bp, 56 predicted proteins | sample MerIslwburrow_MG_FD_204931 | JGI IMG/M metagenome (GOLD analysis project Ga0316192, IMG submission 204931) | Coastal sediment microbial communities from Maine, United States - Merrow Island worm burrow | ecosystem: Environmental > Aquatic > Marine > Coastal > Sediment | place: USA: Maine...
GGCTCGGAGCCCGTGACGTCGATGATTTTCGTGCTCGAGGTGATGACGACATTCGCGCCCAATACTGCTTCCTCGCCGACTCTAGAGCCTTCGACGACGATGCTGCGCGAACCCAAGAACGCTCCGTCCTCGATGATGACTGGCTTGGCGCCAGGGGGCTCGAGGACGCCGCCGATGCCGACGCCACCAGAAAGATGAACGCCCTTGCCGATCTGGGCGCACGAGCCGACCGTCGCCCAGGTGTCGACCATGGTGCCGGCGCCAACATACGCGCCGATGTTGACGTAGCCCGGCATCAGGATGCTCCCCGGCTCCATGTGCGCGCCGTAGCGAACCGTGCCGGGGGGAACGACGCGAACGCCCTGTTCATCGAGATGCTTCTTGAGCGGAATCTTGTCGTAGTACTCGTACGCGCCTACCTCGACTCGCTCCATTTCGCGAATCCCGAAGTAGAGAAGGATGGCCTGCTTCGTCCAAGCGTGGACGGTCCATTCGCCATCATCCCCTCGCGTCGCGACACGAAGCTTGCCCTTGTCGAGAAGCTCGAGGGTTTGCTCGACGGCGCTCTTGTACTTCCCCTCGGCTAGCTTGGAACGGTCTTCGAACGCCTGCTCGATGAGCGGGCGCAGCTCGGTTTCGGCCGTGTTGCTCATCGCTATTTGAGAACGTATTCGGGGAAGAAGTAGCCGACCTCGAGCTTGCCGTTCTCGACGCTGTCCGAGCCATGGCTCGCGTTCTCGCCGACATCGGTGCCGTAGGCCTTGCGAATCGTGCCCTCTTCAGCGTCCGCGGGGTTCGTCGCACCCATGAGCGCGCGGTATCGGGCAACGGCGTCTTCGCCTTCGAGGGCACTCACCACGACCGGGCCGCGAGTCATGAACTCGACGAGCTCGCCGAAGAACGGCCGCTCCTTGTGAACCTCGTAGAAGCCCTCTGCCTGCGCGCGGGTCAGGTGCAACATGCGCATACCGAGAAGCTTGAGACCGGCGCCCTGAATCATGGCGAGGATGTTCCCGATATTGTTCTGCTCGACTGCGTCGGGCTTGATGATGCTGAGCGTGCGTTCGACAGCCATGTGGCTCCCCTTTTCTGAAGTTTCGGCCCCCGCGGCGACGATGTCGGTTTACGGGGCTAATCCGGCGCGTTTGTAGCGCGTTTTGGCTGCTCGGCAATGTCCTTGACGAAAGCGGCGATATGCGCGGAGATGACCGCTGGATGCTCCTCTTGGAGGAAGTGCCGGGCATCGAGCATGTGGGTCGCGCGTAGCGGAAAGACCTGCTTGATGTAGTGGAGCTGCGCCTTTGGAATCGCGATCTCTTGCTCCCCCCAGACGAGCTGCATTGGCTTGTCGATCGCGAGCAGCCCATCACGGAGATAATCGCGGTGCCCCTCGGACAGATCGAAGCCGTCCATGATCTCGAGAAAGCTCCGATGACCGCCGTTGTTTTGAAGCAGGTAGATGTACGCGGCCAAGACGTCTTCGTCGACGGCGTCTGGGTTCTTCACTCCGCTGTAGCGAAAAAGACGCAACATCGTTGGCACATTCATGCTCGAGAAGACCACGTGCCGAAGGCCCGGCACTCGAAACATCCACATTGGAAACGGTGGAGTGAAGTGCGCGACATCGAGCAGGGTGTTGGTGATGGTGATCGACTTCACCTTGAGCGGGTTCTGAATCGCCCACTCGGCGCCGATCGGGCCCGCAACGTCGTGAAGGACTAGGTGCACCGGCGGAAGCTCGAGCGCGTCGACCACGCCCCCGACCCACTTCGACAGTGCGTGCCAGTCGTAAGCGATGTCCTTGGGCTTGTCGCTCAGGCCGACCCCGGGGAAATCGAAGCTGATGGCGCGAAGACCGTGCCTCGCGAGCTCCGGAAGCATCTTTCGGTAGAGAAAGCTGCTCGACGGCACCCCATGGAGCAGCAGCACGGGCTCGCCCTGCCCCTCTTCGCGCACGAAGATGTGATGGTCATCGACGACGACGCGCTTTCCGCACGCCTCGTGCTCTTCGACCAACCTAGGCTTTTCCATATGGGCACCCCCGGAACGCTTCCGGGCGAGCTTAAACCAGATGCGCGACCGCTGCAGCTTCTTCTTGAAGCTCCGTCGCCGTGGCATCCATCTTCGCCCGGCTGAAGGGATCGATCTCCAGACCTTGGACGATCGACCACTTCCCGCCACTACAGGCGCAGGGGAATCCGTAGATGATGCCTTCGGGCACGCCGTAGCTGCCGTCCGAGGGTACGGCCATCGAGGCCCAGTTGCCGTCTGCCGTGCCGAGGTGCCAATCGTGAATGTGATCGATCGCGGCGTTGGCGGCGGAAGCCGCACTCGAAAGTCCACGCGCGTCGATGATGGCCTTACCCCGCTGCTGCACGGTGGGGATGAAGTCGTTCTCGACCCAGGCCTGGTCGTTGATCAAGCCCGCGATGCTCTTCCCGTCGATCTGTGCGTTGAAGAGATCGGGGTACTGCGTGGCGGAGTGGTTTCCCCAGATGGTTACGCGCTTGATGTCGGTGACGTCGCGACCGGTCTTCGATGCGACCTGCGACATGGCGCGGTTCTGGTCCAGACGCACCATGGCGGTGAAGCACGACGGGTCGAGGCCCGGCGCGTTTTTCATCGCAATATAGGCATTGGTGTTGGCCGGATTTCCGACGACGAGCACCTTCACGTCACGACTCGCGACGTCGCTGAGGGCTTTGCCCTGCCCGGTGAAGATCGCACCGTTGGCCTCGAGGAGATCCTTTCGAAGCATGCCCTTGCCTCGCGGGCGTGCGCCGACCAGGAGCGCCACATCGGCGTCCTTGAATCCGGTGGCGGGGTCGTCACTCGCCTCCATCCCGGCGAGAAGCGGGAAGGCGCAGTCCTCGAGCTCCATCATCACACCACCCACCGCTTTCATTGCGGGCGGGATGTCGACGAGTTGGAGGATGACGGGTTGGTCGCTGCCAAGCATTTCGCCGGCTGCGATTCGGAAAAGAAGGCTGTAGCCAATCTGGCCTGCGGCGCCCGTGACCACGACACGCATCGGTTGCTTAGACATCGTTTACTCCCGCCTTAGAGAAGGCTCTGTAGTGTGGTACCCATGTCGGACGGCGTCGGCGCGACCTTCACGCCGGCATCCTCGAGAGCCTCAATCTTTGCGTCAGCGGTGCCCTTGCCACCGCTGATGATCGCGCCGGCATGGCCCATGCGCTTGCCTGGAGGCGCTGTGCGCCCTGCGATGAACCCGGCCACCGGCTTCTTGAAGTTGTCTTTGATCCAGGCGGCTGCCTGTTCCTCGGCGTTGCCGCCGATTTCTCCGATCAAGATGACGCCGTCCGTGTCGGGGTCGTCGTTGAAGAGCTGCAGCACGTCGATGAAGTCGGTTCCGTTGATTGGATCTCCACCGATGCCGACGGCGGTGCTCTGCCCGATGCCGAGCGCGGTCAGCTGGCCGACGGCCTCGTAGGTGAGTGTGCCACTCTTCGAGACCACACCGATACGACCGGCCTTGTGCACATGGCCGGGCATGATGCCGATCTTGCACTGGTCGGGAGTGATGACGCCCGGGCAGTTCGGTCCGATGAGACGGCTCTTGTCCTGCGCGTCGAGCACGCGTCGCACCGCGATCATGTCCATCACGGGGATGCCCTCGGTGATGCAAACGATGAGCGGCACCTCGGCGTCGATCGCTTCGAAGATCGCGTCTGCGGCGAACGGAGGTGGAACGAAGATGACGGAGGCGTTCGCTCCGGTGTGTTTCACGACGTCGCGCATCGTGTCGTACACGGGAACGTCCAAGAGCGAGGTGCCGCCCTTACCGGGAGTGCAGCCCGCGACCACCTTGGTGCCGTACGCCAGCATCTGTTCGGTGTGAAACTTTCCGACGCTGCCGGTCATTCCCTGAACGACGAGACGTGTGTCCTTGTTGACTAGAATCGACATCGTTCCTTATCCCTTTGCCAGCTCGACGATCTTCTGAGCGCCCTCGGCCATCGTGGCCGCGGAGGTGATGGCGAGGCCCGACTCGTTGAGAATCTTTCGACCCTCGTCGACCTTCGTCCCTTCGAGGCGAACGACGAGCGGGACCTTCAATCCCAGCTCTTTGGTGGCGGCGACGACCCCGTTGGCGATGGTGTCGCAACGCATGATGCCGCCGAAGATGTTGACGAAGATGCCCTGGACCGCATCCGACTGAAGGATGATGCGGAAGGCCTTGGTGACCGCCTCTTGGCTCGCCCCGCCACCGACGTCGAGGAAGTTCGCGGGCTCGCCGCCGTAGTACTTGATGGTGTCCATCGTGCTCATGGCCAAGCCCGCGCCGTTCACGAGACAGCCAATGTTGCCGTCGAGCTGAATGAACGAAAGCCCGGCTTCCTTCGCCTCGGTTTCGGTGGGCGCTTCTTCCGACAGATCACGAAGCTCGCCCCATAGCTCGGCGTGGCGGAACTCCGCGTTCGAGTCGAAGTTGACCTTCGCGTCGAGCGCAACCACTTGCTCGTCGTCGGTGAGGATGAGCGGATTGATCTCGGCAATCGAACAGTCTTCCTTTTCGAAAAGCTCGGCCAGCTTGAAGAGGAGTCCTGCGAAGTTGCGCTGCTCTTTCTTCGAGAGCCCGAGCGCGAACGCCAACTGGCGGACCTGGTAGCCCTGAAGGCCCACCGCGGGGTCGATGGAGACGGTTTGAATCTTCTCCGGCGTGCTCGCGGCCACTTCCTCGATGTCCATCCCGCCCTCGGTGGAGGCCATGATGGCGATGCGGCGGCTCTCGCGGTCGACGACGAGCGCCAAATAGAGCTCGCTCTTGATCGCAAGACCTTGCTCGACGAGAAGTCGCTGAACGAGCTTGCCTTCGGGGCCTGTCTGGTGCGTGACCAGAGTCTTCCCGAAGATCTCGTTCGCGGCTTCGGCGGCAGCATCGACGCCCTTCACGACCTTCACGCCGCCCGCCTTGCCGCGGCCGCCAGCGTGGATCTGCGCCTTGACGACGACGACCTCGTTGCCGGTCTCCTCGATGAGCTGCGCAGCTGCCGACTTCGCCTCCTCGGGCGACATGCATGGGATGCCGTTCGGGACCGGGATGCCGTACTTCCGGTACAGCTCTTTCGCCTGATACTCGTGAATGTTCACGGTGCTTGCCTCCTGAGGCTTTTTGGGGTGTCGAGCCTCGGCTGGGGTCCGGCTGATCGCCGGAGCCGCTGGCGGCTATAGCACGAGACCCACGACACGCCCGAAACGCGTTTCAGTTCGCCTCGACGGGCAGATCGACGAGCACCTGCGTCGTCCCGACCAGTGTCGACGTCCGGACGATCTCTTCGACTTCGGAGGAGGTCACACCTCGATAAACCACGGCGTCGCGTCGGACGAGGCTCTGGGCGTCGGCGATGAGCTGCTCATGCTTACCTCGGTCACCCGGCAGCGACACGAGCAAGTAATGCGCGAATCGAAAGCCGAGGGCGTCGGAATCGCAGACCTCGACTGCGGCCGCATCCCCGGCGTACAGCTTGTCGACGAAGGTCTCGACGTAGTCGGGTCGCCGAACGTACTGTCGGGTCGAATCGTCGGATAGATAGGCCTTGGCCTCGAAGAGCTCGCAATCGCTTTCGCGAAGGGCGCGCTCCACCCAAGCTTCGGCGGCCTCGCGATCGCCCTCCTGAGCCGCTTCGAGCCCATGAGCGGCGACCTGGGCGCGCCATTGATTGATGCCCCAGGAAAGTCCTAGCGCGGCGACGAACCAAATCACTTTCGGTAGAGAGATTCGCACGGCGCTCAGCTCCTCCACGTCCTGACGGAATCGAAGACGCCGACCCCGATGAAGTAGATCCCGATCGCATCGAAGCCAATGCCGATCCAATCGGCCTCGCCTCGGAAGATCGAGTTCCCGAAGAGCACGCCGATCGAGATGATCGCGACGCCCGCGAGGACTGCGCCAAGCTCCTGGCGAAGGAACTTCCGGCGTTGCTTGACCCTCGACGTCGCGAGCAAGGATGCCCCAATCGTTCGGCGTGCCTCGGGCTCGGCTTCCGCGGGCATGGTTTGACGCGACAGGGGCGGGATCGAGCCGTCGATCGAAATCCGCGGCCGACTTGCGTCGGAGGACGGCGAGAACGGATCGATGGCCGACACCCGGCCGGTCGAGAGTAAGTCCGCGTCCGGAGCGCGGAAGACGGCCTGAGAGTCCTCTGCCGCCGTCGGCTTGGCGGCGCGGGCCGGTCGACATTCGACGACTGCGCCGATCGCTTCGAGGGCCTGGCGCATTTCGCCAGCGGACTTCGCAGTGACACCATGCTTCACGATCCGGGGCAGGTTCTCTGCGAGGGTCGCTGCGCTGGGCGCATCGATCCCGAACGCCTCTTGCAAGCGCTCTGCAGGGGACCTCTCACTCGGTTCGAAGCGGACGACCCATACGTCGAAGGCCGACATGCCGACAGGATAACGGGTCCGGTCCCAGCGAGCGACAAGTTGGCAAGCTCAGCGAAGATTACCCACGAGGGTGATAGCGCTCATGCATCTTGCGCAGGTGATCGCCGCTCACGTGGGTGTAGATCTGGGTGGTCGAGATGTCCGCGTGACCGAGCATCGTTTGGACGGACCGCAGGTCTGCACCACCCGCGAGCAAATGTGTCGCGAACGAGTGTCGAAGCTTGTGAGGCGATATCGACTTGGTAATGCCGGCCGCTTTCGCGTACTTTTTCACGATGGACCAGAAGCTTTGGCGGGTCATCGACTTGCCGCGCGCGGTGACGAAGCAGGCACGCTCCGAAGGACCTGCCCAGGCGGGTCGAATCTCAGCAAGGTAAAGGGTCATGGCCTCGCGGGCGTGCGCGCCCAGTGGGACGATGCGCCGCTTGCTGCCCTTGCCGAGGACCGCCAGGAACCCCTCATCCAGGTTGACGTCTCCGAGGTCGAGGTCGACGAGCTCGCTCACGCGCAAGCCTGCTGCGTACATGGTGTGCAGCATCGCCCTGTCTCGAACGCGATTTGCCTTGTCGCCAGCGGGCGCCTGCAACAGCCGCAGCACTTCTTCGCGATTGAGTATGTCGGGCAGCTTGGCGAGTAGCTTCGGCCCCTCGAGAAGCTCCGTCGGATCACGGGCGACGCGCCGCTCTTCGACGAGGAAGCGAAAGAAGCCCCTCACCGAACTCAGGGCACGCGCCTGCGTGCGAGCGCTGAGCCCGCCGTGCGACAGCGACACCAGGAACCCAGCAACGATCGCTTCGTCGACCTTGTCCAGGACGACGCCATCGTCGGCTAGCCAGCCGCCGAATTTGATGAGATCTGACGCGTAGCCATCCACCGTGTGACGCGAGAGCCCTCGCTCCACTCGCAGATGCTGAATGTACTCATCCAACGCGCCGTCGAAGGCGGCAGACATACTAGTCGCTACCACGTTCCGATCGGTCATTCCATTTTTGTGTGTGTCTTCGACCGACTTGTGGGGTTTCAAACTGGCCCGCTTCGTTGATGCGGATCTCGCTGCGTGGTACATCGGAGCTGGGGTTGATGATGTACTACTCGACTTACTGTTTTCTGGAATGGTGGAGCAATGAGTAGACTGATCGGATACGTCGCCAACCGCGCCGACCGGATGCGGGATGCGCTCTACCAAGAGCGAGATGTTCTGCGCAGCGAGAAGGCGCCGTCTGATGCGAGCGGATGGGGCATCGGTTTTTACGCTGGCGACGAGGTGCTTCACAAGAAGCGCCCAACGCGCCCGGGAGAGCTCGTCGATTGGCAGAGCATTGCCGGTGACGTTCGCTCCGATTGCGCGGTGCTTCATCTCCGTCAACCCACGGTCGGTGATTTCAGGGCGGAAAACGCGCACCCCTTTCGCATGAGGAGCTGGCTCTTCGCGCACGAGGGCACGATCGGGCGCTTCGATTCGATTCGGCAAAACCTCGCCGAGACGATTCCCGATTTCCTGCGCCGTAACATCCGCGGCCAAACGGACAGCGAGTACCTGTTCCACACGGTGCTGACGCTGCTGCACGACGCAGGTCAACTCGACAATCCCGACATCAACGAAAAGCATGCGCTCTCCGCTATCAGCGCAGCCGTGACGCTCGTCGAGCGGCTTGCTGCGGAGGTCGGTGGCACGGACACGAGCCTCAGTTTCATTTTGACGAACGGACGATCGATGTACGCGCTTCGATCGGGTGCGTCGATGACGTACGTCGAACGCGAAGGACTACATGACCCACCGGACGACTACCAAGCTCCGCCGACCGGAAGCACGCCCCTCCGATACGCAATGGTAGTCAGCGGAGTCGATGCTCCGCCCACTGACTACCACGTGCTCCCGGAGCGCAGTGTCGCCGTGATCGACCGAGGACTCGACGTCACCGTGCATCAGCTCTGAGGAGGTGCGGAGCATGCCCGAGCCCGAACTGATCGTCATTCTCTGCACGGCACCCAACGGGGACGCCGCTGAGAAGCTTGCAAGAGGACTCGTCGAACAGCGGCTGGCTGCGTGCGTCAACGTAATTTCCGGGGTGAAGTCGTTCTATCGATGGCAGGGAAAGCTCGAAAGCGACAGCGAAGTTCAGCTACTCATCAAGAGCTGCCGCGATCGTTTCGATGACGTCGTCGCATGGCTTGGGGAACACCATCCATACGACGTTCCAGAAGTGCTTGCCCTGCGAGCGGACGGTGTGAGCGCTGCCTATTTGAGCTGGGCGATCGAATCGACTCGCCCATAGCGCAGCCACCGGGCGGAAGCGCCTAGGCCTTGCCGATGCTTCGAACGTTCGGTGCAACTTCGAACACGCCGCGCCGTTTCGCCTTTGCAAGAGTACGAAGCGCATCGCGATAGCCGCGCCGAAGCATGGCTCTCGCGTGCAGACGCGACGTGAAGGGCAATCGTCCGAGATCGGGCGAGACGACCAACACCTGGACTTGTGGATACATCCGGTGAATCAAGTCGATGCCGCGCTTTTCCTTCTCGTTCAAGATCGTGTTGAGCGCTTGCCGGGCAACCGCGAGGCCACCTTGATGAACGAGCGAAGGGGTCCCAATTCGGCCGACGTGAGGTCGATACACGTTCGAGATGATCACGACGTCTGCACCTGCTTCAACCGCGAGGTCGATGCTCAAGGTGCGAACGACCTCACCGTCCATGTAGTAGCGGTCACCGATGCGGTGAGGCCGAAAGAGAGCCGGCACGCATGACGAGGCGGCCACCGCCTTGCTGATCGGGACGTCCTCCCGGTAACCCCGGCCAAAGACGACCCTGCCCCGGCCGTCCACGTCCGCCGCAGTGACGAGGAGATGCTTGTCGAGGTTGCGGAAGTCATCGGTCGGGAGCTGCTCGGAGACGAAGCGCTCGAACCGGTCGATCGAGAAGAGGCCGCTCGTGAGGTACCCGAAGCTCTCGCGTTGCTCTTGGTTTGGAAGTCCGAGAAAATAGCGGGCCTTGAGCGGAGGGGCCTCGACGCCGCGCTGCCAGAACGGGCGGAACCAATCGATCATTTGCGACGGCGTGAAGCCCTGCGAATAGAAGGCCCCAGCAATGGCGCCTGCGGAAGCACCCACGCAGATGTCGGCTTCGATGCCGAGCTCCTCCATTGCGCGAAGCACGCCGACGTGCGCGACGCCTTTCGCTGCGCCTCCTGAAGCTACGAATGCAACTCGTGGTCGGGGCATGTAGGCAACTTGTCACACCTCGACGAGAGCGTCGACACGCAAATCGTTCGTTTCGATCACTGCGTCGGCGGAGGAGGCGGCGCAGTCGCGGCTTGCTTCCCCAAGTACGCTTCACGCGTCACGTCACGAAGGAGCGGGCGCGCATCCCGCGAAAGCGCGGAGCGCGGGTACTTGTTGATCAGCGTTTTCAATGCAGCTCGCGCAGTGTCCAGGTCACCGAGGTCACGAGCGCAAAGCGCCACCAACCACCAGCCATCGGGCTGCACCGCCGCGTCCGTCGTCTGCGTGGCCACTTGCTCGGCGTAGACCATCGCCTCCGCGGGGCGCTTTCCCTTGCGAAGCGACAAGGCGAGGTTGAGCCTCACCATCGGGAGATGGGTACCGGTCGGGTGGAGCTCCATCGCCTCTTGAAATCGAGCGATCGCCTCCTCGTACTTCTTGGCAGCGGCGAGTCCCAAGCCTTTTTGATACGCGTCGAGCGAGAGGTCTTGCCGGAATTGCTGCTCGTAGTCGCGGAACATCGCGGCCTCGGCCGGAGAGAGCGCTTCCTTGGCCATCATCGGGTACTGCCGGACGACCTCCGCACGGTCTCGCTCACGAATGAGCTCATAGTAGTTGGCAGCCTTGCCCGCGGCGACACCGCGGTCCGACGAACGCCGCACCTCGTCCTCGAGGTCCCGACGGAGCTCCTCGGCGGTGGTCTCGGCATCCGCCTTGTCCGACCGAAGGCTCGTCGTTTGTGCGTCGAAGTACAGTTTGAGGCCGACGAACGAAAGCACACCAATGACGGCGATGGCCACGCCGCTGTTCCAGTTGAGGCGCCGCTCGTAGCCCGCTTGCCGCTTGGCGATGGACTTGATGTCGGCGCCAAGGGCATTGACGAGGTTGTTCGTCTTGATGATGAGGCCGCGGCTTTCGACGATCTCTTTCTTGATCTGCCGCACTTCGTCGTCGACGTCTCGCATGAAACCCGGGGTACAACCGACCTTGGCCGGAGGCAAGGCTCTGCCGCTTGACGGGCTCGAAAGGGCCGCCTACAAGCCGTGCCGTGAAGAGTTTCGCAGGGTTTGGTTTCTACTTCTTGGTCATCATCGCGGCCCTCGGCGGGTGCAACCCGCCCGCGGACTACGCGCTCGTCGGCAACGCCTTCGTCCCGTCGGCGTACGGCGATATCCGCATCGAGAAGATCGACAAACAGCAAAAACTCATCACCGTGACGATGGATCACCTGCCTCCGCCGCAGCAGATCGAGCCAGGTGTCGAGCACTATGTCGTTTGGTTCAGCGCCGTCGGGGCGCTCCCAGTGCGCCAAGGCACGCTCGATTACGATCCAGAGACGCGGGTTGGCCGCGCTTCGATCCCTACCTCAATGCTAGAGTTCGACGTCCAGATTACCGCCGAGAACAGCGATACCCCGGTCCAGCCGAACGACCTGGTCGTCGCTTCACAGAGAATCCGCGAGAGATAAGCTCATGGCAGACACCAGCGACATCAAAAAGGGCTTCAAGCTGCTCCTCGACGGCGTGCCATTCGCCGTAGTCGACCACCAGTTCGTTAAGCCGGGCAAAGGCCAAGCCTTCGTCCGCACCCGCATGAAGAACATGATGACGGGAGCCGTCATCGATCGAACCTTCAAGAGCGGAGAAAAGCTCGACAAGGCGGACACGGAAGAGCGGACGATGCAGTATCTCTACCCGGAGGGCGAAGCGCGCGTCTTCATGGACACTCAGAGCTACGAGCAACTGACGCTCACCAACGAACAACTCGGCGAGAACGTCCACTACCTGCTCGATGGCACCGAGGTCGACGTGATGCTGTTCGAGGGTCGGCCCATCGGCGTGACCCCGCCCAACTTCGTCGAGCTGCTCGTTACCGAGACCGAGCCCGGGTTCAAGGGGGACACGAGCAGCAACACCACCAAGCCCGCAACGCTCGAGACCGGCCTTCAGGTGAACGTTCCGCTCTTCGTCAACGCTGGTGACAGGCTCAAGATCGACACGCGCAACGGCGCGTACGTGGAGCGCGTCAAAGGCTGATTGGCGACGTGCTTCAGGTCCTCAGGCTTCGCGCCAAGGCGATGGAAGCCGTCCGGCGCTTCTTCGCGGAGCGCGACTTCCTCGAGATAGACACTCCGGCGTTAGTGCCCTCCCCCGGCCTCGACGTGCACCTTTCGGCGTTCGAAGTCCGTGACCCTTCAGGCCAGGCGGTCGGGTGGCTCGCGACGAGCCCCGAATACCAGATGAAGCGGCTGCTGTCGGACGGCGCCGAGCGCATCTTTCAGATCTGTCGGAGCTACCGAGCGGACGAGCAAGGTGAGCATCACGAGCGCGAGTTCACGATGCTCGAATGGTACCGCGCGCACGCGACGTCGAACGACCTCATCGAGGACACGGAGGCGCTCGTCGCGCACCTGGCGGCCGCACTCGACGTTCCGGCGGCCGAGCGTCTCGTCGGTCCATGGGATCGCATCAGCGTACGGGCTGCGTTCGAGCAGCAGGCCGGCGGCGTGGTCGACCCCCAGGACGAGGACCTTTTTTTCCGGACCTGGGCCGAAAAGATTCAACCTAACCTCGGTCACGAGCGACCGGTGGTCGTCACCGACTGGCCGCGGTCCATGGCCTCGCTTGCCAAGCTGACGCCAGAGGGAACTGCCGATCGGTTCGAGGCGTTCGTGTCTGGTGTCGAGCTCTGCAACGGATTTGGCGAGCTCACGGATCCGGCGGAGCAGCGTCGGCGATTCGAGCTCGATCAGGCCGCCCGGCGCGCAGCCGGACTCCCCGTCTATCCCATCGACGAGCGGTTCATCGCGGCGTTGGAGCGAGGAATGCCCGATAGCGGAGGAAACGCACTCGGCTTCGATCGGCTGTTGATGCTCCTGACCGGCGCGGAGTCGATTCAAGCCGTCATGCCGTTCCCTGCCGAGCGGCTATAGCGAGCCGTCGCGCTCCGCGGCCTTCGCACGCTCCCACATCGCATCGAGCGCATCCTCATCGAAATCGCGCAGCCCCTTGCCTTCGCTCTTCGCCGCGAGCTCGCAATGGCGGAAGCGCTCGGAAAAGCGGTTGAGAGACCCCCGAAGGGCCGCCTCCGGATCGACACCCTGCTTGCGCCCGTAGGTCGCGAGCGCGAACAAGAGGTCACCAAGCTCGTGCTCGAGCGCGGCAAGGTCTCCCTGCTCGGCGGCCTCGTCGAGCTCCTGCAACTCCTCGTCGATCTTGGCGCGGGGCCCGCCGGCGTCGGGCCAGTCGTAGCCCACGGCGCTCGCCTTCTCCCCCATGCGCACCGCGCGAAGCAGGCTGGGTAGTGCAACGGGCACCCCGCCGAGCGCGCCGCGCTCCTTCTTCTCCTTGGCCTTGATCGCTTCCCAACTATTGATGGCGCCGCTCGCGTCATCGACCTTCTCGTCTCCAAACACCCAGGGGTGCCGGCGGACGAGCTTCTCGGTGATTGCCTCGACTACGCCGTCGATGTCGAACCAGCCCTGCTGCTCCGTCAGTGCAGCCTGGAACACGACCTGAAGCAGGAGGTCGCCGAGTTCTTCGCGCAGCATCTCTGGCTTCCCATGATCGATGGCTTCGACCACCTCGTGGGCCTCCTCGATCACGTACTGCCGAAGCGACTCGAGAGTCTGCTCTCGGTCCCATGGGCAGCCGTTCGGTCCGAGCAGCGTTTCCATCAGCTCGACCAGCTCCGCGAGTGACTCGCCTCGTTTGCTCACCGTGGGCGCTTTAGCACAAGCGGTTGACGAGCCCCAGGCCCACGCGTCATGGTCGGCCTCCAGATGGCGTACGCAAAGAGCGCGGTCAGCTCCCAGCAGATCATCGACGCCGCGATTCGCGTCCTTGCACGTCAGGGTTACGCCCGCACGAGCCTGCTAGACATCGCCAAAGAGGCGGGAATGAGCAAGGGCGCGCTTCACTACCACTACCCAAGCAAGGAAGCGCTGATTCACACCGTGCTCGAGACGGCCTGCAACGTGGTGCAGGCACGCACGACGCAGGCTTGGACGCCGTCCGACAATCCATTCGAGGCGCTGCGAAAGTCACTCGAGGCGCTCTGGGCGGCCCGCGCCGAGCGTACCGACGAAGCGCTCGTCGTCGCTGATCTCCTCGCGTTGAGCCTCTACGACGGTGCGCTGAGACCGAAGCTCGCGGAGTTCTACCAGCTCGGCGCGGAGCAGATCCGCGAGTATCTGGAGCTGAACTTGATGTCGCTCGGACTCGAGTCGAGGATCTCGCTCGACATGCTTCCCCGCGTAGTTATGGGCTTGCTCGACGGCATGGTGATGCAGGCGTTCGTCGACCCTGATGCGTTCACGCCTGACGACGTCGTCGATGCAGTAGAAACCATCGCGACATCGATTTTCAGCGTAGGCTCGGGTAGATGAGCTCGCTAGACTCGGTGCGAGCACAAGACGGCGCGGTACAGGCGCTTCGACGCGCGCGCGAGCACGCCCGGGTCGCGTCAGCCTATCTGTTCGACGGGCCTAGCGGCGTCGGCAAGGAGCTGACCGCCGTCGCATTCGCAACGGAGGTCGTCTCGGGCGGCGATCCTCACGTGATCGATCGAATCGAGGCGGGCGCCCATCCCGACGTGCGAGTCTTTCGGCCTCGCGAGGAAGGGAAGAGGAACATCCAAGTGGAGGTTCTTCGAGGCGAGATTCTTCCGCTCGCCCAGTTTGCGCCCTTCGAAGCAACCTCGACGTTCTTCATCTTTCCGGAAGCAGACGTATCGTTTCCCTCGTTTCAGCCCGAGGCCGCGAACGCCATTTTGAAGACGCTCGAAGAGCCCAGGGCCGGAGTTCACTTCATACTCACCTCGGAGCGCCCCGAGTCGCTGCTACCCACCATTCGTTCGCGCTGCCAACGGGTTCGTTTCGGACGACTTCCGGACACGGTCATCGAGGATATCCTGAGGCGCGAAGGGGTTTCGGATGAATCGATCTCGCCGTCGATCGCTCTGAGTGGGGGACGCGCAGATGTCGCACTGGCGCTTGCTCAGGACGGCACCGTCGAAGAGCTGATGGAGCTCGTTGGCGCCGTAGACGAGGCGATTCGCAGTGGTGGCCCGGGGGCGCTGGTCGAAATGTCGGAGCGGCTGGCGCGTCACGAGGACCTTCCGCTCGCGCTGCTCACGCTGCAGAGCTTCTATCGCGACCGATCCGTGGAGGCGCTCGGGGACGACGTCCAAGGAGCAAGTGCCGCCGCCGCTCGTGTATCGGCGATTCAGCGCTGCGCGACCTCGATGCAGCAGAACGCTAACCGTCAGGCAGCGCTCGACGCCCTGCTCTTCGGCCTACGAAACCTGCGCTAGGTGGCGCGACGGTCGAATTTGGCTAGTCTCGGGCGCAAAATGCCCCGCCCTTACTACGTCACGACTCCGATCTACTACGTCAACGATCGGCCACACATCGGCCACGCCTATTCGACCGTGGCTGCCGACGTCGTGTCGCGCTACCAAGGCCTGCGGGGCAACCCGACGTACTTTCTCACGGGGCTCGATGAACACGGGCTGAAGATCGAGCGCCGAGCGCAGGAGATGCAGCTCTCTGCGCAGGACTTCGTCAACCGGATGGCCGCGCCCTTTCGCGACGCGTGGGAGGAGCTCGGCTGCGCACACGATGGCTTCATTCGGACGACTTCGGCACAGCACCGAGAGCGGGTCCAAGCGCTGTGGACGCAGATGGAGGCGCGTGGCGACATCTATCTCGACGACTACGAGGATTGGTATTGCGTCGGCTGCGAGTCGTTCAAGACCGAAAAGGAGCTCCTCGAAGGCAAGCTCTGCCCGATTCACCAAAAGCCCGTCGAGCGAATCAAAGAGCGCAGCTACTTCTTTCGGCTGAGCAAGTACACGCAACCGCTTCTCGACTACTACGAGGCTCACCCCGATTTCGTGCGACCCGAAGCGCGTTTCAACGAAGTGAAGTCCTTCGTCAAAGAAGGGCTGCGAGATCTGTCGATCTCCCGAACGAGCTTCCGCTGGGGCATTCCCGTCCCCGGTGACCCACAGCACGTCACCTACGTCTGGCTCGACGCGCTCACGAACTACATCAGCGCGCTAGGTGGTCCAGCGAGCGAAGGCGAGTCGCCGTTGTTCGACGAGTTCTGGCGCAACGCCGGAACGATCACGCACATCGTCGGCAAAGACATTTTGCGGTTTCATGCCGTCTACTGGCCGGCGTTTCTGATGAGCGCAGGTGTGCGACTTCCGTCGCAGGTCTGGGCGCACGGATGGCTCACCGTCAACGGCGAGAAGATGTCGAAGTCGCTCGGCAACTTCCTTCCCCCGGGACCACTGGTCGAAGCGTTCGGCGCCGATGTGCTTCGCTACTACTTCATGCGCGAGGTGGGTTTTGGACAGGACGGCGATTTCAGTCATCAAAACCTCCTGAATCGCTACCACGGCGAACTGGCAAACGGCCTTGGAAACCTGATGAATCGCATCGTGGCGAGCATCCTGAAGAAGAATCTCGACGGCCAGGTGCCTGCCGTCGACTTGGACGAGCTCGAGGACATCGACCACGGCTTGATCGAGAAGGCGCAGTCTGCCGCGCGGGATTCCGCCAAGCACTTGGAGGCGCTCGCCTTTCACCGCGCGCTCGATACGATCTGGGAGCTGGTCTCCGCCGCCAACAAGTACGTCGACTCTACGGAGCCTTGGAAGCTCGCCAAACAAGACGACAAGACTCGGCTCGAGCAGGTTTGCTACACCGTCCTCGAGACGCTGCGCTGGCTTTCGGTGATGTTGTTCCCCGTGATGCCGCAGAAGTGCAACGAGCTGCGAGCACAGCTCGGGATGGCGCCGCTCCTTCCAACGAAGCAACTGGACCTGTGGCCAAGCGCCTGGGGCGGACTTCGCCCGGGCACTCAGACGCAGGCCGCAACGCCACTCTTTCCAAGGTTCGACGAGAATCAGGAGCGCTCGATCATGGAGCGTCTCGGCGTCGAAAAAGCAGTATCCGAAAAGAAGAAGGCACCCGTCATGACAGAGCCGAAGCCAAGCGACGATTTCATCGAGTTCGACGACTTCATGAAGGTCGACCTCCGCGTGGGATTGGTGAAGTCGGCCGAGAAGGTCGAGAAGAGCAAGAAGCTCCTGAAACTCAGTATCGACGCAGGCGACCCGGAACCGCGTCAAATCCTCGCAGGCATCTCGGAGCACTACGCGCCCGAGGACTTGGTCGGCAAACGAGTCGTCATCGTCGCCAATCTCAAGCCTCGGAAGCTCATGGGCCTCGAATCGCAGGGCATGGTGCTCGCTGCGAGTGACGACGCAGGACTCAGCGTGCTCGTGCTCGACCGTGAGGTCGCACCCGGTTCACCGGCGAAGTGATACCGCCGCTCGCACCGACGTTCGACGCCGCACTTCGGGATGTTCGTGCGCAGCAGCCACGCTTTCGACGCGCCGCCGCGGCCAGGTTGGGTGAGCCTCCACCCGGACGAGAGGGCGAGGCGCTAGAGGGTGTGCGCTCGCTCTGCGGCGATGCGGAGGGCGAGGTCCGGGCCACGGCGTTCGAGTCGCTCGGAATGCTGGAAGCCGGTGATGCGAGGGCCGCGCTGCAAGCGGGATTCGAGGACCGGTACCCTCCAGCCCGGCAGGCGGCCGTATTGGCACTCGGCCGGGTCGACCCCGAGAACGCCGCCCTCGACATTGCGCCGCTGCTGACCGACCCGCGGCCGGACATGCGCTTTTCGGCCGTATGGACGCTCTCGCTCCTGGGCGCCGAGCACGCCGCTGCCATCGCGGGCGCGCTGACGGACGAGGATCCCGAGGTTCGCCTCTTGAGCGCACAGTGCCTCGGTGACCTCGAAGCGCTCGGGTGCGCGGACGCGATCGCCTCCTTGCTCGAAGACCCGCACGAGGAGGTCCGCTTCGCCGCAGCGACGGCGCTCGCCGGCCTTGGAGACTCGAGGGCTGCGGCTCCGCTGCGGTCGGCGCTGACACACCGCGAGCGCGCCTTCGCGGCGGCCGTCGGCCTTGGGGACCTCGAGGATGCCGCTTCCCACGCCGCTCTCGGACGCCTTGCCAAGCAACGGTTCCGTTCACCGATCCTTCGCGCCGCCGCAGCGCGCGCGCTGGTGCGCCTCGGCGATCCGGAGGGCGCGCGGATCATCCAAAAACTGGTTCGAAGCTGGCGAATCGAAGCTCGCCAATACGCAGCTCAGCTCGTCGGCGAGCTTGGCCTCGTCGCGCTCGTCCCGGACTTGGCCAAAGGCCTTCGACGAGGCTCGGACGCCGAGCGAGCCGTCTACCAGACCGCTCTCGAGCTTCTGGCGCCGAAGAGCAATGAAGCCAAGGCCCTGCTTGCTTCCATCCAGCCTGCCGATCACCCTGACTGAACACGATGCTGTTCGACACTCACTGCCATCTCGACGACCCCCGTCTGCACGGGGAGCTCGACGACGTGCTCAGCCGCGCGAAGCAAGCCGGCGTTCGTCGCATCACCACGATTGGATGTGCGGAGGACGTGGCTTCGTTGCAGTCCGCGCTCCGGATCGCGCACGCGCATCGAGACTGGATCTCGGCAACCGTTGGGGTCCATCCCCACGACGCCAAGAATCTCGACGACACGCTGCACGACGCGATCGTCGAGGCCGGCCGGGACGATTCCGTCGTCGCTATCGGGGAGACCGGGCTCGACTTCCACTACGACCACTCACCGCGAGAGGTCCAACTCGATGCGTTTCGAAAGCAGGTCGCGATCGCCAAGGAACTCAAGAAACCCTTAGTGATTCACACCCGATCGGCGCCCGCCGAGACGCTCCAGGTGCTCCGCGAAGAGCAGGCCCGCGAGGTCGGCGGCATCATTCACTGCTTCAGCGAAGATGCGAGCTTCGCCGCCGCGGCCCTCGATCTCGGCTTCGTTTCGTCCTTCAGCGGCATCGTGACCTTCAAGAAAGCCGTGGCGGTGCAGGAAGCAGCCCGGAAGCAACCCGCGGACGCGCTCCTGATCGAGACCGATGCGCCCTACCTCGCGCCGATCCCCAACCGAGGAAAACGCAATGAACCCGCATATGTAGCGTATACAGCGCAGAGGATCGCGGAGCTTCGCGGCGAGGACCTGGACCGGCTCGTCGAGCAGACCTATGAGAACGCCATTCGGCTCTTCGGAATCGCGGAATGAACGGGCTCTGAGAGCAAAAGCTCGAGCCGAAAGAAGCCGGCAAACGCCCGGCTTGACTCACGGGGTCGCGTAACTATCTTTGCGGCCCTTTTACGGGGGAGAACACCTGTGAATACGAATCCTGGCCTAATCGGCACCAAGCTTGGCAATACCCAAATCTTCCTCGACGACGGGGAGGTTCGACGCGTCACTGCGATCAAGGCGGGACCCTGTGTCGTCGTTGGGAAGCGAACCCCGGATAAGGACGGCTACGCCGCCCTCCAACTCGGCTTCGGCTCGCGCCGCGAGAAGCTCGTCACGAAGCCCGAAGCGGGACAGATGACCAAGGCCGGCATCGAAGGTGCGCCTCGCGTCGTGCGGGAGTTCCGAGTCGACGCAGCATTGCTCGAGCGCTTCGAGGTCGGACAGACTCTCGGCGTATCGGACATCTTTCAAGATGGTCAGTTCGTGGACGTCAGCGGCACCAGCAAGGGTCGCGGTTTCACGGGCGTCATGAAGCGACACAACTTCGCCGGCGCCGGTACGGTCGGCCACGGCACGCACGAGGCCAAGCGCCACGGCGGCTCGATCGGTCAGAACATGACCCCTGGACGAACGCTTCGCGGCCAGAAGATGCCCGGCCAGCATGGCAACAAGCGCTCGACCATCCTCAACCTTCGGATTGTGAAGGTGCTCGGCGAGGAGAACATCGTTCTCGTGGACGGCGGCGTCCCTGGCTCACGCAACGGCTTCCTCACGGTACGGGGCGCGATCAAGAAGAAGCCGGTACCGCTTCCGGATCCGCCTGCGAAGCAAGAGGCCGCCGACGAGGCGCCGGAAGTTACCGAAGAGGGCTAACTGCCCCCGCGGCGAAATCAGGATCATCACGGCCGCCGCGCGCGTCGTGAAGGCTACCCTGCTCGCTCCGTCTACAAGCTCGAGGAAATGGACCGTCGCATCGGTCTGTTCAAGAAGGGGCAGCGAGTACTCGATCTCGGCGCTAGCCCCGGTTCGTGGACACTCTACGCGGCGAAACAGGTCGGCCCAGGCGGTCACGTTCTGGGTATCGACCTCAAGGACCTCGATATCGCCCTGCCGCCGCAGGTGGAGTTCCGAACCCTCGACGCCTTCGCAACGGAGCCATCGAGTCTCGGCGCTCCCTTCGACCTGGTGATCAGCGACATGGCCCCGAAGACCAGCGGCCAGCGACACGCCGATCAATATCGGAGCTACGAGCTCGTGATGCGAGCGCTCGAGCTGACGAAGAGCGTGCTTCGGCCGGGGGGGACTTTCGTCGCGAAGATCTTTCAGGGCGCGGAGTTTGAAGACGCAAGAGACGCCGTCCGTGAGCACTTCAGCAAGGTGCGGATCATTCGTCCGAAGGCGACGCGCGATGAAAGCTACGAGCTATTCCTCGTGGGCCTCGACTTCACGCCGGCTACTTGAGCGCGTCTAGACGCTGGCGCGCGCGGGCGGCGTACGGTCCCCCGGGGTCGAGTGACTCCGCACGGCGAAGGTGCGTCCGCGCCTGTCCGACCTTCCCCTGCTTGGCGAGGATGGACCCATAGGCGTACTGGAGCGCGGGATCGATCTCGTTCTGCCGTACTGCTTGCGCCATGACTTGTTCGGCCGCCTCCAGATCGCCGACGGCGTAGTGGGCTAGAGCCAGCTCGGCGAGCAGTTCGGTGGGGGGCGGATCCCCCGCCACCTCCAGCGCGTCGCGGAGAACCGGGACGGCTTCTGCCGGCACCTTCGCACGGCGAAGGCCCTGCCCCACGGCGATCGACAGCAACACGTCGCCCCGAACGCTCGGGACCGATGCACGTAGTTGGGCGGCGGCGTCTTCCGTCCGGCCGGCGTCGAGGTACATCATCGCGAGGTTGATCCGAGGGACCGGATCGCCCGGCAGCTGTTCGATGGTCGCGAGGTACTCCCGCTCCGCATCGTCGAGGCGACCGCCATCCTCGTATGCCAGGCCGAGATTGAAACGGGCAGCCGTGAGATCGGGGTCGAGCTGAACGGCTCGCTCGAGGGTCGCGGTCGCCTCCTCGAGCTCGCCTGCTTCGCGCTGGAGGACTCCGAGGTTGTTGAAGGCCTCGGCGAAAGCTGGATCGATCTCGGTGGCGCGACGGTAAGCCTCCCTGGCGGGCCCCATCTTTGCGGCCGCCTCGTAGGTGAGGCCGAGGTCGAGCCATGCCCGAGCGTCTTCTGGTGCGTCTGCGACCGCCTGTTCGAACACCTGCTGCGCTTCAGTGACCCGCCCGTTGATCAGCAAGCGCTCCCCGCGGAGGACTTCGTCAGTGGCTTCCGGACGGCTGACCACCTCCGTGGATGCCAACTCGGAAGCTTCGCGCGGTGCCGAAGCACACGCGGCGGCGAGCGCCAATAGGCAGACCCCCAATCGGCTCATGTGGCCTCTGCACGCGCGTGAAGCGCGAGAACGCGCTCGTAGAGCACACGCTGCACGCGCTTCAGTCGCTCGTAGTCGCGAACCTTGTTGCCGTTCTCGTCGGCCACGTAGAACACATCGGCCACACTTTGCCCCTCGGTGTTCACCTTCGAGACGGCGATGCTGAGGTCGAGCTGATGCAGAGTTCGCGCGATCTCGTGGAGCAGTCCGACGCGATCGCGCGTGAAGACGTCGACCACGGTGTAATGAAGTGACGCGTTGTTGTCGACGCTGATTTGCGTCGGCACCTCGGGACCCGGCCGCACCGACCATGGGGGCGGCGTGCTCTGGCGGGCGATCAAATCCTGTGTCGAAATGCGGTTCGTGATTCGTCGCGCGACGTCGTCTTGCAAGGCCCGCGCGAGGACCTCGCGAGGAAGCGTGTTCGCACCCACTCGAATCGAGAAGACATCGAAAGCCTCGGCGCCGCCCTCGCGGCGTCTGGTGTAGATCTCGGCAGCGAGGATCGAGAGGTCGTGGGCCGCGAAGACAGCGGTCAAGTCTGCCAGGAGCCCCGAACGATCGGGAGCGACGACGACTATCTCGTCCACGTCCTCCGTGAGACCAGGCCCCACCCTCACGCTGACCACGCCCTGACCGCGGTCGCGGGCAATCCGAGCATGGCGGCGCACGACGTCGACGGGGTTCGCCAAGAAATAACGGTCCGGCATCTGATCGATGAAGCTCTGAAGCTCGTCTCGGCCGGCGTCGCCGGCGAAACCCACCACGGCCTGCAGCTTGACCTCGAGCACCCTGCTCTCGGTATGACTGCCGCCCATCTCGATCTCGGCGAGCGTCGAGAGATAGAGGTCTTCGAGCGCGCGCGCCTTCCACTGGGTCATGGCCTTCGGGTTGATGGTCGACACGATTGCGACCGTGCAGAGAAACAGATCCCGCAAGCGCTCCGGGGTCTCGACGAGCGCCACCACGTCCGTCAGAGCCTGTGGGTCGTGAATGTCGCGCTGCGTCGCCCAGCGGTAGAGCGCGTTCTGGTTGCGCACGAGCCAACCGACGTGCTGAGCGTCGATCGCACTGAGGCCGAGGCGGATCGCCACGCTCTCGGCCATTTGAGCGCCCTGCTCTTCCTGTTCTCGGCCGCGCATTCGGCCGAGGGAGTGCAGCAGCACCGCCAGGAAGACCGGTAGACGACGCGGCGCCTCGGCGGCAAGCCGCGAGGCCAACGAACGCACGCGGCTCTCGCCTCGGGTGAGCTCCTGAAGTCGTTCGAGCGCCTTGAGGGCATGGACGTCTGCCGTGTAGACGTGAAACACATCGTGGTAGACGCGACCGACCAACGGGTCGAACTCGGGAATCATCGCGGAAGCGAGGCCGACTTCGTAGAGCGCGCCGATCACCGAAGACTGCGCTCCGTCGAGCTCGTCTATGTTCTTCAGCAAGCCGAGGAACAGCTGCGTGGCCTCTTCCGAGTCCTGCAGCCGCAGACGCCACCGCTTGTCGGGTGCGATCCGTGCAATCGCATCGAGCGCCGAGTGGTCGGGACGCTTCTTGTACCGAATCGCCTGCCGGTAAAAACGAAACGCAAGGGCGGGGTCGTCTTCGAGGCGCTGAGGGTTCTCGAGCGTGATCGCGCCGTCCGCGAGAATGATGCCATGGGCCAACTTGCGAAACGTGTTCGCGCGGTTGCGGGGTCGCGCACGGTCGAGCATGCGCTCGGCGGTGAGCGCGACGATCCGCGCATGCCGATAGTACGCTTGCATGAACTGCTCGACGGCCAGGCTCACGCCGTCGACGAAGCCGAGTTCCTGCGCGATGTCTTCTTGATCTGCGAAGGTGAGGCGGTCTTGCTGCCGGCCGGCCCTCAGATGCAAGAGGTTCCGAACCCGCCATAGCATCTCGCGGGCAGAGTCGAGCTCGCGCACCTCTCGGGCCAGAAGAGCACCAGTCCGCACGTAATCCTGCTCGTTTCGCGCTCCCCAGCGAGCTCGCGCCGCCCACTCCGCGACGTCCATGTCACGCAGGCCTCCGCGACCCTGTTTTACGTCCGGTTCGAGCAGATAGAGGCTTCCCCCGAAACGCCGATGACGAGCGACCGTGTCGTCTTCGAGCGCTCCTAGAAACTGGTCGAGGTGGGGCTCGAACACCAGCTCTCGCGCGCCGCGCTCGAGATCATCGAGCAGTGAACCGCTACCCGCGATGCGGCGGAAGTCGATGAGCGTCGTTGTCGTCCGGATATCCTCGAGGGCGAGCTTCAAGGTCTCGTCGATGCTCCGCACGGCGTGTCCGATGTCGACGCCCAGATCCCAGAGCGGATAGAGGAGCCCTTCGGCCAGAGCGGCCACGAAGGGATCTTCCGAATCGTCGGAAAGAAAGACGACGTCGACATCGCTATTTAATCCGAGTGTCGAGCGTCCGTAGCCGCCCACGGCGACGAGCGCGACGCGGCCCCGCGGCTCCTGGCCGAGTGCCCGCGTCGCAGCGTCTGCCGCGCAGTAGAGGGCGCTCAGCAAGCCGTCGAGCGCGTGGGCATGGGAGCGGGCCGTCGTTACCCCAGGGTCGCCTCGGCGCACCGCGTCCTCGAACGCTCGGCGATATCCACCGAGGTATCCACTGCAGGTCTTGCCGAGCGTAGGTGCGAGACCACCCAGATCGACGACAGGGCTGGATCCTTCCGACAACGGTGGGCGAGTATGACCGTCGCTACTTGGCGGGGCAACCTATCGTGTCATCGGCCACGAAGATACGAAGCGATGCCCGATGCGATGCCGTAAGCGAGTGCATCGCGATAGCGGCGCGTCGACAAGGCGCGAGCTTCTGGCTCGTAGCTGAGAAAGGAAGCCTCCAGCAGGACCGCGGGCATTCGCGCGCCGACCAAGACGTAAAACATCGATCGACGAACACCCCGATCCGCCAGGCCGGAGAACACGGCGCGGCCTCCCTTGAGAGTCTGACGCTGGATCTTTGCCGCAAGGTCGAGCGAACCCGCCCCCTGGCCCTTGCGATGATGTCGCGCCAGGAGGCTCTGGATACCGGTCACCTCTGCGACGCGCGTTCCGTTCTCACGCGCGGCGAGGCGAAGCGCCTGCCGGTCCTTGGTCGTATCGAGAACGAACGTGGTCACGCCGCCTTTGCGCACCGGCTCCGAGCTTGCATTCAAGTGAATCGAGACGAACACGTCAGCTTCCATCGCGTTCGCTAGCGCGGAGCGCTCTTCGAGAGAGAGGTCGACGTCGGACGAACGGGTCAGCATCACCCGTGCACGCGGCATGATCTCGAGGAGCCGGGCCGCCGTGCTCTCCGCAAGCATCAGCGCCAGCTTCGATTCGACCAGACCGTACTCGTCATTTGCCGCGCCGGGCTCGGAGCCGCCGTGCCCTGGGTCGAGGACGACGAGAGGTCGGGCTCTGCGGCTAGGTCGCGCTCCCCGACTCACGTCCACCACGATCCGATAGGGATCGGTCAGGTAGAAGACGCGCCCCGCCGCGCCTGGCAGCAGATCGAGGACGACCCGGGGATCGGGCATGGCTAAGCGAACCCGCTCGAGACCACCGCGCCGAACGGACTGCGAGACCGGAACGCCATCATCCCAGGTGGTGTTCTCGAGGTGGATGGCGATCCGAGCCGGCAGGATGCCCTCCGCAGGCAGTTGCTCCTGCTCGAACAGCGGCGCGCCCTCGAAGGTGAGGACGACGCGTGCCCCTGCGACCTCCTCACCGCTGCCGGTATAGACGCTCACGGCGGTGAGTCGGGCGCTCGTTCCCTCGCTCACGGCGGGCGAGCTGAGCTCCGACCGCGCTTCGACCAGCGCCTGATTGGGACGCTCTGACGACTCGGCCTGGCAGGCGGCGGCGAAGAGCAGCACCCCGAAGAGACCCAATGTCCATCTGTTCGCGCCGCGCGGAATGCTCGCGTGTTTACGCGACGCTCGGACCTCAGTCAACGGAGCACACCTCGTTGACCACCCCCAAACGATCGCCTAGCTTCGGGCGCATGGCGGGGCTGACCTATCGCGACGCGGGCGTGGACATCGAGGCGGGAGACGAGCTCGTCCGTCGCATCAAACCACTCGCAAAGTCGACCCGCTCGAAGCACGTGCTCGGAAACCTCGGTGGCTTTGCTGGCCTCTGTGCGGTCCCGGAGGACATAGAGGACCCGGTGCTCGTGTCGGGTACGGATGGCGTGGGCACGAAGCTCAAGCTGGCATTCCAGCTTGGACGGCACGACACCATCGGCGTCGACCTCGTGGCGATGTGCGTGAACGACATCATCACGGTAGGGGCCCGACCACTGTTCTTCCTCGACTACTTCGCAACATCGAAGCTCGACGTCGACCAGGGCGAAGCGGTCGTTCGCGGGATCGCCGAAGGCTGCCGGCAAGCGCGATGCGCGCTACTCGGAGGTGAAACCGCCGAGCTCCCAGGCTTCTATGCCTCAGGGGAGTACGATCTCGCAGGGTTTGCGGTCGGGGTGGTCAGCCGCCCACGCATCCTCGACGGCTCGGCCGTTCGTGCGGGAGACCACTTGGTCGCGCTGGGCTCGTCGGGACTGCATTCGAACGGCTTCTCCTTGGCGCGAAGGGCCCTCTTCGAGGGCGACCAACCCTGCTCGCTCGACGATCCCTTCCAAGAAGGCGAGACCTTGGGCGATGCACTTCTACGACCGACGCGAATCTACGTCGACGCGGTGCAGTTGGCGCTCGAGCACGATGTCCACGCGATGTGCCACATCACGGGAGGCGGCCTGCCAGAGAACCTGCCGAGGGTGATCCCCGAAGGTTTGGGCATTTCGATCGATACGAGCAGCTGGACACCCAACCCGCTCTTTTCGCTGATTCAACGCAAAGGAGGGGTTGCCGATGCCGAGATGCTTCGGACCTTCAACATGGGCGTCGGTTTCACGATACTGGTCGACCCGCAGACGAGCGAGGCGTTGATCACGTCGCTGCGCGAATCCGGCGAGCAGGCTTTTCTCCTCGGCGAAGTGACCGAAGGCCAAGGCGTCTCTTTTTCGGCCTAGCGCAATGGATGTCGCGGTTCTCGTTTCTGGTCGCGGTTCGAACTTGAGGGCCATTTGTGACGCGATCGACGCGGGCACTTGCGATGCAACGATCGTCGCCGTCATTTCGGATCGCAAGAGCGCCGCGGCGCTCGAGTATGCCGAAGGACGCGGTATCCCCACGCGCGTCGTGCCTTTGAAAAAGGGAGACGACCGGGGCCTCTGGAACGACGCCCTGGCCCGGGAAGTGTCCAGCTTCGAGCCAAAGCTCGTCGTCCTCGCAGGCTTCATGCGCGTTCTCGGCGCGCCGCTGCTCGATGCGTTTACAGGTCGAATCATCAATGTGCACCCAGCTCTTCTGCCTTCGTTTCCTGGGCATGACGGAGCGCAGGACGCCCTCGACGGCGGCGTCCGTCTGAGCGGGTGTACGGTGCACGTCGTCGACTCCGGCGTCGACACCGGGCCGATCATCGCGCAGGCCGCCGTCCCGGTTCTTGCGGACGACACCGCCCAGACGTTGCATGCGCGAATTCAAGTCCAGGAGCACCAACTCTTGCCGCGCGTGATTCATCAGATCGCCGCTGGCGCCATCACCCTCCACCCGTTGCAGGTCCACGCCCCCGCCGGAGACCCAACTCGGGCGTTGGTCGCGCCCGACGTCTAGGACCGTGCCGACCAGCTTCTACGACGTCGTAGTCCTCGGCACCCGTCTCGAACCACTACTCTGCGCAGCGCTACTCGGAAGGGAGGGGCTACGCGTTCTAGTCTTGGGTCAAGGGGAGCCCGACGCCTCGTACACGCTCGATGATGTGGCGATCGAGCCCTACCCGTTTCCAATCGTGGGCGTACAGAGCCCAGCGGTGCAACGCGCCCTCGAGCTTCTCGCGCTCCAACAAGACGTGCGCCAGCGCATGGTCGATCAAGCGGACGGCTTTCAACTCCTGCTTCCCGAGTACCGAATCCGGGTCTTTCGAGATCGACAGCTTTGGCTTGGAGAGATCGAGCGAGAGCTTCCAGGTATCGCGCGCCAGGCGATCGACATCTCGCGCACACTCGGCGAGGTAGACGCGGAGTTCGACGCCGTCCTCGGCCGCGACCTTTCTTGGCCTCCCGAGACGTTCTTGGAACGCCAACAGCTCTCCTTTGCGAGCTCCACGCTACGCTACGATCGTCAGGGCGTCGGCTGGACGTCCTGGAACCAGCTCGCTCACGGGCACCCGCTGCGGGCCGGGTTCGAAGCTCTGCTCCCCCACGTGTCGGGCCTCTTGGCGGCTCAGCACTCCGACGCCACCAGAGCGAGACTTCAAGCCCAAGTCCTCGACGGCGTGAGCTCGCTGGCGGGTGGTTGGACTTGGTTCCGAGAGGCACTCTCCTCGAGGATCCGCTCGTGGGGTGGCGAGGTGCGGCCGAACGAGCGAGCCAGCGCGATTCGCTCGGCGGGGCGGCGCGGGCATGTGGTCACGCTCGGCGGGACGGGTGAAGAGATCGGATGCACTCAGCTGGTCCACGGGACACCCATTGGCCAGCTCGCACAACTGCTTGCCGATCGTGATCCGGTCGCCGCCCTCTTCGAACGCGTGGGAGAGCCCAGATCGCGAGCATACCGTTGTTCGGTCCATCTGCTGATCGATGAGCAAGGAGCACCGGAAGCACTCGAGCCCTTGGCACTCTATGGTCGCGAAGTCGCCACACCGGAGCGTGCATTCTTCGTGAGGAGCGAATCGGTGGGAGCTCAGCGCTTGCTCGTCAGTGCGACGACGCTGATCGACGAACACCTCGTCGACACGGCCTCCTCACCACTTCGATTCGTTCGCAGAGATGCCATGACCGCAATCCGGGAGTTGATGCCGTTCGTCGACGAGCACGCCATTTGGATCGACAGCCCCCACGACGGGCTCGCCCCAGAGTGTCTCCGAGGAGACCGTGAGCTGGTGAACAGCGAGCCGTGGGTCCGAGGCCCCTACACGATGCAGGCGATCTACGAGTATCCCACGCGGCGAGCGCTTGGCGTGTGTGCGCTCCCCACACGAACACCGGTGCGAGGGGTGTTTCTCTGCAACGAACAGGTCGCTCCGGGGCTCGGCTTCGAGGGCTCTTTCCTCGCGTCGATGTCCGTTGCCCGCATGATTGCGTCCCAGTATCGGCGACAGGATTGGCTGCGAAGGGGTCCTTGGGCTCGTCGCAGCGTTTAGGCATCCCGAGGGAGCCTCTGATATGCTGGTCGCATGGCCGCACCACAGCAAGCCCCGTCCCTCACGCTTCGGCAGCTGCTTCGCCTCATGGTCGAACGTGGCTCTTCCGATTTGCACATCACGACGGGCTCGCCGCCTCAGCTTCGTATCGATGGGTCGCTGGTCCCCCTTCGAACCGCGCCGCTGAAGCCGAGAGAAAGCAAGGCGCTGTGCTACGAGGTCATGACCGAAGACCAACGCCTACGCTTCGAGAAGGGTCATGAAATCGACTTCTCGTTCGGCGTGAAATCACTGTCTCGATTCCGAGCGAACGTATTCCTTCAGCGGGGCGCCGTCACCGGGGCATTTCGTGCCATTCCCTTCGAGATCCGTCCGCTCACGCAGCTCGGCGTGCCGCCGGTGGTCGAGGAACTGTGTACCCGTCCTCGTGGACTCGTGCTGGTCACCGGGCCGACGGGGTCCGGTAAGTCGACGACACTCGCGTCCATGATCGACAAAATCAATAGCGAGCACCGACACCACATCGTGACAGTCGAGGATCCGATCGAGTTCCTACACTCGAACAAGCTTTGCATCGTGAACCAACGAGAGGTTGGCTCCGACACGGCAGGCTTCAAGGACGCCCTCAAGTACGCTCTACGACAAGACCCCGACGTGGTGCTCATCGGCGAGATGCGCGATCTAGAAACCATCGAAGCCGCGCTCACCATCTCGGAAACGGGTCATTTGGTTTTCGCGACGCTCCACACCAACACTGCCGCGCAGTCGATCAACCGTATCATCGACGTCTTTCCTTCTGGCCAGCAGAGTCAGATCCGTGCTCAGCTCTCGTTCGTGCTTCAAGGCGTTCTCAGTCAGATGCTGCTTCCCCGCAGCGACGGCCCAGGGCGCGCCATGGCATGCGAAGCACTCGTCCCGAACGCCGCGATTCGGAACCTCATCCGCGAAGACAAGGTCCATCAGATGTACGGCATCATGCAGACCGGCCAGGGTAGTTCCGGTATGCAGACGATGAACCAGTCGCTCATCCACCTGGTGGCGCATGGGGCGATCGACCGAGAAACGGCCGAGCTTCGCTCGCCGGAACCCGATGAAATGCGGCAAATGCTGATGAATTTGGACCGTAAGGGCCGCCAATAGTCCTGCCGGATCGGCGGCTGATTCGTTGTACCGCGGGATTTTGTCTATCCTGAAAGACGGGATCTCCAATGCGGAACACCAGGGGAAGCGGGCGCCTCGTCGCGCCTTTGACACTCATCGTTTGCTTGCTGTCGTGGAACTCGGCGGCGGCAGATGGTTCGGTGTCTGTCGATGACCGGGCCAAGGCTGCGGAGGCGTACGATCAGGGGACATCGGCGTATCTCGCGAAGCACTATGAGGTGGCTGCGCATTGGTTTGAACGGGCGTATCGAGTCGTACCCACCTCCGCCGCATTGCTTCAAGCGATGCGTGCGCACCAGAAGGCCGGCAACGTCGTCCGCGCTGCCAACCTCGGACTCGAACTTCGAAGCGAGTACCCGGAGGACGAGCGCTCGGTTCGTGCGGCCAAGCAAATGATTGAGAGCGCCGCCGCGGACAACGTCTTGGTTCGCGCGGTATGCGAACGAACGTGTACCCTCGAACTCGACGGAGCGCTCATCCGGCACTCGTCGTTCTTCGTGACGCCGGACATCGAGCACACGCTCAAGGCGGCATTCGAGGCCGGGGAGACATCGACGTCCGTGGAAGCGAGCGCGGGGGAGACGACCGACGTCACTCTCCTCGCGCCAGCGTCGCCAGCGCCACCGCCGGTTCCTCGATGGGCGTTCTTCTCTTCTCTCGGCGCGACCGTTGCATTGGGTGCCGTCACGATCTGGTCGGGCATCGATGCGAACAACGGAGTCGACGCGTACGAAGCTGCGGCGCAGACCGCGAACTCGCCCGGAATCAATACGCTCGGCTCGCCGACACCGGCAGAGCAAGCCCAGGGCCTGCTCGAGGAAGGCCAGCAGAAGGAGCGGCGCACCAACATCCTGATCGGGGTCACCGCCGGCATGGCAGTTACTACTGCCGTCCTAGGGGTTTTCACGAACTGGAAGGGTGAATCTCGAGAGCCGGCGCCGAAGCGTATCGAAGCCTCCGTAGGCGCTTCTCGAGCCGGCGGCGGACTGACGATCCGAGGACGCTTCTGATGAACGCAGCGGTCGGCGCGCCAGGACAAGAACGCTTGATACGCCCCATGGCCGGGCGGCAGCTTGGTCGTTACGAGATCCTGACTCAGTTGGCCTCAGGCGGAATGGCGTCGGTATACATTGCCCGCGCGCAGGGCGTAGCTGGCTTCGAACGGCTGGTCGCCATCAAGGTGCTCCATCCACACCTGGCATACGAGCAAGAGTTCATCTCGATGTTCCTCGACGAGGCAAGGCTCGCCGCGAGGATCCGGCACATGAACGTCGTGCCGACCCTCGACATCAGCGATAGCCCGGGTGACGGCTACTACCTCGTGATGGAGTACATCGAAGGGGATCACCTCGGAGCACTGCTCGGACGCGCGGCCAAGAAGGGCGAACGACTACCTCGCCCGTTCGTGTGCCGGGTCTTGGTCGACGCGCTTCAAGGACTGGGTGCGGCGCATCGGCTCGCCGACGAGAACGGCCGTCCGCTCAAGCTCGTCCACCGGGACGTCTCGCCCCACAACATCCTGGTCGGCACGGATGGAATCGGGCGGCTCACCGACTTCGGTGTCGCGAAAGCCGACGTTCGAATGGCATCGACGCGGGCGGGCCAGTTCAAGGGCAAGCTCTCGTACATGGCGCCCGAGCAAGCGTCATCGAGCGACACCGACCAACGCTCGGACCTCTTCAGCGCTGGAATCATCTTGTGGGAGTGCCTCACCGGACGACGACTATTCAAGGGGGACACCAACGCGGCGACCCTCAACCGCCTCTTGAACGAGACGGTCGTCAAACCCTCGAGCCTGTGGCCCGAGCTCGAGCCGTACGACGACGTCGTGATGAAGGCGCTCAGCAGAAACCCGGAACGTCGGTTCCAGAGTGCGGACGAATTCGCTGAAGCTCTCGACGCCGCGGCAGGCATCGATGGAGTGGCGAAGACACGTGACGTCGCGGAGGTCGTCCGAGCACTAGTCGCCGAGAAGCTCGAGGAAGAGCGTGACCGCGTTCGCGACTCCATCGAGCTGCTGGGTCGCGCGGAGTTCGGTCAGTCCGGCATCCCGATGCCACGCGAAGGCATCGAGCCGAAGAACGACACGGACCTCAGCGACGAGGGAACCTCGAGAGTGCATGGCACCGGTTCGGGAACCTCGTTAGGCGTCGATTCGAGGGAAGAGCGAGCCAGCCGGGGAGCCGATGCCCTCAAGTGGGTGGTGATGTTTCTCGCCATCGTGGTCTTCGTGTATTCCGGCTACTTGGTCTGGCAGCTCATTCAGCCTAGGCCTCCAGCGCCGCCTCCTGCCGTGGAGAAGGTCTTGGCGCCGGAGCCGACGGTCTCAAAGGAGCCCTCGCCTCTAGCGCCGGCCGAGGCGGCTCCCGAGCCGGTCGAGCCAGAAGCCAAGCCCGCACCGGAACGGAAGAACAGCTCTACGAGCGCAAAGAGCCGCCGACGCCGCGCTCGGGCCAGAAACCAGGCCAACGCCAAGCGAGCGGCGCAGAGCGGTAAAACCAAAGCTCCGCAGGATTCTGTGACGCCCGCTGCCCCGGTCGAGCAGGTGGACATCGACATCCAGAATCCATACCGGAACTAGAAGGGCACCGAGCAGTCACAGCGGAATTGCCCCCGGCTTTTGACCATGCGATCCCGAATCGGCTAGGATTTTGGAAAGCCCGAAGGGGATCGGGCGGAGAATACATGGCCGAGTGGGTATACGAGGCGCGCACGCGCGCGGGCGAGGTCCAGACAGGGATCATCGAGGCGGACTCGAAGGAGGCGGTTCAGTCCCGCCTTCGCTCGCGCCAGCTGAACCCGGTCAAGATCAAGAAGAAGGGCCGTGAGCTCAAGCTCTCGTTCGGTACCGGCGTCACGCCGAAAGAGCTGGTCGTCTTCGTGCGCCAGTTCGCCACGATGATCGACGCCGGTCTGCCGCTCGTCCAGTGCCTAGACATCTTGTCCGCACGCGGCGAGAACAAGGCTCTCAACGCGATCCTGAAGGACGTCAAAGAGTACGTCGAACAAGGCGGCACGTTCTCCGAGGGTCTCGGGAGACACCCCAAGCTATTCGACGAGCTCTTCGTCAACCTCGTTCGCGCGGGCGAGATGGGCGGTATCCTCGATACGATTCTGAACCGCCTCGCAGGCTACATCGAGAAGCGCGTCAAGCTCGCCCGGCAGGTGCGCGGTGCGATGGTCTATCCAGTCGCCATCTTCTTGGTCGCGATGATCGTCGTCGTCGTAATGCTCGCTTGGGTCATCCCGAGCTTCAAAGGGATGTTCGCGGAGTTCGGTGGCGCAGACTCCTTGCCCGCACTCACCCAAATGGTGATCGCCGCGTCGGAGGGTTTCCTCGGCAACGTGCACTGGATCATCCTGGGCGTCGCCGCCCTCGTGTTCGGCGTCACCTACATCTACCGCCAACCGGCAGGCAAGCACTTCTTTCACAGAACGTTGCTCGTCATCCCGATCCTCGGACCGGTCATGCGCAAGATCGCGGTCGCGAGGTTCACACGTACGCTTGGCACCCTACTCTCCGCGGGTGTGCCGATCCTCGATGCGCTCGACGTCGTGAAGAAATCCGCGGGTAACGTAGTCGTGGAGAACGCGATCCAAGAGACCTCGAACAAGATTCGCGAAGGTCGAACCATGGCGGAGCCGCTCATGGAGACCAACGTGTTCCCGGGGATGGTCGTCCAGATGATCGGAGTCGGCGAGCAGACAGGCGCGCTCGACACCATGCTCAACAAAATCGCCGACTTCTACGAAGACGAAGTCGACGTCGCGGTGGCAGCACTCACTTCGCTGCTCGAGCCGCTCATGATGGTGTTCATCGGCGGTATTGTCGGCGTCATCCTGATTGCGATGTACCTGCCAATCTTCTCGATTGCGGGTAAAGTCAACTAGGAGTGAATCAGACGCCCGAGATCCGTGGCACGCGAGGCGAGGAGCCAAACCCTCATCGCCGACTGCAGTGGGTCCTCGGCGCCCGCTTGATCATCGCCACGGTCCTCCTCGGCGCCACGATGTACCTGGCGCTCGACGCGATTCGATACGGGCACTTCACTCCGACGTTTCTTCTCATCCTGATCTCGGCGATCTACGGTTCATCCATCCTCTTCGGAGTGTGGCTGCTTCGAGGCCGCCAGGAGAGCCTCGTAGCAACCGCGATCACGACGCTCGATGTGCTGCTGATTACGGGCCTCGTGTACCTGACCGGTGGGGCCGGAAGCATCTTCTCGTTCCTCTACGGAGCCCAGATTCTCACGGCAGCCCTCACACTAGGGACGAGCGCAGCCTATTACACCGCGGCCGCGAGCCTTGCTCTCTTCTTCCTGCAGGGACTGTCCCTGAACCTCGGATGGTTGCCGCCACCACCTGACCAGCCGCTTAGCCAATACGTGCTGAGCTCCCGAGATTTCCAGCTCGCACTGCTCTCGAACATGGTTGGGATCGCCGCCGTCGCACTCCTTGCGACGAACCTCGCCCGCCGCGCACAGGTCGTAGGCGCACGCCTCGTAAGAGCCGAAGAGAGTGCAGCACGACTCGAGCGCTTGAACGACGACATCGTTCGCTCCATCGCGTCCGGTCTCATCACGGCGGACGACGATGGACTAATCATCGGCGTCAATCCGGCCGCGGCGGAGATCCTTCGAGACCGCGGCGGCGTCTTGATTGGGGCGCCTCTGTCAAACGTCCTCGCGGATTACGCCAAGGAACGGCCAAGTCAGCCTCCGAAGCGTGCCGATGCAACGGGGCGGCGCGCGGACGGCTCGCAGTTTCCGATGGGCTACACGCTCAGCGCGCTGCTCGGCGAAGACGGCAATCGCAGCGGTCTGCTGCTTTCGTTTCAAGACCTCACGGAGATCAAGACGCTGCGGGACCGTGCCGAGCAGGCGCAACGGCTTGCAGTCCTTGGTCGACTCGCGACAGGGCTCGCCCACGAGATTCGAAATCCCCTGAGCTCCATCTCGGGATCGGTCGAAATGGTCCGCGAAGGCAATGAACTGAGCCCGGAAGATGGACGACTTCTCGGCATCGTCATCGCGGAAGTCGAGCGACTGGACTCGCTGGTAACCACGATGCTTCAGGTCGGAAGGCCGAGTCAGATCGAGACCGTGGCCGTCGATTTGCGAGGGATCGCCAGCGACGTCGCCGCGGTCGCGCGAGGAGAAGCGGCTTCGAGCAACGAGCTTCGCATCGACGAGGACATGCTCGACCGCCCGCTGATTGTGAAGGTCGACCCCGACCGGATGCGCCAGGTGATCTGGAACCTGGTGAAGAACGCGGTTCAAGCATCTCCACATCGAGGAACCGTCATCATTCGCACCGGTCTCGACTCGCGGAGCCAGGCTTACCTCGAGATCGCCGACCAGGGACCGGGGATCGGGCAGGCACAGCGCGAGCGTCTCTTCGACATGTTCTATTCGGGGCGGAGCCACGGGGTCGGTCTCGGACTCGCACTCGTCAAACAGATCGTCGACCAACACCGTGGCCAGGTCGAGATTCTCGACCGAGAAGGGCTCGGTGCCTGCTTCCGTATCACGCTCCCACTCGACCCGGATTCGCTCAGACCGAGTCCAAGAGCTCTGCGAGACGAGCGCCAGGGTCCTTCGCACGCATGAGGCCTTCGCCGATGAGCACTGCATCGGCCCGGCCTGCAGCAACCTCGCGAAAGTCGTCGGCGCTCCGCACGCCACTCATGAAGACAGCAACAGACTCGGCCGGGATGCGAGCCACGCAGGCCGCCGCCGCCGCCTTGTCGACCCGAAAGGTGCCGAGGTCGCGGGCGTTGACGCCGATGATCCGAGAGCCCGCGTCGATCGCCACGTCGACTTCTTCGGCGCTGGCCGCCTCGACGACCGGCTCCATCCCGAGCGCGCGAATCTGCTCGATGAGTGCGTCCAGCTCTGAAACCTGAAGCACCCGCACCAAGAGCAAGACGAGCGACGCCCCGACATCGAAGGCAAGCTCCACCTGGATCGGATCGAGGACGAAGCCCTTGTAGAGCACGGGTACGTCGACCGCAGCAGCAACACGGCGAACCAGGAGCGGAGAGCCGCCGAAGCCAGGCCCGTCGGCGAGCACGCTGACGACCGCGGCTCCGCCTGCCTCGTAGGCGCGCGCGACGCGAACACCCTCCCCTGGAGGGTTCGGGCGGATCTCGCCGGCGCTCGGGCTTCGGAACTTCACTTCCGCCATGACCGCAGGTGGCGCGGACGAGGGACGAGATAGTGCTTCGATCGCGCGGCGAGCTCGTTCGGGCTCCGGCTCGCGCGAGACCTTTGGCCGTGAAGCCAGGTGACGCCTTCGGCGTTCGTTCTCACTGCGCTTTCGAGCGAGAATGGCGGCGAGGTAGTCAGTCATGGGGCCTGGGTCTGCTTCGCCCAACGCTCGAGTGTTCCGAGTGCGGCGCCACTGTCGATCGCCTCCCCAACGCGAGCGGCTGCAGACGCCGGATCGGAGGCCATCCCGGTGACGCAGAGGCCTGCTGCTGCGTTCAAGACGACCGCCGTACGTGCAGGGCCCGGGTCGCCGCGAAGGACGCGACGAATGATCTCCGCGTTCTCTGCGGCATCTCCGCCTCGGAGTGCCTCGAGGGGAACCGCTGCCAGGCCGAAATCCTCTGGCACGAGCTCGAACGTTCGCACCTGGCCCCCCACAAGTTCCGCCACCTTCGTCGGGCCCGAGGGTGAGACTTCGTCTAGTCCGCCCTCGCCGTGGACCACCCAAGCTGCGCTGAGCCCGAGGGAGCCAAGAGCCTCGGCCAATTGCTCCACCCGATCCGCATCGAACACGCCCACCACTTGATGCGTCGCCGACGCGGGGTTGGCGAGCGGACCCAGGAGGTTGAAGAGCGTGCGAATCCCGAGCTCACGTCGGACCGGGGCGGCGTGACGCATCGCCGCGTGGTGGCTCGGCGCGAAGAGAAAGCCGATGCCTACGTCCTCGATGCAGCGCGCGACCTGGCTTGGCGACAGGTCGATCCGGACGCCGAGCGCTTCCAGCACATCGGCGCTGCCTGCCTTCGAAGAAACCGCTCGATTGCCATGCTTGGCGACGGCGACCCCGCAGGACGCGGCGACAATCGCGGCTGCCGTGGAGATGTTGAAGGTGTGCAGGCCGTCGCCGCCCGTCCCACAGGTGTCGAGCACCGGGCCCGCGACATCGGGGCGAATGGACTCACATTGCTTCCGAAGAGACCGAGCGGCGGCTGCGATCTCTTCGGAGGATTCACCCTTCATTCGGAGGGCGACGACGAAGCCAGCGATCTGGGCAGCAGTCGCGCTGCCCTCGAGAATCGTGTCCATCACCGCCTCGACGTCTCCCGACGGCAGGTCGTGGCCGGCTACCAAGCGTCGAATTGCGTCCGAGATCACGCCGCCCTGCCCGACTCGAAACTCGTCAGCCAATTCTCGATGAGCGAGTGCCCATGCTCGGTGAGAAACGACTCCGGATGAAACTGGACGCCCTCGATGGGGAGCGTTTGATGCCGAAGACCCATGATCTCCCCCTCGTCGGTCCAGGCGGTGATTTCGAGCTCGGACGGAACCGTGTCGCGGTCGACGATCAGGGAGTGGTAGCGCGTTGCCGTGAGCGGGCTTGGAAGGTTCGCGAACACGCCAGCCCCCTCGTGCAAGATCGGAGAGGTGCGCCCGTGCATCAGTCGTTCAGCACGGACGATCGAGGCGCCGAAATGCTGTGCGATGCTCTGATGGCCCAAGCAAACCCCGAGGATCGGCGTGCTGTCGCCGAGCTCCGCGATCAAGCGAAGGCTGACGCCAGCCTCTTCGGGGCGTCCGGGGCCCGGGCTGATCAACACGCCCGCAGGCGCGAGCTCACGCGCTTCGTCGACCGACACCGCGTCGTTGCGCTTCACCACGACCTCGGCACCGAGCTCGCCCAGGTACTGGACTAGGTTGTAGGTAAACGAGTCGTAGTTGTCGATTACGAGAATCATCGATGTCGATCGCTAGCGGCTCGGCACAAGCCCGTCAACCGGCCCCAACCGACGCCGGTTCGTAGCCGCGCTCCCGAAAGAACTTTTCGAGCCGGAGGTTGACCATCTCCGGGTATTCGAGCGGCGCGTAGTGAGTCGCCCCAGGAATGATCATGATCTCGGAGCCCCGGATTCGCCTGGCCATGCGCTCCGCCGCCGCGCGCGGGGTGAGAACGTCGCGAGACCCGGCCACGATCAAGACAGGCACGTCGATCGTCGGGAGTAGGTCCCAGGCGTCGTGCTCGCCCATCTGTTCGAGGAGGCGGATGAACACGTCCATGTCGAGTAGGCGAAACCTGTCGATGATCTCGCCAGCAACCTGTTCGTCGAAGGTTCGGGCTGCCAGCCCTACGCGCTTGACCCACTCGCCTGGGTCGGGAAGTCGTGTCGCTTGCCGCACCAAGCCTTCGAGCGTCCGGGGCACCGAGCGAAGTCCGCGAAGGAAGGGCGGCAAGAGGCGTCCTACTAGGCTCAGATTGAAGACGTAGTCCCATGGGCGCCCCGCAACCCCATTGATCATCGTGAGCGAAGCAACTTTGTCGGGAGCGCTCCGAAAGAGCTCCAATCCCACCTGAACACCCATCGACCAGCCGACAACGGCCGCACGCTCGGCGCCCTCATGGCCAAGCAGGGCCAGGGCATCGCGGGCATGATCGGCGACGCTCAGCGCCGAGGGGTCATCCGGGGCTGCCGAGCCGTAGAGCCCCCGATAGTCCCAGCAGATCAGGCGGTAGCGGTCCCGAAAGCCCTGAATCTGATGGCTCCAGGCTTCCCAACTGCCCGCGAGGCCGTTGCAGAGCAGGATTGGCCGCCCTTGGCCCAGCGTTTGATAGGCGATTTCGGTGCCATCGAATGACACAAAGCGGCGTTCTTCAACGGGGGGTGGCATCATGGGGACGTCGGGAAGCCTATCAGCGACGGGTTCTGAGCGCCCGCCTTGACATGATCGGGTTTCAACGGATAAATTTGAGATAGCTGAAATGTCAGACGAACTTCAAAACTCCAAGAAAGTCCGCGATATCCGCGAAAGGCTTGGTCGCAAGACCGCGCCACCGCCTCCCCGGCCGCTCGAAGAGGGGGGCGTTGCTCCACCTCCGCCGGCACTTGGAGGCATCGCCCCACCGCCCGGCTTTGTCGGCGGGCAGGCCGCGAAACGCTCCGGACCCTTCGGTGGCACGGCGGCCCAGGGCCCTGCTCAGCAGGAGGTTCGTATTGTCGTCGACGAGCAGGCCGTGGCCTCGGCGCACGAAGGCAAGAGCCGTCGGGTCCGCAAGCTGATGATTATGAGCGGAGCGGGCGCCGCCTTGGTCGGATTGTTCTTGGGCGTCTTGTCGACGACCGTGATGAGTCGGCGCACGCAGTACAACGTCGCCGTTCGCGATGGCAAGGCCGTCTACCAAGCCGTACGCACGGCGGGAGACAAGGTTGGCGAGGCGAAAGTGTTGCTCGACCGTGCGGTGAGCTCTGCGAAGTCCCGACCCGGGGAAGGTCCCTCCGTCGATTATGAGGCGATCGAACAGCTTCGCGCATTGCCGACGCCGTTCAGCGCAGGAGACTTCGTCGGGCTGCAATACACGAAATTCAGCCGAGAGACGGTCAACTCCCTCTTCCTTTACGCGCGTCAGGTAGACGAGCTCTGGGACGAGTTCGACACCGTGGCGAGCCGGGTCCTCCCGAACGCACGACGCGCAGAGCTCGATGAGGCCGCACAAGACGAGACAGCGCTCACGACGAGCCCGACCGGGTGCGTGCCAACGCTGGGCGAAGGCGGCTTTCGCTGTGGGCTGGTCTACGTCGATATGCCGGAGGCCGACTCGACGAGCTCCAAGCTCAAGGTGCGAGCCACCCGTGGCACCAAACCCTTCGAAAAAGAGCTGTACCAGGGCCAGGATCTCCGACAGAACGCGAGTCAATACGTGATTCTGACGAACCCAGACCAGTCGCAAGGCGTGCTCGGCAGACGGCAGAACGCCTTCAGCGCGTATCGCAAGGACCTCGCGGAGCTAGCGAAGAAGATGAGCGCCACGCTCGAGACCCAGGGCAGCGTCGAGAAGGGTCTCGGCTCGGTCGCAGGCCTCGAGGAAATCGCCAGCTTCTGAACGAGAGTTCCTTTCGGTAATCGTGGGTTGCCGACTGCAACTCATTCGACGGCTGAACAAGCCAGCTGCTACATTGTAAGCGGGGAGAATGCCTAGATTCAGGCTGCGATATCAGTCGACCAATCTCGAGATGCCACTCGGGGAGTTTGCCATTGGTCGAAGCTCGTCGTGCAATCTTGCGCTGGCCGACGGATTGGTGTCTCGGAAGCACGCCGTCTTGCACGTCGGACCCGACGCTGTCGTCGTGGAAGATCTCGGCAGCCGCAACGGGGTCGCGGTGAATGGCATGCGAGTCAACGCCCCTCGGCGCCTCGCGCACATGGACCGTGTGTACATCGGTTCGCAGGAACTCGTCCTCATCGACGCCACGAGACTCCGTGACGGCAACAAGGAAACCGCAGACTACATCGTCTGCGAGTCGTGCGGCGCCATCAACGGCTCGGCCAAGCGTCGTTGCGGCGAATGCGGCAGGCGACTCACCTCCACGGCCGGCGAGACGCTGGTCGGCACCAATAGCCGCGTCGACTCGTCGTCTCATGCATGGGGCGCCGAAGATACGCGCACGGCACGCGCACTCGACGTGATCGCCGGCATCGCGAGCAAGGCAATCGCGATGGGTCGCTTCGAAGAGGCCGAGCGAATGCTGCTCCCGCACCTCGACAACATTCTCGAGCGCGCCATCGCCAAGCGCCCGCTAAGCGACTCCGAGAAGGACGACACCGACGTGCTGTTCGCCGGAGCGACCAGGTACGCGCTCGAGCTCGCACAAGGTCTGCACACGACGAAGTGGATCGACTGGGTCTTCCGCGTCCATACGGCCACGGGCCGCCTGATGGAGGCCGAGACCATCGAAGCCCTTCACAGCCTCGTGCGGAACAACAAGTATTCGCGTCCCGAGTTTCTTCGCTCGTACCTGCAGGTCGTCCAAGGCCGCTCCGCAGAGTACGGCGCCTCGGAGCGCTTCCTGCTTCGGCGGCTCGAAGGCCTCGAACAGGTCGTTACGGCGTACTAGCCGGCCTGGCGGGACTCGGGACCGAGCTGCCGAATGCGTTCGATCGCATCCGCGAGGCGTGCATCGCCGACAAGTGCGTCGAGCAGGACGAGGACCTCCTGTGAGGGGCTCGACGCCGCGCGCGCGTAGAGCTTCGCACTCTTCTCGAGCCAGCGACCAGCACCAAGCGAGCATCCAAGACGTGCAGCGCATTCTGCGACGGCCGCGATGCGCAGGGGTTCGACCTCGACGCCGCGGTCGAGCTGCTCTTCGAGCTCGTCGATGCCCCTAGACAGCATGCGCTCCGCGTCGGCCAAACGCCCTTGCTCGATGGCCCGAGTTGCCACTTGCGAGAGCAGATGAAAGGTCCATCCGCTCGGCGCGACATCGGGTGGAGTCGAAATACCGACCTCTTCGGTCGCGGCGGCCCCGCAGTGAGGGCATTGGAGGCTCGTGCTCGGGTATGGCACCGCGCACCCGACACAGAAGGTGAGCCCCGAGGTGGTGCGGAAGTTCCGCCGAGCGGAACCCACGACGATGAACACCAACTCCTGGGTCCCCAAGCGAATGCGGTCGCCGTCTTGGAGCGTTGCCCGTCTCACGAGAGGCGTACCGTTGAGCTGTGTGCCGTTGCGGCTGTCGAGGTCTTCGAGCGCCGGCTCGTCTCCGCTCAGGTCGATGCGAACGTGGCGCCTCGAGAGCATCGGATCATCGATGGTGACCTGGCACATGGAACCGCGCCCGACGAGCACCTCGTCCCCCGAAAGGTCGACCTCTTGTAGATGAAAACGCAATCGATAGCGCACAGACCCGGCTCCTGAGTGATCCCCAGGTTAGACGGCGAGCGCCGAAGGTGTAAAACCCACCCGCACCTACGTTGGCGCTACTTCTCGTCGACGTCGGGCGTGTCATGACGTCGAATCTCGCCCGTGATGCGGTCGGCGATGTCCGCATTCTGGTCGGGGTCCGAGTCCTCACCGACCATGTCGACGAGGCTGTCTTTGTGGTCGACCTCGGTGGCCTTGTTGCTCCGGAGCTTGCCGAGCGTGGCGACCGTCTTCGGATCCTCGAGGATCAGGCAGTAGAAGCCGTAGAACTCGTTGTTGTCGACCGCCTTCGCGAGCACGCGTGGTTCTTTCCACTCATACCACTGCTTGGGTTCACCACCGGGATGGAGAGGGCCGGTCTTCTTCTTGGCCTTGCCATAGCGCTGCTGAAGCGCGGAGCCGAACTCGTCGAAGCTCGCCCCCTCGAACACGGAGGTGTCGAAGGCTCGGTATCGCTTCCAGAGCTTGTCGTTGATGAAGAAGAAGTAATCTTGCGTGGTCTTCGTACGGACGCGCAGCAGCGATTCGCCATTGTTGTGAGTGAACTCACCTTTCAGGTAGCCCGAATCGTAGGCAGTTGGCGTGCCGTCGAACTCGAAGTAGGAGTCGCGTATCTCGCGAGTCTCCTCCTGCATCTTGTAGCGCAGCCGATCCTCTTGGATCGCATCCGTGGTCTTCGCGATGGGCTCTTGATAGGAGGCCTCGATCCCCTTCTTCAGTTGGCGATAGACCTCCTTGGGCGTCCAACCCCACTGAAGATCGCCCATCGAAGCCTCGAGCGCGCTCGGCGCTCTCGTGCTCGCGGAGCCGACATCGGTAACGAATGCCGCCCCGAGCACCAGCGCACAGGATGTGAGCAGGGCCGCGTAGGATGAACGTCGCATATCTATTTCCCCCGAATTACAAGCTAGCACCTGGGGAGGCCGGGCTACAAAAACGCGTAGAGGAGTCCCAATTCAGGGGGCGGCTGAGAGTCCCCTCTGCCCGGCGGGTGCCATGGCCACGAAAAGCATCGTCCCCCCCGCAACCGCGGCCGGCATGAAGAAGAGATTGACCAGCGGGATGAACAACAAGACCCAGACGCCCGTGCCAAAGCCCGTGACGGCGGCTAGCTGCCGGCGGCCGAACGCGACGCGGTCTCGGACGGACCAGTCGCGGCGAGCAGCGGGCCAATCGATGTAGTCGATGCCGAGGTAGACCGCCGTCAGGGCGAAGCCGAGCAGCGAGATGACCTGACCAAGACCAGGCAAGAAGAACGATGCGAGGAACATCGGCCCGACGACAGCGACGTAGACGAGCACTTTCAAGATCTCGAGCCGTATCGTCCGAAACACGTCGGCGACCATCTGCTTGAACGAGAAGGGAGGAGGCGCTTCGCCCGTCAACAGCCCCTCGACGGCTTCGCTAAGCGCGTCGTTGAAGGGCGCGGCGACAACACTCGAAATCAACAGCACGAGCACCAGTCCGAGCAAGGTGATGAGAAGCCCGGAGATGAGTTCGAGAGACCATCTAAACGCGGAGAGCAATCCGCCGACAAAGCCCGTCGCGTCGTTCCAGCTCTCGGGGAATAGACCCCACACGAGGCTAGTCAGGTCGTCGTGCAGCGTACCCGCGCCATAGAACACCAACGCGAGAGCAGCCCCCGTGATGACGATGGGGAACACCCAGTAGCGCGCGAGGCCCGGATGCTGAAGATAGACGAAGCGCATCCCGCGAATCACGTACGAGAGACCTCGGACGAAACCGATGGGTGATTTCGCGACCGCGCCTGCGCCTTGGATGATGACCTTCACCAGGCGGTGCTCCTATCACGGCAGCGCGACGGCGCCGAGTGGAATGAGAGGTTTCAAATCTTCATCGTCGAATCGAAGCTGGAGGCCAACGAAGTAGTCGCGGCTCGGATTGATCGCATCGTCGATTCCGGCAAGCAACCAGAACCGCTTGACGATTTCGAAGCCTGCCCGCACGCGGAGGCGCGGCCACACCCGCCGTCCGAATTCGAACAGATCGGTGTTGATCTCGAGGCGATCGCGGATGACTTTCACGTCCAGGCCCAAGCCACCGGTCGATTCGATGATGCCGAAACGGAACGTCGCGAAGCCGATCGTCTTGCCAAATTCGGCCGAGAACTTCAGGCGATTGCTCCTCGTGATCTCGGTGCGGCGATACTCGGCCGGATAGAACAAGGGCGGTGGGCTCTGCCGGATGATGCTCTCGGAGACGCTGACCGAGCCACGTGGGTCGTCGACGAATTGGACCAGGAAATACCGCCCCTCTCGCGGCTTTAGGTAGATCGAGAAGTACGTTTTGAAGGCGTTGGTGAGTGCGTAGTACTCGCTTCGGAGCTCCACGATGGTGCGAAGCCGATTCAACCCCCCGACGAAGCTATTGAGACCTTCGGCGACGCCTTCGACTTCGTCGATCAGGGCTTCGTCTTGGGTGAGCCGGCCGATGGTGCCCTCCCCGCGCGCAGTGCGGCCCGAGACTTCCTTCACGTCAGCAAGCACCGCATTGAGCTGATCGGCCGCGCGATGGATGGAGGCGATGGTGTCGTCCACCTCGCCGATTCCCTGATCGATTTCGTCTTTTCGTTTGTGGATGATCTCGCTGAGGTCATCGGTAGCGAGCTCGACGTTCTCCATGATTCGGACGATGCGAGGCCCCGCTTCATCCGTGACCGTCTTGATGTTCTCGAGAGCGTCGCTCAGGTTGCGAAGGGCGCTTTCCATCCGATCGCCCGCTTCCTCAGTGCCGAATACCCGCTCGAGCTGGGCGGTGATCTTCTTCACGCTGTTCGCGATGTCATTCACCGTCACCATGATGTCGTCCGTGCTGACGCCTCGATCAGCGACACGGATCTCGCCCCCATCTGGAATCTCGGGCAGTCCCGGCGTGCCGGGACGGATGACGAGTACGCGTTCTCCAAGAAGCGAGAGGCTTCGCATGGTGACGCTCGCGTCCTCGTACAGGGCAATCTCCCCGCTAATTCGGAGGTCGACGCGGGCGCGGTTGCCCTCCAGTCGGATCTTCGAAATGTATCCGATGGGGATACCGGCCACGAGCACACGCGACTTTGGGCTCAGGCCCTGGACATCGTCGAAGTAGGAATAGACGCCATACCCGGCATCGCTCGTCGACCGCTCGTCGACGTAGCGATATACGGCGAACGTCACAGCGAGCCCAAGGGCCACCATCAAGCCGACCCGAGCCGCATTCCAAGTCTCCTTCATAGAGCGCTGCAAATCCTAGTCTAAGCGCCCCGAAACAGCCATGGCCGCGTGCGTTCGGTCGGGCTGATGGCGGTCCTTGCCGCATCTCTCTTCTACCGCTATGGCATTGCGGCTTTGTCGGACGGAATCGACGCGCTAACCGCAGCGGCACTGGGAGCGTTGCAGGGCCTGACCGAGTTTCTTCCAGTCTCGAGCAGCGGCCACGTCGCGATCGGCGCGCAGTTCTTCGACATTCAGGACAATTCGCTCGCCCTGGTGATCCTCCTGCACCTCGGGACCTTGGCCGCGACGGTCATTCTCCTTCGATCGGACATCGCAAGCCTCGCGATGGAAGGGCTCGCCGCCATTCGACAGCCGGAGCGCTTTCGTTCGACCCCCGAAGGCCGCACGCTCGTCTCCATCGCGATCGCGACGGGGATTACGGCGGTCCTCGGCTTCGCGCTCCGCGACACCGCCGAGGCCTTCGCTCGCGATCTGAGCCTCGTCGGCTATGGCTTCCTCATCTCGGCCGCGTGCCTAATCGCGAGCGCTAGCGCCAGATCAACGACGGACGAGGTGTCCTCGCTTCAAGCGATAGCGGTCGGCTTGGCCCAGGGCATAGCTGTGCTGCCTGGAATCAGCCGAAGCGGGGTCACGATCGCCGTGGCGATGCTGCTTGGCATTCAAGGGAACGCCTCGTTTCGCTTTTCCTTCCTCATCTCGCTGCCCGCCATCCTCGGCGCGGCGCTGCTCGAGACCCTAGGCTCGGAGGGCCTCGGCTCGTTGAACCTCAGCGCCTGGGTCGGTGGATTGACGGCCATGGTGACGGGATACGTCGCACTTGTTATCCTGCGACACATCATCCTCGTCGGTCGCATGTGGACGTTCGCACTCTATTTGATACCTCTGGGACTGTTTCTGGTGACCCGCTGACCCATTCGACGGCAATGACTCTCACCGACAACGCATACGCCGTCATCATGGCAGGCGGTTCGGGAACGCGCTTCTGGCCGCTATCGCGCAGCGATCGGCCCAAGCAGTTTCTCTCGCTCGGCCCCGACGAGCGCTCTCTCTTGCGCGGCACTGCCGAGCGCATCTGGGATCTGATCCCGGCTGAACGAACCTTCGTCGTCACGAGTGAGCTTCTGCGTGGGCAGGTCGAAGCGCAATTGCCGGAGCTTGGCCCTTCGCAAATCTTGGCGGAGCCGGTCGGCCGCAACACCGCACCCTGCATCGGTTGGGCAGCGGCACACATCAGACGGCTCGATCCCAACGCCGTCATTACGGTGCTGCCGGCGGACCACTACATCGGCAACACCGAGGCCTACGTCGACACGCTTCGTCAGGGTCTCGAGGCGGCGACCCACGGCGACTATGTGACCATCGGCATTCGACCCACCCGCGCGGAGACCGGCTACGGATACATCGAAGTCGGCTCGGAGCTCGATCCGGGTGTCTTTCGTGCGCGCCGCTTCGTCGAGAAGCCGAACCGCCAGCGGGCCGAACAGTTCGTGGCGAGTGGCGCCTTTCTCTGGAACAGCGGCATGTTCTTTTTTCTCGCATCACGAATACTCGATGCGATCGACCAACATCTTCCCGGTCTCGGCAAGCAGCTGCAAGCCTACGATGAAGCCGCCAAGTCGGGAGACGAGGACGCTCTGGTCCAGAAGACCTACGGCGAGCTGCCGGCGGTGAGCATCGACCACGGAATCATGGAGAAGGTCGACTCGGTCAGCGTCGTCCCCGGTTCGTTCGATTGGTCCGACCTCGGCAGCTGGACCTCCGCGTGGGAGCTGTCGCCACAAGACGCCGAGCAGAACGTCTTGCCCGAGGGAGGCATCGCCATCGACGCGCGAGGCAACTACGCCTGGGCGCCCGAGGGCAAGCTCGTTTCGCTCGTCGGCGTAGAAGGCCTGGTGGTCGTCGACTCTGGTGACGCCCTGCTGGTCATCCCGAGGGAGCGTGCACAAGACGTGCGAGAGATCGTCGAGGCCCTGCGCGACCGAGGGGACAAACGGAAGTAGACCGATGAACCCGCACGTCTTCCGCCAATACGACATCCGCGGCCACGCGGAACGCGACTTCGACGACGCTTTCGTGAATGCTCTCGGCCGAAGCCTCGGAACCTTCTACGCCACGCGAAATCTTCGCAGAATCGGGCTTGGACGTGACTGCAGATTGAGCTCTCCGCGACTTCGGGATCAACTCTGCGAGGGTCTGACGCGCTCGGGAATCGATGTCGTCGACATCGGCGTCGGTCCGACCCCACTCCTCTACTTCGCAGTACACCATTTGGGCCTAGACGGCGGCATCGAGATCACGGGAAGCCACAACCCACCCGACGAGAACGGCTTCAAGATGATGGTCGGCAAGGGCTCGCTGTACGGTAACGACATCGTCGAGCTTCGAGCCACCATGGAAGCCGGCACGTTCGTGGATGCCGCCGAGGGGTCCGTCGAGACAGTCGACGTCGCCCCTGCGTATGTCGAGCACGCCAAGCAGGACATCGACTTGGGCCGCAAGGACATTCGATTCGCGATCGATGCCGGGAACGGCGCCGGGGGGCCGCTTGCGCTCGCCACCATGAAGGCGCTTGGACTCACGCCGGTTCCACTCCTGTGTGAGATGGATGGGACGTTCCCCGTCCACCACGCAGACCCGACTGAGCCCGAGACGCTCGAGATGCTGAGGAGCGAGGTGCTTACGAACGGGCTCGAGCTCGGATTCGCCTATGACGGAGACGCCGATCGCGTCGGTGTGATCGACGCTCGCGGTGAGGTGATCTGGGGCGACAAGCTGATGATCGTTCTTTCACGCGCGCTGCTCGAACTACATCCTGGAGCGACGATCATCGGCGAGGTGAAATGCTCGCAAACCATGTACGACGACATCGCCGCGCACGGCGGGCGAGGCGTGCTCTGGAAGACGGGGCACTCCCTCATCAAGACGAAGATGAAAGAAGAGGGGGCTCTGCTCGCAGGCGAGATGAGCGGTCACATCTTCTTTGCGGACCGCTACTACGGTTTCGACGATGCCATCTATGCGACCCTTCGCATCCTCGAGATCGTCTCGAAGAGCGACGTCCCGCTGCACGAAATGCTGAGCGATGTTCCCGAGACCTTTGCAACTCCCGAGATCCGAGTCGCATGCGACGACGCTGAGAAGTTCGAGCTCGTCGAGCGGGTGGTCGAACACTATCGACCCACTCACGAACTGGTCGACATCGACGGTGCGCGGATCCAGTTCCCAGGCGGCTGGGCACTGTGCCGCGCTTCCAACACGCAAGCCGTCCTGGTGTTGCGCTTCGAAGCCGACTCGGAGTCCCGCCTCAACGCGATTCGCGACGAAGTAGAATCAGTCCTCGACCGGTTGCGCAAGGGCTGAAGCCGGCAAGGCGGGCAGGTCCACGGCGAGCTTCGCACTGTACCCGTCGCTCGCCTTCTCCCAATCGCTCGGCCCGATCACCGCGCGCCGCGTCTCGTACGACGGGTGGTGGACGAGCACTTCCTGTCCCTCGTGGATCGAAGCCACCGAGAGCGTCGCAGATGGGCCCTTCCCGACGAACCGGTAGACTTTCGCGCCCGGCGGGTTGGTGACGACTCGTACCGAGCCATCGCTAGCGTCACTGGGCTCAGTCGGCGCCGTGAGTGGCTCACCGAGATCGATGGCCTCGGCGGGCGAGTCGGCGCGCTGCGGTTGCACAGCGAGTTCGTAGAGAGGTCCGTTGTCACTGGTGCTCCACGTAGCGCCCTCGGGTACCGAGGCTCGCGCGGGACGAAGCCCGTCACCGAACACGACGAACTCGTGGGAACGGCCGACGGTTAGCTCGTGCGCGAGCGCCGGGCCGCGTCCGACGAAGACGAAGATCTGTGAGTCGGCTGGCGAGACCGTGACTTCGATCGAGCCTGTCGGCGCCGCAGCCGGCGGTGCGGGCTGGAGCAGGGTCTGAAGCGCGCCGGTCGCCACCAGTCCGTACACCCCGAACCCAAGAGCCGCGACTAGCAACCAAACACCCAAGCCGGCGCGGCGCTTCGGAAGGGTCTGCGGCAGCGAACCCCGATCGTGGACTACCTCCGGCGGCGTCGTGGCCCTGGAATCTCGAAGCGGCGCGACCTCAGGGGACGGGGTCGACTCGAGAGGCTCAGGTGGGAGCACCACCCCCGTGGTGGCCGTGGACTCCAAAACCGGCTCTGCTGCCGTTGCCAACTCGGGCTCTGCCGAGGGCTCCGGTGCAAGTTCCTCGGCGGGCTGCCACTTGCGAATCGTTGCGGTGACGGGCTCGGGGAACTCACGCTTCGGCGATGGAAACCGTTCCGCGGCGGGCGCGGCAGCAAGAGCACCGCCGAGGGGCTCGTTCATCATGGGTTCGCTCGGCTCGCGAATCTCCTGGGGGATTCGGATGCGTTCGGTGATCGGGTCTTCTTCTTCGATCGCGGCTTCGGCTTCGATCGCGGCTTCAATCTCGGCTTCGGCTTCGGCTTCGGCTTCGATTTGGGCTCGAGGCTCCTGAACCGGCGGGTTTGATCGAGTCGACTCGAGGGTACGCAAGGACGGGTCACGCAGAAGCTCATCGAGCTCCGCATCGAGCTCGTGTGGATCGATCTGCGGAACATCCGGGGCAGGCGGTCGGTCGCTCTCGCGAACCAGTCGGGCCAGGACGCGCCTCGATGCGCCACGGTTGATTGGAATCAGCGATGCCTCGATCGCATCATGGAGGTGTTTGAGATCACGCGAGCTCTCACCGGTCGTGCTCTCCTTCACGAGCTGAAGCAGATAGGGCGGCACCCCAGGGCCGGCGGCGACGAGAAGGCGCGCGAGCACGGACACCAAGGACCGGGCGGCTTCATCGGGGTCGGCCGATGTCGCTGAATCGGCCACGACGACCGAGCCCTCGAGCGTGACACGAACGTCGTCCGGTTCGAGCTTCACCGAATCCTGGAGCAGGCCTTCACAGGCCTCGAGGGCGACGAACGCGCCAATCTCGAACGGAAGGCGGTCGCCACGCTGTTCCAGCTCCTCCACCAGTTGGCCGACGCCGACGTCTCTACTCATCGCTCCCCCTCAGTCCGGCTCAGGCGGACGCACGCACACACCTTGGTCGAGCAAGTACCTCTTGACCTCGGCCACAGTGTAGTGGCCGTCATGAAAGATAGAAGCTGCAAGCGCCGCATCCGCCCCTCCCGTCGTGAGGCCCTCCTGCACATGCCCAAGGGTCCCCACTCCCCCCGAAGCTACAACTGGAATCGAGATTGCGTCCACAACTGCGCGAGTTAATACGAGATCGTAGCCGTCCTGAGTGCCGTCACGGTCCATGCTGGTGAGCAGGATCTCGCCCGCCCCGTAGTCAGCCATCCGCTTGGCCCAGGCGATCGCGTCGAGCCCGGTGTCGCGCCGACCGCCATGTGTGTAGACCGTCCACTGGCCGTCTTGGCCTGGGACCCGCTTGGCATCGATCGCGACCACGATGGCCTGGGAGCCATAAGCCTCCGACACTTCCCGGATGAAATCGGGGTTCGCGACCGCGGCGCTGTTGATCGAAACCTTGTCGGCACCTGCATGAAGCAGCTCGCGCACGTCGCGGCGCTCCCGGACCCCACCTCCGACCGTCAGAGGCACGGCGACGGTCGATGCCGTGCGGTCGACCAGGTCGAAGAGGGTGCGGCGATTCTCGTGCGAGGCGGTGATGTCGAGGAAGGTGATCTCATCGGCACCCCCGGCACTGTACCGCTGAGCGGACTCCACTGGGTCGCCTGCGTCCCGGAGGCCAACGAAATTGACCCCCTTCACGACGCGCCCATCTTTGACGTCCAGGCACGGGATGATTCGCTTCGCCAGCATCAGGACTCCCTCAGGGCGGCGAAGCCTTCCGACAAGGTGAAGGCGCCCGAGTAAAGGGCTCGGCCGCAGACCGAGGCCCGAACCCCGGCCATGGCCAGCGCCCGGAGGTGATCGAGCGACCCGATGCCACCAGAAGCGATGACCGTCGTCGACACCGCCGCCTGGAGGTCTGCCGTCGCCTGAACGTCGGGGCCCTCTCGGGTGCCGTCCCGGTGGATGTTCGTGAACAAGATGGCCGCGATGTTCCAGCCGTCGACTTCCTTTGCGAGCTCGGTGACGTCCTGCTCGCTCTGCTCCTGCCACCCCTCGACCGCGACCTTCCCGTCACGGGCGTCGAGCGCCATCACGACTGCGCCAGGATGGCGCTCGCAGATCGCTCGGGCGACATCGGGCGCCTTGACGACGATGGTCCCGAGCACGACGCGTGCCGCGCCGGCGTCGATCCACTTGGACGCGACGTCTTCATTGCGCACGCCGCCGCCGATCTGAACCTCGAGTCCGGTCTCCCGCAAGATGCCCTGAATGACGGGCACGTGTGCAGGTGTACCCCTGCGCGCGCCCTCGAGGTCGACCACATGCAAGCGCCGCGCCCCGGCGGCCTCGAATCTCTTCGCCATGGAAACCGGGTCGTCGTCGTAGACCGTGACCTGGTCGTACTTCCCCTGGTGGAGGCGGACGACCTTGCCGTCGAGCAAATCGATCGCGGGGATCAACTCCATGAAATGTCTCCCAAGAAATGTCCGATGACTCGTGCGCCAGCGTGTTGACTCTTTTCCGGGTGGAACTGGCAGGCCAAGACATTGTCGCGTGCAATGGCAGAACAGAACGGGCCGCCATAGTCGGTCGTGGCAGCGACCAAGCTCTGATCATCCGGCACGCAATAGTAGCTGTGCACGAAGTAATACCATTCGCCATTCTCAAAGACGGGATGCTTGCTATCGATTTGGTTCCAGCCGATGTGCGGGACCTTCAGCGCTTGAGCGTGCGCATCGGCGAGGTCATTGGCAAAACGCTTCACGACACCACCGAAGATGCCGAGGCCTTCTGCGCCCGGCGCTTCCTCACTGGACTCGAAGAGAGCCTGCATCCCGAGGCAGATGCCCAAGTAGGGTCGTCCGCTACCGATCCACTCGCGCACGGCTTCGCCAATCTCGCCCGCGAGCGCGTCCGCACACTCTTTGAAAGCGCCCTGCCCCGGCATCACCAAGCGGTCGGCGCGCAGGAGCACGTCCGGGTCCGCGCTGAGCTCGGGCTGTGCACCGGCCCGTTCGAAAGCCTTGGCGACGCTGTGAAGGTTGCCGAGGCCCAGATCGACGATGGCGACCCGACCGGCGTTCATTCGCTCAGGGTGCCCTTGGTCGACGGAATGCCGACCACACGCGAATCAATCTCGGTCGCTGCACGCAGCGCGCGAGCGAACGCTTTGAAGCTGATTTCCACGACGTGGTGGAGGTTCTCGCCCGCCTCTTGGCGCATGTGAAGATTGCACTGGCATCCGCGTACGAACCCCTCGAAGAAAACCTCTGCGAGCTCCGAGTCGAAGTCGCCGATCTTCGCCTTCGGAATGTCCATTGCCCACACGAAGTACGGCCTGCCGGACAGATCCAGTGCGCAGGTCACGCAGGCCTCGTCCATGGGTAAGGTCGCGGAGCCGTAGCGGCGAATTCCGGACTTGTCTCCGAGCGCAGAACCGAACGCCTGACCGAGGGCGATGGCGAGGTCCTCGGTGGTGTGGTGTCCATCGATGTGGGTATCGCCGGAAGCCTTCACGTTCAGGTCGAAGAGGCCATGCTTCGACAGCTGCTCCACCATGTGCGTGAGGAAGCCGATTGGTGTGTCGACCTTGTATTGACCCGTACCATCGAGATCGACGACCACACGGATGTCGGTCTCTTTGGTTCGACGCTCTATCGTCGCTCTTCGTCCCATCTCGCCACCACCATAGCCCGGAAACGCTCCCGGGCTACCACACTAGCGCGACTTCATCCGGGACTGAACTTCCTCGAGCTTGCCCTGAAGCTCCTCGTTGTCGGGCTCGTGTTGAATCGCCATCTTGAGGTTGAGCTTGGCCTGGGGCCAATCCTCCGCCTTGATGGCGCGATGGGCACGCGTGAAGAAGACGCGCGCCTTGCTCGAGCGGAGCATCACGCCTCCGGGCGGCCTCATGGAGCGCCGGGTCTCCCGAAGGCGGTCGTCCTGATAGCGCTTCTGTCCCTTGGCGAGACCTTCGTCATAGAGCTTCCGCTTGGTCGCATCGAGAAGCACGCGGTACGCCTCGCTCGCCTGCTGGTACAGCATGGTGTGACGTTCTGCCTCACCGGGCGTATCGACGAAGTTGTCAGGATGATGCTTGCGGGCGAAGCGATGGAAGGCCGAACGGATCTGATCCGAAGTCGCGGTGCGGATGATTCCGAGAAGCTCGTAGTAGTCCGGTGCTTCCTGCGAATCTGCCATTGCCTAGCTACCGACCTTGGCCTCGTGCCGTTCGCGAAGATCCTCGATCTCTTGTTCGGGCAGCTCGCCGATGAGGCGGATCGCGATCTGCTGCTGCTGGCCCGTACCGACGTCCTGCGCGCGCACCTGAAGCGTACCGTCCGCGTCGATCATGAAGCGAACGGCAATCTGGACCTTGCCTCGAGCGGCCGGCCGCAATCCGTCGAGCACGACCTCTCCGAGCAGCTGATTGCCGTCGATCCGGCGATCTTCCCCTTGAGAGATGCGAACGATCACCGCTTCCTGACCGTCGCGTGCAGTGGTGAACATCTTGGTCTGGCCGGCAGGGATCGCGGAGTTCTTCCGAATGATGTGCTCGCAGTAGCCATCGACCGTTTCGACCCCGAGCGAGAGTGGGGTCACGTCCAGCAAGAGCGGCGTCTTGGTCGGAACGTCCGCCGCGGCAAGCGCAGCCGTGACGGTGTCGACGTTCTCATCGAGCGCCGCGTTGAGCTCTCGAGGGGCCGAACTCGCCAACTCGAGGGGAGGCGGCGGCGCCCCATCGACCGGAACGGAAGCGGTTGGAAACGCATCGTCGCCAAGCTCCATCAAGAGGCCCGACTCCTCGGCGCTCGTGGGCATGTCCGAACCCACCGGGACCAGCTCCGACTCCTCCTCCTCGGGCTCGCCTCCGATTTGCATCAGGAGACCCGAGGCGTCCGCCATGCGCGTCGGCTGAAAATCGAGGGGGTCCGCCGGCGCAGCGACGCGCGTCATCTCGTGCTCGAGCGGTTCTTCGCGCGACCGGGTCGGCGTATCGATGACCCCATCCTCGGGAGGCGGTTCGCCATCTGCCTGCATCAAAAGGGCGGGCGGGGGCGGCGGTGCCTGTCCTTGAAGCGTGGCCTTGCGAGCCGCTCGTGCCACCGGCGGGGGCGGGAGCGGCGGTCGTTCACCGATGTTGGTGACCTCATCTTCGAAGGAAGTCTCCTCGGTGACCTTCGGAAGGCTGCCGGTGGTCGGCTGGGCAACCTTCTTGAGCGCCACACGTCCAAGCGCGGCCTTGCGCGACGCAGGCTCTGCCAACGAGAACGCCTGAAGCGCCGCACCTTGTGCAACGACGAGGTCTGGATCGATGTTGGAGAGCGGCTTCCGACCGAAGTACTCCGCCACCATGCGCTGAAGGAGCGGAATGCGCGTGGAGCCACCGACCAGAATGACGTTGTCGAGTTGCGTGGGACGCAGACCTGCTGCCTTCATCGCATCTTCACAAACGTCGAAGCTTCGCGCGACGAGAGGCTGACACATGTGCTCGAGCTGCTCGCGGGTCAACGCATAGTCCAGGTTGAGAGCGGCACCCCCTTCCCCGTATGCGAGCTCCTCCACGCAGAGCTTCACCTGCGGCTTCTCGGAGAGCTGGATTTTCGCCCACTCTGCGGCAGCCTTCAGACGCTCGTAGGCCTGAAGATCCTGATGCGCATCGTAGCGGTGCTGCTCGAGGAACTGCGCGGTCATGTGGTCGGCGACCATCGAATCCACGTCATCTCCGCCGAGGAACGTATCGCCCGCCGTTGCCAACACCTCGAAGACGTCGCCGGCAAGCTGAAGGATCGTGATGTCGAACGTGCCGCCACCGAGGTCGTACACCGCGACGCGCTCGTTTGAAGTCTTGTTGTAGCCATACGCGAGAGCGGCCGCCGTTGGCTCGTTCAGAATACGCAACACGTCGAGCCCGGCCACGCGACCGGCCGCCTTCGTCGCGCTTCGCTGAAGCTCGTTGAAGTTCGCAGGGACGGTGACGACCGCCTTGTTGCACTCGGCGCCAAGCGCTGTGTCGGCCACCTTGCGGACGTGACGCAGTACGAACGCGCTGATCTCGCTGAGCGTGTAGGTTTCGCCGCGTGCGGTCACCAGCACGCCGCCACTTGGCCCCTCGGACAACTCGAACGCAAAGCGCTCGCGCGCGTGCTTGACCTCGTAGCTCGTGTAGGGACGCCCGATCAGGCGCTTCACCGAATAGACGGTGTTCTGAGCGTCGAGGAGCCTGCGCTCCTTCGCGGAGGCGCCGATGAGGACGTCGCCGCTCGGATGGAAGGAAACCACCGATGGAATCAGAGCGCCGTCCTCACTGGAGAGGACACGCGCACCGTTTTGATCGGCCACCGCGACCACGGAATTTGTCGTACCGAGGTCGATCCCAATGACGGGTCCGTTGCTCACACTCCCCTACCCCCAGAAAGACTCTACAAGACTGCTTCTGAAGGATAACGCGTCGCCGGCCCGATTACACGTTTCCGGGGCGGAAGGTGCTAATTCGGGGCGGGTTCTGCCGGCTCTGGAGGCGTTTCGAGGGGCTCGTCGTCCTCGCCTTCCGCCACGGGCTCGACGTCGACGACCTGCTCAGCGTCGCGGAGCCGGATGACCCTCACGCCCTGGGTGTTTCGACCGGTCTCTCGGATCTCGGAGACTCGGGTCCGAATGACCTGGCCACCATTGGTGATGACCATGAGCTGATCCTCCGTGGATACCAGTCTCAGCTTCACCAGTGCGCCGTTTCGCTCGGAGGTGTCCATCCCGATGATGCCCTTTCCGCCGCGGTTCTGTACGCGCCACTCAGCGACCTTGGTCCGCTTGCCGTAGCCATTCGCGCTCACCGTCAGAACTTGCTTGTCGGTGTCGCTCTCGATGATGTCCATCCCGATGACGAAGTCGCCCTCACGAAGGTCGATGCCCTTCACGCCCATGGAGTCGCGACCCATGAACCGAACGTCTTCGATGGGGAAGCGAATGCTCATCCCATGGGAGGTGCCGATGAGCACATGCTGACCGGGGGCGACGATTCGAGCCGCGAGGAGGGCGTCTTCTTCGCCGATCGAGACTCCGATGATGCCCGTCTGACGGATGTTCTCGTACGCGGCGAGGTTCGTGCGCTTGACGCGGCCGCGGCGAGTGCACGTGAGCAAGTACCCGTCTTCGACGAACTCCCGAATCGGGAGAATCGCTGCGACCCGCTCGTCCGGCTCCATGCCAACGAGATTCACCACAGCTCGACCGCGAGCAGCACGGCTCGTCTCGGGTATCTGGTACACCTTCTTCAGGTACGCCTTGCCCTTGTCGCTCAGGAACAGAACGTTGGCGTGCGCGTTGACGACGAACACCCAGCTCACGAAGTCTTGGTCGCGGGTGTCCATGGCGCGAAGGCCCTTGCCGCCGCGTGACTGGGCGCGGTACTCGCTCAGCGGAACCCGCTTGACGTAGCCCGCGTGCGAGACGGTCACGACGACCTCTTCGTCAGGAACGAGGTCCTCGATCGAAATTTCACTCTCGGCCTCGACGATCTCCGTGCGACGAGCGTCCCCGTATCGTTCGCGGATGTCGTCCAGCTCTTTGACGATCACCTCGTCGAGCAGCTCTCGACTCGCCAGGATGGCCTCGAGTTCGACGATGATGCCGCAGAGGTTGCCATACTCGGTAGCGAGCTTCTCGCGCTCGAGACCGGTGAGCCGCGAGAGCCTCATCTCGAGAATCGCCTTGGCCTGCCGTTCGGACAGGAAGTAGTCGCCGCGCTCCTTGGCGGTCTCGATCTCCACTTCGGGTCGGCCCGCGCGACGCACGAATTCTTCGAGGCCCGTGAGCGGAAGCTTCATCAAGCGTCCGCGCGCTTCGTCCGGATCTCGTGAGGAGCGAATCGTGCTGACCACGAGGTCGACGTCCGTCACGGCCATGCCGAGACCCTCGACGAGCTCTCGCTGTGCCTTGGCCTGACGCAGGTCGAAACGCGTTCGCCGAACGACGACTTCACGCCGGTGCTCGATGAAACGCAGGAGCGCGGAGCGGAGGTCTAGGACCTCTGGGCGCTGCCCGACGATCGCGAGGCAATTGTAGCCGAAGGTGCTCTGCAGCGCGGTCATTCGGTAGAGCTTGTTGAGCACGATCTCGCCGTGGGCGTCGCGCTTGAGCTCGATGACCACACGAAGGCCGTCCCGATCGGACTCGTCCCGAATGTCACTGATGCCCTCGAGGCGCTTGTCGCGGACCAAGTCGGCGACTTTCTTGAGGAGTTCGGCCTTGTTGACCTGATACGGGATCTCGGTGATCACGATCATCTCGCGATCGCCCTTGCCCGGCAGGGGCTCGATCGTGGCCCGGGCGCGCATGACGATGCGACCGCGACCGGTGCGGTATCCGAGGTGGATGCCCGCACGGCCATAGATGTAGCCTGCGGTCGGGAAGTCTGGGCCCGTCACGCCGAGGCGCCCGGTCTCATCGTCGTCCTGCATGAGCTGGTCGACGCTGAGCTCTGGGTTGCCCATCAGCCGAACGGTCGCGTCGACGATCTCGCGCAGGTTGTGTGGGGGGATGTTGGTCGCCATGCCCACCGCGATGCCGCCTGAGCCGTTGATCAACAGGTTGGGAATGCGGCTCGGGAGGACGAGCGGCTCACTTTCGGAGTCGTCGAAGTTTGGCCCGAAGTCGACCGTTTCCTTTTCGATATCGGCGAGGAGCTCGGAAGCGAGCCGATGCATCCGTACCTCGGTGTACCGCATGGCCGCGGCGGGGTCTCCGTCGATGGAGCCGAAGTTGCCCTGCCCGTCGACGAGCGGGTAACGCATGGAGAATTCCTGCGCCATGCGAACTAGCGCGTCGTAGACGGCGGTGTCGCCGTGGGGGTGGTACTTGCCGAGGACGTCGCCGACGATGCGGGCGCTCTTCTTGTAAGATGTGTTCCAAGCGTTCTTCTGCTCGTGCATCGAGTAGAGGATGCGCCGGTGGACGGGCTTGAGACCGTCGCGAACGTCTGGAATCGCACGCCCGATGATCACGCTCATCGCGTAATCGAGGTACGAGCGCCTCATCTCGTCTTCGAGCGCGACCGGATGTTTGTGTGGAGTTTCCGCCATGAACTACTGCTCCCAAGCGTCGCTCCCCTGCGCTGCGACGCGGCCGCGAAGCTACCACGTGCGCCCCCCCCCTGCACGCACTCTCAGGCATTCGGAACTGCTGTTTTTTGGCTGCTTCGAGGGAAGTTTCGTAAACCCGGGGAGAGGCCCGGAGCGAAGCGGGAGATGGATACGTCAATGCGCGATCTGGAACTGATCGAAGAACGCTCTTCCGAGGAGGGGCGGGGAGTCTTGGTGCTCTCCGGGGTGGGCTTGGTCGCCGCACTCGGTGTCGTGATCGCGGCGGTCGCAGCTGTGCCAGGCGCCGCGGAGTCGACCAGCGAGGACCCGCTCCAGATGCTCGCGATTGCCCAGCAGATGGAATCGGAGGAGCAGATCCCGGCGGAAGAGCCGAAGCTCGATCCCGAGACCCTGAGCTTCCCCGCGACGCTAACGGACACGCGCCCCGAGGTCGCTGTGGCGGTCGCGGCGGCGACGGCTGAGCTCGAGCACCTCGACCCGGTCACCCGTCGTCCTCCCCGTTCGGACATCGCCGCGGGGCTTCCGGCGTCGGTCACTGCCGGGCCCGACGGGGACGTGGTCGAGATGGCCGCAAAGCACGACCCGCTCGTCGCTGCCACGGTTCCCGAACACACCAAGCGCGCGCCCGCAGGATATGAGGGCCGCTACACCCTCCAGGTCATCAGCTACCGCGACGCGCAAGAGGCGCAGGTCTTCACCAGCGCACTCCGAAAGCGCGGTCACGCGGCATATGTGACCTCAGGCACGGTCGAAGACCGAGGCACCCACTGGCGGGTTCGCATCGGCCCCTTCGACACGCGACAAGAAGCTCAGTCGTACCGAACGACGTTCGAGCGGGAAGAAGGCATGAACACCTTCATCGTCCGCAACAAGGACTAGGGAAGTTCTTCGAGCCAGGACGGGTCTTCGAACCACTTCTGGCGAAGGGCGCTGAGGACTCCGGTTGCCTCGATCGCATCGATGTAGTTGTCGATGAGGTTGTAGAAGCGCGCGTCCTTGGCGGAAACCGCGATGCCCATCGGCTCGACGGATAGGGGCTCCTCGAG
>Ga0316192_10000086_pt1 | contig 58794 bp, 54 predicted proteins | sample MerIslwburrow_MG_FD_204931 | JGI IMG/M metagenome (GOLD analysis project Ga0316192, IMG submission 204931) | Coastal sediment microbial communities from Maine, United States - Merrow Island worm burrow | ecosystem: Environmental > Aquatic > Marine > Coastal > Sediment | place: USA: Maine...
CCAAAAATGATATCGGTAACCCCAGGGCGATCCAGAAGCTGTAACGCCAGGTAAAAAACAGTAGCAGCACCAGTGTCGCGAGTATCAGGCCCTGCCAGCCGTTTTTTAATAACAACTGTAAACGGTCGCGAACCAGGCTGGTGGCATCGTTAACAATGGTCAGGCGGGTACCTTCCGGCAAGATGCGGTTTTCCTGATCGACAAATTTGTACAGGGCATCGGAGACTTCTATCGTGTCATCAATTAAATTCTTGCTGACCATCAGCAGGGCTGCCGGTTTGCCGTTTAGCTCGACACGCTCTTCGGGTTTTTCAAACCTGTCTTCAATCCTCGCGATATCACCCAGTTTGATTTCACCACCCTTGGGTGTATTGATAATGACCAGGTCTTCCAACTGGTCAGCTGTTCTCCTGACATTATCAAAACGTATCTGGTAGGAGGTTTCTGTTGCCTCCAGTGTTCCTGCTGGCAACTCAATGGCCTGTGCTGAGATCAAGCCGGCAATCTCCTGCACGCCCAGGTTGTACTTTTGCTGGGTATCCGGGTTGATCAACACCTGCAACTGGTGCTTGGAAAACCCCGACAGGGTAACAATGGGAATTTCCGGCATAGCCAATAGACGGCCCCGGTAGTACTCGGCCAGCGCCTTGAGTTCGGAAGGCGTCAACTTGTCTGCGGTGATGGCAACATTGGCGACGGCATTGATTCTGCCCAACTGCTTGACCACGGGACTTTCGATGTTTTCCGGGAAATTCTGAATTGCATCGATGGCAGTAATAATGTCATCGGTAAACTCACGAATTTCTCCGGATTCCTGCATTTCCAGTGTGAAAATCGCGATATTGTCACGCGCGTCACATTCCTGCTCTTTAAGAAAACTGATGCCATCTGTGGCGTCTTCCAGGGGAATACAGATGCCCGCCTCAACATCGGCCGGGGCAGCCCCGGGGTAAACCACCGTAACCTGCACCTTGCTCGGTTTGAGTTGCGGAAAAGACTCTCTGTTCAGACTGCCAAGCGAGGCTAAACCAAGCGCAATGATCGCCATCATCAGGATATTGCTGATGGTGGGGTGCGCTGCAAAATAACGAATCATAGTGAGTCGCCAACCACGCCCATCGCGTCACGGGCCATTTGCTGCTCGTACTCAAGCGCCTCAACCGGGTTAAGCGGCAACCCTTCGATGACGGGTACCACATCGGTAATGATAACCCTCTCGCCTTCCTCAATACCGCTTTCAAGAATCACCAGTCGTCCCTGCCGGTGTAAAACATTCACCTCACGAATTTCCAGTTCATTATTGGCCTTGGCTACATAGATACGCCCCTGGTGAACGGCCTTGCGGGGTATAACGATCATCTCCAGCGGGGGTGCATAAAGCTCCACTGCGGTATACATGCCCTTGAGCAGAGGTGGTCTTTTACCCGGTATGACCCCCTCATAGGGATTATTGACTGCAATCACCACGCCAAGCGTATCGCGGGTTGGATCAATTGAGTCACTAAACCTCAGCAACTCACCCTGCCACTTTGCAGTATTGCCCTTAAAGTTCACCAGGCTGACACGTGCTTCCAAACGCATCCGCATAAGGGCCGACTGCAGTTCCCCCGGGTTTTTCATACTCATGCGCTCCGGATTATTACCCATCAACAGTGGACGAAACTGCTGGATAGGAATCTGCGCATTTATTTCGACTGCCTGTACTCCGGATGCTTCAAACAGCACACTACCCGTCGAGGTGAACTCACCCTTCTCTACAAAAACTTCTCCAATACGGGCATCAAAAGGCAGTATCACTTCGGTGCGTCCCAGCATATCCTGGCTTTGTGCAAGCTGTGATTCAGATTGTGTAATCTGTGCCTGTGTCGCTGCTTTACGACTGGCATAACCCGTTAACCTGCCCTGCAAATCTTCAACCTGTTGGCTCAGTTGCAGAACTTTTTGCTCTTCCGCATCAACAACAGATCGGGAAATCAACTTTTTATCCCAAACACTCAAAAGGCGATCCAGTTCCTTTTTACCGACTTCAAGGTTCTTTTTAGCAATCTCCAATGAGGTCCGCGTGGATTGCTCCTCCACTTCCAGTTGAACCAGGGCAGACTGACTTCCGGCCAGTGCAGCTTTGCTCTGATTCAGGCTGAATTCAAAGGTGGTCGGCTCCACGCGTAATGCCACCGTTCCCTGGCTCAGGCTTCCGCCATTTTTCAGTAATGGATGGATATAACTGATCTTACCCGCCACCTCGGACTTGGCTTGCATTAATACTGCGGGCTCTACATTCCCGTATGCTGTTGAACGTGCCCGAAATGGAATTTTTCTGGCCGTGATGACCTCGACTGTTTTAACCGGGAACTGCAACTCTTCATGTTCAATAGGCGGTTTGGATTTGACTTTCAGAACAACCAGCGCCAGCGCGACAATGATGACCAGCGGAAGAATGACCGCTTTCTGTAATATGTTTTTCATGATGAGCAACTGCATCCACAACGTCGTTAAAAACCACCTGCAAATCGGACCCGGACTCATCCAGGCATTCAGTGCAGTAAAAGGAACGATAACAAGCACGGGGAATAGTAATGGATAATCAGCACTCCATATAGTTCATTTCCACCTTGTCCCCATAATTTCCGAACGAAACTCAGATTCTGTAAATTGAATGGAAATTGCAGCAAGCATCGTGCTACCAGCTTGGTCTCAAGTAACCAATTCAGGCAGCGACGGACCTATACCAGCGTGTCTATGAGAAAGCACCCCGCGATACAATTGCGTTACCAAATCAGCGAGAAACTGTTCCAAGTGTTGTACAGTAAATAGGATTCAATTTCTTACACCAATTTGGCGTCAATTAAGAAGGTGAGACACAAACATGAAAATGAATTTCCTTTCCCGTAGAGGTTTCCTTAAATCCAGCACTTTAGCCCTGACTGGTGCCAGCACTTTTTTGTCGGGCCAACATTTATTGGCGTCCGGCCCTGGCCAGTCTAAAGAAGCAGCCAACCTGCTCAAAATAGCGGGATATGATTTTCCCAGAATCGCGGCCCTGGCCTCTGGCAAGGCAAAAATTGCTGACGGCGAGGTAGAATTTACTCCCGGCAAAATTGGTGACATGAATACCGAAGCATTCCATGGCTCACAGACTTACGATATCAGTGAAATAGGCCTGCACCCTTTTATTCTCGCTTATGCCAATGGCGACTTCCGCGATTACACGCTATTACCCATATTTCCGTTAAGAGTATTTCGGCACAAAAGCATATTCATTCGTACCGACAGGGGGATTACCAGGCCTCAAGATTTACGGGGTAAATCTATCGCTACACCAGGATTTTCCTCGTCATCACTGACCTGGATTCGTGGAATTATGCAAGATGAATATGGTGTTTCACCAAATGAAGTTGAATGGGTCTTGTCCGGGAAGGATTCATCTGCAAATATTTCCGGTCAGGTTTCCGGGTATGAAAACCTGGTTCCTGATGGGTTAAACGTTAAAACCGGCAGCTCCGATAAGGATGAGTCTGATTTGTTGGAATCCGGTGAGGTCGATGCCCTGTTCCACGCCGTGCAACCCCGGGCATTTGTAGAGGGGAATCCGGCAGTCGGGAGATTATTCCCGGATTCACGCACAGTGGAACAGGCCTACTACAAGAAGACCAGCATCTTCCCAATCATGCATGTGGTGGCGATCCGGAAATCCCTGCTCGAAGAACACCCATGGCTGGCGCAAGCGACGTTTGATGCGTACTCAAAGGCCAAACAGCTGGCCTATAGAAAAATGACCACGATGGGCTGGGCTTCCGATATGCTGCCCTGGTATGGGCAGGAGTTGGAAGCGACCAGGGACATCATGGGCAACAATTTTTATTCATACGGTCTTGATAAGCCAAATCGTAAATCACTTGAAGCCCTGTGCCGTTATTCTTTCGAGCAGGGAATGAGTAGCCGCCAGTTGACCATTGAAGAATTATTTGCTCCCGAGGGCTTGGGTTTGGTCGAAACCGGTTAATTTCACTAGATCGGACGCTCTGCTTTTGATTGTTGATAATCAAGTTCGGCAGATCGATAGAATTGAATATAGTCTTTCTGAAGCCCTTGCTTTCAAAGCGCCTGAATCCAAATATTAAACACAACCACGTTAGCGATGTAACACTAAAAAAGGGCTCACCTCAAGACGTCCACCTTTAGCCACAGAGGCTCTCTTTTCTTAGGGCCACACCCAGGCATGTCAAATCATTGGCCTTTAATGGCAAGCAGACCAGAACCCATCTCCCTATGATTGAGTCTGGATTTTCACCAGCACCTCGGGAGAAGTACTAATGCGGAATGTGTCTGCGCGAATCAAAAATAAGGGATACATGGCCATCGTCGCCATGGGTGTTTGGATGCTGGTCAATCCGGCGTTTTCAAACGAACTCCCAAATGAACGGGTGATTCACCTGGACGGAACTGCTAACACCCGTGATATTGGCGGCTACCTTACCGATGACTTGCGCACCCTCCGCTGGCGACAGATTATTCGCTCCGAAAACCTGTCACGACTCACGGCCAATGATTTTCAGAAGCTCGAGGAGATCGGTGTTAAAACGGTTATCGACTTACGTACTGACAAGGAACACGATCGATCGCCTACGGTTTGGCAGGGTGATAACCCACCCCAATTTTTTCATTTCCCGGTCGGTGATTCTAATAGCGACTGGTTCAATGCAACGCGAAAAATGATGAAAGGAAACAAATTTACGGAAGAGCAGTCCTCCAAACTGATGGTCGATGGCTATCGCATGATCGTGGAAGAAGGGCCTCCCAGCTACACGAAACTGATGGAAGTGGTGCTCGATCAATCCAACTGGCCAATCCTGATCCACTGCAATGCAGGCAAAGACCGGGCGGGTGTTGCGGTTACGCTAATCATGGAAGCCCTGGGTGTGGATCGTGAAACCATCATGGACGAGTTTTTGCTTACAAACGAAATTGCCCGAATAGCGGAAAAAGCTGTTTTACTTTCCAAACAGAGCAAAAAACAGCGGAGAAATGGTAGGGGTCCATCGGCCAGTGCATGGTTTCCGGTCATTGGCGTGCAACCGGAAATGTTGGAGGCTTTTTACGCGAGTGTGGACGAACATTACGGTTCCATGGATGCCTTTCTGACCGAACTGGGTGTTGATCAGGACGCCCGCAGGACACTTACAGCATCATTGACCACAGAACAGCCCCAGTTAGTAATGAGTGAATGACAGTCTGAAGCAGTAGGCAGGTATAGGAGCCCCAGGCTGATTATCCTGACCTGTCGAGACATCGCGAAGCGCTTTCATAGCCCAACGCAATCATCTCTTCAGCCCGGTCAAATTCCAGCGTGCCACATGCGTCACCTGCGATCAGAATCGTATGATCTGGCGGATAGGCTGCCAGCTTCTGTTTGGCGATTGCTCCCTGCATTGCATCGAAAGTCTGGTCGGCAATGAAATAGATGCACGTATTGCGTCGAATAGAGAGCCCTGCTTCAGCCATTCGAGGAAGATCATTTACAAAATTTTTGTTTAGATTCAGGATCAAATTCTGTCCCGTTAAGCGGTATTAACAGGAGCGATTCCCCGTTTGCTTTTGTGCCTGTATCGGTCTAACTTAGCAGTCAAATGGGAGAGCCTGGATAGTGAAAACCTCAAAAGCACCAATTCGGTGTGTAAGCTCACGCTTTCCCACGTAAATACAATTATGTACTTAGAGCGAGAGAGCCATGAACATCAATGACAAGATCAATTATGTTGAATTTCCGGCCAGGGATATCGAAGCCACGAAGACATTCTTCACTACCGTCTTTGGGTGGGTCTTCAGTGATTACGGACCGGACTATACCGCTTTTAAGGACCAGGGAATTAATGGGGGCTTCTATAGATCTGATAGCACATCATCAACCGAGACGGGTGGAGCACTGATTGTCTTGTATTCCGACACGCTCGAAGATGTGCAGGAGCGAGTTGAACGTGCCGGGGGCTCAATATTGAAGCCGATATTTTCCTTTCCTGGAGGCCGTCGGTTTCACTTCGCAGAGCCCAGCGGCAATGAACTGGCCGTGTGGAGCGATGCCGGCGCTTAAAATCATAGGAGTTGGTTGCGACTTCTGTTCGCCAGTGAAAGATTTGTCGATCATCACCTGCTGGCTCGACACTAACTAACACACCGTTGCCTGCCGCGTTCAGACCCGAATCAAAGAGGCCGGATACATTCAATGAAATGAATGTTTTGGGCCGTTGCCTGCTATTGGCTATACTGAACTTCACGCCTTACGAATAACTGCTTTTTGGCGCAAAGCGAAACCACGCAATCAGTGCTTACTTATAGCGGTTAACGGCCGAGGGTGTGTGAAAACCCAAATTCGAAAATCCAAAGTGAGAAATCAAAGCCGATTCACGGATTGCCGGTTAAAAATGTGGAGTTTATGGGTCTGATTAAACGGTACGCCGAGTCAATTATTGGGTGCTATCCCAATGTCAGTTAAGGCTGAATAGTTTTCACACAGCCTCGGCCGTTAGCGACTGGGATGTCATTTTAAAATAGACGGCTCCAGGACAACCGCTTTCGGATGAAGAGCAGACGTTTTCCGATCAAGAATTTTGGCAGCATACAGGGCTGAACCCGGCCAACGGACTAAACCGCGCGAGCGGTTTAGTCCCATGGCCGGTTAGCGACCTTTAAACCTTTCTGAAATTTCCTTCACAGAGGGTCGCTCTACGGCCAGGAGCAGTTATGCAGTCTTGGCGCCGGTTTGCCCTCAGTAGTTGTTTTTTGCTCATTTCAGCATCACAGACGGGAGGGTCGCGGCTTAGGTTTAGCCGGGTAACTTAAACAAAATGAATTAGCTCGAGGGAGTCTCGGGGTCAGAGGGGCCTTACCATATAAATTTCGCTCAGCCGATGCGTCAATCCCTCTCTCTTTCCAACGTGTCCTCATAAATCTGCGATTTTGTTTGCGTTGATGCCAATGCGTCGCTGAATGGCTTATGATCGATTTCAGGCGGTTGAGTTCTAACCAAACTGCGTGTAATCACGTAGATTGCCAACAACAAATGAACCATACCGGTAAATAGAAACAAATATCCGGGATTGCCGTAGGACATCATGCCGGATGCGATGAAAGGTCCGATGATGGCCCCAATTCCATACATCAACAACAAACCGGCGGAGACCATAACAAAATCTCCGGCCTTAGCACGATCATTCGCGTGTGCAACCGATATCGAATATACCGGGAAGGACATTGCCCCCCATAAAGCGGCGAATGTAATTATCCCGGTGGTAGAAAGATCCGGCGCCATCAGCCACATAATGGTACCGATGATGACACCTGTCAGCGATATTCCACCCAGCACAATCCGTCGATCAATCCGGTCCGATAACCATCCCAGTGGCCATTGACCTATCGCACCGCCAAATACGACTGCTGTCATAAAGTTGGCAGTCAAAGACATATCACCGGAATATGCGACTGAAAAAACCGGGCCCAGGGCCCAAAAAGATCCATTGGCAAGACCACAGGCCAGGCTGCCCAGCATTCCTACCGTCGAGTTTTTATACAGGTATCGAAAATTAAGCTTCGTATCTTCAATGGGTTGAGGCTTTTTTGATTTTGAAAGCACAACAGGAACAGCGGCCAGCGATACGAGGACGGATGCCAGTGCAAACAGGTTCAGGTTCAAGGGATCGTAAAACAACAACATCTGTTGGCCAATACCCAGAACGGTCATATTGATCAGAATATAGGCAGAAAATACAGTGCCGCGATTGTCACTAGTGGAGCGTTCGTTCAACCAGCTTTCAATAACAAGGTAGAGTACGGCAAAGCAAAATCCGGAAAACACACGAAGTGAACTCCAAACCCAGGGATTGACCCACAATCCGTGGAGTAAAGGCGTAGCTGAAGCGATTGCGGTCATTGCGGCAAATACGCTGACATGCCCGGCCCTGCGTATTAATACAGCCCCCTTCCAGCAACCGTAGGTAAACCCGAGGAAATAAGCTGCACCCATCAGACCGATGGAGATGGTGGAAAAGTTTTCCAGTGTCGCACGCAGGGGTATCAACGTGCCCTGCAAGCCCTGGCCAGTGAGCAGGATAGCGGTGCCGAACAACAGGGCAGCGACAGGTGTAATTGCGCGGATCATCTATATTAACTGCCGCCCTGACAATGAATCAGTTGTTTCATGTTAAATGCCTGTATTGCGACGATCCATTGATTCCACATAAGGTTCCGTGCATCTTGTACAGTGCATACACCTGCAAAAGAAGTGTATAGCAAAAATGGCCACCCCCAACACGAATAAAAATTGGAGCATTCTTGATAGCATCGTCAATTCTGACTTTTAGTTCACATGAAATTCTTGACGTCAAATACCATCATATCAAACTGAAGATTTATTATTGGTGGCAGGCATCTGATAATCCTTAACAATTGCTGCTATTCCAGTCTTCTCCTTCTTTAGACCAATTCACAGACAGCAAGCCGCTGTCGATAAGCAAATACCATTATTAGTCACTTTTGAAATTACCATATATGTTATTTCGTATATATGTTAAAGCGTATATAATTGCCGTTATGATAAGGCCTGATTCACTTTTTGGAATTTTTTCTGATTCGACCCGGTTAAGGGCGCTCATGCTTATTCAATCGGAAGGTGAAGCATGTGTTTGTGAACTCACCTTTGCACTGCAAGAGTCACAACCCAAAATTTCTCGCCACCTGGCATTGATGCGGGATGTGGGTATTGTCGAGTCACGTCGAGAAGGGACCTGGATGCACTATCGAATCAGCCCCTCTCTCCCAGAATGGTCAAGGGAAATTATTGGGCAGGTACATGCCCGGTTAAAAATGCTTAGTCCCTACCGGGAAGATAAAAAGCAATTGACACAAATGGGCAACCGCCCTGAGAGAAGCTGTGTCTAAAACCATAAATACCCCTGGGCAAAAGCATGGCGGTGTATTCAGTCAACTGATATCGCTTTACCAGGAGAACCGAAAACAGGGTCATCTGCTGCTTTTCATCCTCGGCGTTTTCCTGATCGTTTATTTTATCCCCGCGGGATCTGCCCGCTTTGATAATGCGATACTTGAAGCAGTGCGCTTGACCAGTTGGTACGCCCAGGAGCATGTCATTCTTTGCCTGCTTCCCGCATTCATCATTGCCGGTGCCATGTCGGTTTATATCAGCCAGGGGTCAGTCCTACGTTATCTTGGCCCGCAGGCATCGAAGCCAATTGCCCTGGGCGTGGCATCAGTTTCAGGCACCTTGCTGGCCGTTTGCTCCTGTACAGTTCTGCCTTTGTTCGGTGGTATCTACAAACGTGGTGCCGGATTAGGAGCGGCAATCGCATTCCTGTATTCAGGCCCTGCTATTAATATCATGGCAATAGTTGTTACAGCCAAAGTGCTGGGCCCTGAACTGGGTATTGCGCGGGCAGTTGGCGCGATTGTTTTTGCCGTGGTGATCGGTGCCATCATGCACCTTATCTATCGCAAGGAAGAGTCTGCCAGGGCACAGCTACCCGCAGGTGGATTTGAAGCCGATGAGCCTGAAAAGCCATTGCGGATTGTGGTGAGCTTTTTTGCCCTGATGATTGGTATCCTGGTGTTTGCCAACTGGGCTGCTGCGGACAGTTCTGCCTGGATGCGGGTTTATGAATGGAAATGGCAGATTACCTCATTACTGGCGATCCTGTTTGCCGCATTGCTGGTTGTAAAATGGCAGTGGTCCGTTAAGCATCTGTTGATTTTGGCCGGCCTGGTGGTGCTTGCTGCCTTGCTGTTTCCTGGTACACCGCAATTGCCATTTGCCATTGCCGCGCTGGGGCTCGTATTGATCGCAGCAACCCGTGAGCAGGACCGGGAGTGGGCTGCTGAAACCTGGAGTTTCACAAAGCAGATCATGCCATTGTTGCTGGGTGGTGTGTTTGTTGCCGGACTGCTTTTGGGCCGACCCGGTTTTGAGGGTTTAATCCCATCGGAATGGGTAAGCACGGCCGTCGGTGACAACTCCCTGCTGTCAACCTTACTGGCATCTGTACTGGGTGCACTCATGTATTTTTCCACCCTGACCGAGGTCCCCATCGTTGAAGGCTTGCTGGGTGCAGGGATGGGCAAAGGACCGGCACTGGCCTTACTGCTGGCTGGCCCGGCACTTTCATTACCCAACATGCTAGTTATACGGTCAATTCTCGGCACTGAGAAAACAGTGGTTTATTGTTACCTGGTGATCGTGATGGCGACGGCAACTGGCTATGGTTACGGATATTTCTGGTAAACGAAAAAGAAGGGCATTGATATGAAACTCAAAATTTATGGAAGTGGTTGTACCAAATGTAAACTGCTTACAGAGCATGCAGAGACTGCAGCCCGGGAACTGGGTATCAGCTACGAACTTGAAAAAGTGACTGACATAAACAGCATCATTGATGCGGGTGTTATACGTACACCGGCATTGGCGGTAGACGACAAACTTGTCGTCTTAGGTCAGGTTCCAAGTGCGGAAAAGATAAAACAATATCTTGCTTAGTGTAGGGTCAGGAGCAACAGGAATTGCCTTGTTGGATTGGTGGGCACTTCACATCGCCGTATGAGCAGTACACGCAACAATCACCTGGTTTAGGCTTCAAAAGTGCGCCACAGTTCAGGCAGTCGCAAAAATACTGACATGCATCGGTAGGCATCCGATTCCTGGACTGGTGTCCGCAATTGGGACAGGTCAGTGTTGAATAAAGCTCGAGTAGTGCCATTGCGCTGCCTGTAAACCTCAATTTCTATCCAATGCTTCAGAATAGCTTGGTATGCTCTCAATTGCTGCTTAATTCCGCGCAGGGAACAAAAACATCTCACACAAAACTTAACAAACACCTAACCTGATAGAACGTCGAATATCGGTTCTTAGCCATTTGCAGCTTTGGGGCTTTGAAAATTGTGTAAATTCTATAGCTGCTCGCAGTCGAATAGCGGTCGTTTACTCCAGGTAAATGCTAAGGGCAGCAATCGGCGAGTAACTCAATACTTGCGGCTTGTCTTGTCCGACAGATGAGCCTTGACCATCTTGCCAAAACTTTTATCCCTGGCGCGCTTTTCCGCCAGGGTTGCGCTATTGAATGCTTGCTCTCGTATCAGCTTCTGATAACTCGACAGGCGACGTACTTTGAGTTCTCCTCGACCAATCGCATTCTGCACGGCACATCCGGGCTCGCTATCGTGTTGGCAATTCCCGAAACGACACTGCTCTGCCAGCGACGTGATATCGGTGAACGTGGTATTCACGCCCAAGTCGCAGTCCGCCAACTGCAATTCACGCATGCCCGGCGTGTCCAGCAGCAGGCCGCCCTGGGGGATCGGGAGAATCGAACGTCCCGTGGTGATATGTCGCCCCTTGCTATCGTCCGCGCGAATTTCCCCGGTGGCTTGAACGGTCTTGCCGAGCAGTGTGTTCACCAAAGTTGACTTTCCAACACCCGATGAGCCCATCAAGGCAACCGTATTACCGGCTTTACACCATGGCGAAAGCTTGTGAATCTCACCTGCATCCAGGCAATTAATGGTCACCACCATCAGGAGTGAGTCCAAGGCCTGAACCTGGCGACAGAACATTTCGGGGTCGTCACTGAGGTCTGCTTTGGAAAGAATGATGACGGGCGCTGCTCCCACATCGTTTGCCAGGCTCAGATAACGCTCAATGCGGTTCAGATTGAAGTCGTCGTTCAGTGATGTAACGATAAACAATGTATCCACATTAGCGGCAATAAGCTGCTCCCCTACTTTGCTACCGGCGGCTTTGCGGCGAAACAGACTTTGCCGTTCCAGAAGTTTATCGAAATTGCCTTCGGGAGATAGCACCAGCCAGTCTCCCACGGTGATTTCAGGCATATCAGGATGCAGATCAAGCCCTTGTTCACCTGCTTCACCCAACAGCTCAAGACGATTGCGATGCTGTGCAATCACCCGCGAAACCGGATATTCCCACTGCTCCAGGCGCAGTTGCTGCTGAAAAAACGGCCGCCAGCCCAATTGAGCAAGAGTCAAAGCACCATTTTCGATTTTTATCATGCTTACAGTTTACCAGCAGGGGCTTCTATTGCCTCGTTTTCAGCTAGCCACCTGCCCAAAGACTCGCCAAGTAACCCAGGCACAATGTGTTTTAACAGACAATCTGGGGAAACTCCTGGTCGAGGCTAATGCTTGAAAACTATTTAGCCTTCACTGATATTAGGCTAGCACCCAATTATTGACCTGGCATACCGCTAAATTAGACCCATAAACTCCACATGTTTAACTGATAATCCGTGAATCGGCTTTGATTCCCTATTTTGGGTTTGCGAATTTGGGTTTTCCATTAGCCTCGACCAACAACGGAACTCAGTAGTTACTGGCTTGAAGAGACTACCGTCTCCAAGCTTCTCACTCTAATAGAGTTGGCCGTTTTGGTAAATGGCGTAATCCCATCCATGCAAGGGCTCCGATATGGCTTGCTACAGTTTCTACAGGCGGGGCCTGGTGACTTTCTGTCCACCACTGTCCGACAAAGGCGACCATTCCAACCAGGGCGTGGGCGTAAATGGGCGCTGTTTTTGAATCGTAACCAGCGTTTCCAAATTGTTCAGTAAAAACATCCCCGATGCGATCCGCCAGGTCGTGCATCAAGGTAGGCATCTCACTGCTTTGTTTCGGTGCGTCCCGAAGAAGCACCGCAAAACCCTCCGGGTGCTCCTGTACGTAGGTCAGGTAAGCCAATGCAGCTTGTTCGAGTCGTGCGCGTGGTGGTCCCGAACTGACAGCCTCGGTGATTCTACCCAGGATGCGCTCTACCTCGCGATCTACCACGACTGCATACAGGCCTTCCTTGCCTCCGAAATGACTGTATAAGATAGGTTTTGAGACCTTCGCCCGAGCAGCGATCTCCTCGACAGACGTTGCTTCGTAGCCACTTTCTGCAAACACTGCACGACCCACTTCAATTAACTGGGCGCGCCTGGCTGTTGCGGTTAACCGTCCTGATCGTTCTTTCTTCTTTTTCATCTTGACAACAATACTACGATACCGTAACTTACGCAATAGTAACTTACGGTAACGTAAGTGTAAGTTCAGGGATTGAAGTTTTAGTCAAATCGGAGTTATTGAATCCTGATTAAAGAACACTTTCCATGATCTATTCAGCTTAAAAAACAGAGCAAAATTTAATGACCATATACAACGCCCCGATTGAAGATATCAAATTTGTCACAGAAGATTTATTGGATTTCTATAATCACTATCAAAAATACCCTGACTACAAAGAAGCAACGCCCGACCTGGTTGATATGGTCATCACGGAATGTGCCAAATTCTCTGAAACAGAATTAGCGCCTTTGAATCAGAGTGGCGACAGGGAAGGCTGCGCGTTTCTGGATGGAAAGGTGACCACGCCAAAGGGTTTCAAAGAAGCTTACAGAAATTACATCGATGGCGGCTGGCAAGGCATCTCTCACCCCGTTGAATATGATGGCCAGGGCCTGCCTCCCTCTATTGGTCTGATACGCACCGAGATGATCGGAACGGCTAACTGGTCATGGTCGATGTACCCGGGACTTAGTCTTGGCGCCATGAATACGCTGATTAAACATGGCGATGAACATCAAAAGAAAACCTACCTGACCAAGCTCACCCAGGGTGAATGGACCGGTACGATGTGTTTGACAGAAGCCCAGTGTGGTTCTGATTTGGGTTTGATTCGCACCAAGGCGGAGCCCGCTGATGACGGCAGTTATGGAATCACCGGCAGCAAGATATTCATATCTGCCGGCGACCATGATCTGACGGAGAATATTATTCACATCGTGTTGGCAAGATTACCGGATGCGCCAAAGGGCTCTCGCGGTATTTCACTTTTTTTGGTACCAAAAGTTCTGGTCAATGAAGACGCCTCCCTGGGTGCAGCCAACTCAGTAAGCTGTGGATCCATTGAAGAAAAAATGGGCATCAAGGGTTCATCCACCGCGGTTTTGAATTTTGATAATGCCAGAGGTTACCTGATTGGTGAAAAGAACAAAGGGCTGGAATACATGTTCACCTACATGAATACCGCCAGAATTGGAATTGCCATTCAGGGTGTCTGCAACTCTGAATTGGCCTACCAGATTTCATTACCCTATGCCAAAGAACGATTATCAATGCGCTCCTTAACTGGAAAGAAATACCCTGATCAAGTTGCTGACCCCATCATAGTTCACCCCGATGTGAGAAAAATGCTGTTAATGCAAAAATCAATTTCAGAAGGTGGGCGGGCAATGATTTATTCTGCCGGAAAATTGATCGATGAAATGGAGCAGTGTAAAGACGAACAGAGCAGGAAGCATATCGATGACAAACTGGGCTTCTTTACACCTATTTTGAAAGGCTTTCTTACCGAGGTAGGTTTTGAGTCTGCCAACAATGGTTTGCAGGTTCTTGGCGGTCATGGCTACATCAAGGAGTGGGGGCTCGAACAAGTTGTTCGGGATGCGCGTATTGCTACCTTGTATGAAGGAACCACAGGAATTCAGGGCCTGGATCTACTTGGGCGCAAGATACTGTTACAACGAGGTAAACCACTGAAATATTTTGCCAAAGAAATTTTTGGTTTTTGCAAAAAGCACAGTTTGATTTCGAAAAATGAACATAAGCACAGGATGAACAAGTTTATTTTCCCATTGATCAAGGCGGTATTTAATTGGCGGCGTTACTCCTTGATGATTGCAATAAAGGCACGTAAGAATCACGACATGATCGGTTCGGCTTCAGTTGATTATCTGATGTACTCGGGTTACGTCACCATGGCTTATTTTTGGGCGATGATGGCACAGAAAGCGAATGAGCAAATCGCCAAAAAACCAGAAAATATCGAGTTTTATCGAGCCAAGGTCAGAACTGCTGAATTTTACTTTGAACATATTTTCCCGCGAATTAAAGCTCTTGGGAAAACCATGATGGCCAATCCGCAATCACTGATGCGGATTACAAGTGAACAGTTTTGAGGCTTCGCTCCTTGCTGTTTCCAACTAGAGGTCACAACAGGAATCGACAATCCGTACAAAGCAATCACGATGACGTCTTTCTTGGTTCTCGTCAAATTTGCTCGCGGCCATGGGGCATGTTCAGATCCAGTTCAGGCCCGACTGGTACGACGCCGGAAGGGTTAATGGTCGTGTGACTGACGTAATAGTGATACTTGATATGATGCATGTTGATCGTCTCTGCCACGGTTTCATGTTGGTACAGTTCACGGGTATAGGCCCACAGATTGGGGTAGTCCTCAAGGCGACGAATGTTGCACTTGAAGTGACCCACGTAAACGGAGTCAAACCGGATCAACGTGGTGAACAGCCGCCAGTCAGCCTCGGTCAGTACGTCACCCAAAAGATAGCGTTGGCCGGATAAGCGCTGTTCCAGCCAGTCCAGGGTTTCAAATAGTGGAACCACCGCTTCCTCGTATGCTTCCTGCGTGGTGGCGAAACCGGACTTGTAGACGCCGTTATTAACATTGGAATAAATACGGTCATTGATTTTATCAATTTCAATGCGCAGGGCTTCGGGATAATAGTCACCTGGCTTCGCACCCACATCGTCGAACGCACTGTTGAGCATACGGATGATCTCGGAAGACTCATTCGAGACGATAGTATTGGTTTTTTTGTCCCACAATACGGGCACCGTGACGCGGCCGGAATATACCGGGTCAGCTGCCGTATAGACCTCGTGCAGGTACCTGGCGTGGTTGATCGGGTCTGGTATCACGCCTTCGGCAGGCTCGAAAGTCCAGCCATTTTCCGCCATATACCAGTGCACCGCTGAAACCGATATTTGGTTCTCCAGCCCCTTCAGAGTCCGGAATATCAAAGTACGGTTCGCCCATGGACATGCCAGCGAAACATACAGATGGTAACGCCCCGGTTCGGCTTTGAAACCGCCAATACCTGAAGGACCTGCCCTACCGTCAGGCGTAACCCAGTTGCGAAACTGGGCATCGCTGCGAATGAAGCGTCCACCAGACTTGCCGGTATCGTACCAGCGATCCTGCCATTTTCCATCGACTAAAAGACCCATAATCAAGTACTCCTTTCAAAAATAATGTGTGCTTAGAAACGACCGTTTTGATAATCGGCAAACGCCTGCATGATTTCCGTTTTGGTATTCATGACAAAAGGCCCGCCACGGGCAACCGGCTCATTCAGCGGTTGGCCGGCAACCAGCAAAAAACGGGATGAAGGGCCGGCAGTGACCATGATGCGATCACCCTCCCCCAGGATTCCAAGTTCGCGGTGCCCCAATGATTGCCGGCTTTCGCCGATGAGCAGGCTCCCTTCAATAACAAAGATAAAGGCATTGTCAGAAGTGCCAACCAACTGCTCAAACTCTTCACCTGTAGGCAGGCTTACATCCATATAGGTTGGCTGGACATAGTTGTTCTCAACCGGTCCCCGGGTACCTTCGCTGGTCGTACCGGAAATGACACGCACAAGCGTGCCGTTTTCCCGTTGCTCAAGCGGCACACTGGCCGGGGGAAATTCCTGGTAAGCCGGTTGTGTCATCTTTGCCGAAGCAGGCAGGTTCACCCACAATTGGAAACCCATCAACAGGCCATCTTCCTGTTCGGGCATTTCCGAGTGGATGATGCCCTTACCCGCCGTCATCCACTGCACGCCGCCCGGTTCAATAACGCCCTCGTTGCCCGCACTATCTTTGTGTCGCATACGGCCGGCCAACAGGTAGGTGACCGTTTCAAAACCGCGGTGCGGGTGGCTCGGAAAGCCACCAATATAGTCGTCCGGATGATCTGACTCAAAGGCATCCAGTAACAGAAACGGATCCAGCATGTTAAGTTCCTGCGAGCCGATGATACGTGTCATCTTCACCCCGTCACCATCGGTCGCAGCGACACCTGGCGTTGTTTGCACCAGTTCTCTGCTTGTATTCATCAGGTTTGCCATTGCTATGACCTCTTGTTCAAGCGGTTATCAAGTGAGTAAGCACCGCCACCCAAAGAAACGATCATCAGGAAACCACCGGCAATCGATATGTTTTTCATGAACATGATCATCTGCACCTGGTCACCAAAATTGGCATGGAACAGCAGTGCCGAAAGCAGGCTGAATCCGGCCAGCAGGAATGCCACAAACCGCGTATGCCATCCCAGCATTACCGCCAAACCACCGAGGAGTTCAACAGCTATCACCAAGGGCAATAGCGCACCCGGCACACCCATCGCTTCCATGTAACCCTGGGTAGCGGTGTAGCCGGAAATTTTGCTGAAACCCGATGTAACAAATATCAGTGAAATCAGGATACGGCCCACCGGTGCCGCGATATTTTGTAGTTGATTCATGAATTTCTCCATCTGCTAGTTTGTTCAGGCTGGTATTTTAATAATTGTCATAAACTAAATAAACAGTGATAATCACAATTAATTGTTAACCAAATCAGAACAATATTATGGGACAACTGGAAGATATGAGTGTCTTTGTCCGCATTGTCGATGCCGGCGGTATTGGCAAGGCAGCGGACCAACTGGGCATCGCAAAGTCGGGAGTCAGCCGGCGGTTGGTGGCATTGGAAGCCCGCCTGGGTGTGTCATTGATCAATCGCACCACACGCAGTTCAAGCCTGACCAGCGTCGGCCGTGAATACTATGAACGTGCGGTCAAACTGATTGACGACGTACTAGAACTGGATGGGCTGGCGGCGGACGAAGGTAAATCACTCGAAGGCCTGATGCGCCTGGCAGTGCCATTATCCTTTGGGCTCACTCATCTGTCACCCGCCATCGATATCTTCTCAAGCAAGAATCCGGGCCTTGCAATTAATATCGATTTTTCAGACCACCAGGTGGATCTTGTTGAACAGGGTATAGACCTGGCAATCCGTATCTCAGATCTCAAAGACTCCAGCTTGCAGGCACGCCGCATCTGTCCAATTCGTTTGCAGTTATGTGCCAGCCCTTCGTACCTCGAAAAACATGGCACACCGAGGAAACCGGAAGATTTGAAAGACCATCAGGTACTCAGTTATAACCTGGTTCCCGGCTCTACAATCAGGCTTCGCAATCGACAAGGTGAGGAACAGTTAGTCCATACATCGGCAAGAATGTCAGCCAATAACGGAGATTTCCTGCATGACATGGCACTTGCCGGTCATGGCATCGTATTGTTACCAACTTTCATTGTCTGGAAATCCCTGGCCGCACAGGATTTGATCCATGTACTGAAGCCATACACGCCACCGGCTTTGAATGCCTGGGCCGTTTACCCTCAAACCCGTTACCTCTCACAACGTACCCGCCGGTTTATTGACTTCCTGGCAGAGCGCTTTGGAGACGATCCTTATTGGGACCAGTAAAAAAAGGCAAGGCCAAAGGGGGAAAAGGGGAAAAAGGGAAAAAGGGGCCGGATACATTTTATTAGGGAAAGGAAAAAAGGGGAAAAGGGGCCGGATACATTTTATTAGGGGAAAAGGGCAGATTGTATAAACTCAGCTACGAACCACATTCGGGTCCGTATTTTTAGTGAAGGAGCATGAAATGTTAAACAGGAAAAGGGGCCGGATACATTTAATAAAATGTATCCGGCCCCTTTTCTTCCTTTTTTTCTTTTAGACTCCATCCCGATGATTATCCTGACCGACAACATTACATTCGCTCAACGCTGCATCCCTCAAAGTGATAACTGGCAGGACTGCAAAATCTCCGAACTCCGACCGGCAGAAGCCACACTTGCCAGGGAGTTGTTTAAATCCTCTTCCATCATGAAAACAGAGGTCTCCGCTGGCGAGCACTGGGATTACCTGTTCGCCATGGAAAGTGCCGCTCAGTCGCAGTTTGATATGCTGGCCCGGCTAGCAGTTTCAGACGTGGAACTTCCGGACCGAACCTTATGTTGTGCGGAATATGGCGATGAATTTCATGGTTTCAAAAGCCGTAGCTGGGAAGCCTGTCGCGGCAACATCCATCTATCTGCATTGATAAAGCCGGAGCGAAAAATTTCGGGGGCAGCAGTGGGTTTTATTATTGCTGCAGTCATTGCAGCCCTGCAAACGGTTGAAACTTTTGATCTTCAGGGTGATGTTCCAGGCATCAAGTGGGTCAATGACATCCTCGTCCGGGGTGCCAAGGTGGGTGGGGTTCTCGCCAGGCTGCAAACACAGGGTTCAAACATTGAAAGCGCAGTGGTTGGTATCGGTTTGAACGTGGAACAGAAACCTGCTGTTGAACGGGACGCCTATGTTCCCGAGGTTGCTGCTCTGTCAGATTTTTCCAGTGATCCCGATACCTGCCGTCATGCGGATGCCTTCCCCATACTGATCGATTCCCTCGGTGCTCATCTGCAAGACCTTTGCCAGGGAAATTTCAACGGACTTCTTGATCTTTACCGACAGCATTCATTGATCCTGGGCCGCGTGGTGACCATCTGCGAGGATACCCGGGAACCCGGTTCACAGGTGATAGCCCAGGGCCTGGTCGAGTCGATCGGACCTTCATTGGAACTTTACATCAAGGGTCAGGAAAAACCTGTTTCAAAAGGTCGCCTGATATTGCTTAATTAGTAAATTCCGACGATCAAAAATCAACCGAAAAGCTTACGAAGCCTACGGGAATTCCGGTATAATTCGCCGCTATTATTAGTTATGGAACCTCTGATTTATTCTGAGCGAAGTAGATTGTGAATCAAAATGTCTAGATTCACCAAGAGTAGGCGCCTCCAGGCGATCAAAGGTCCCTAAGTCAGAACAGCTCTGAAAAGGATACTAAAATGGCTTCAACCAGTATTTTGTCCGTCTGTGTCGCTGCATTTATCCTAATATTTTTACTCCTCTCCGTACTATCAGTCATGATGCGGGCACTCACTTATTTCTTCCCGCCCATTGAAACAGAGGACAGCGCAACCATCGCTGCGATCACGGCTGCTTACCACTCAATTTATCCTGACCGAAAAGTCACCAGGATCAAGGAAACAACAAAATGATTTTCACCGACACACCCAAAAAAATAAGGGTTATGTTCACCCCATTCAGAGATGGGTTGCAAAGTTCTTTTGGCGGAAAAACCAGGCTGCAGGACATCATACCGGCGCTCGAGGCATCCGCAAAAGCGGAAATCCGGCACATCGAGTTTGGCGGCGGGGCACGCTTCCAGGCACCGATGTTCTATCTCGGTGAAAATCCATTCGAGACCATGGAAAAAATCCAGGCAGTGGTCGGACCTGACACCGATCTGCAAATCCTGACCCGTTCCGTTTCCGGTGTCACTTTGACCACCCAGTCAATCGAAGCGCTGCAACTCCAGGGCAAGCTCATGCAGGGTGCCGGCACCACGTGGGATCGTAATTTCGATTACATGAACGATGTGCGCAACATGATCAACACCGGCCGGCCGATTGTCGACGCCGGTATGCACCACCAGGCCTGTGTGGCGCTGATGGGACTTCCGTTTCATTCCGACAAGGTTCACACCGCAGAATTTTATATCGATATCGGCAGGCAACTGCTCGAAGGTGATGTGCAGATTGATTCAATCTGCCTCAAGGACGCCAGTGGCACCACGGATCCAAAAACCATATACGACACGGCGGTGGGTTTGAAAAAGATCATGCCTGCCGGAATGCCTCTTTGGATGCATACCCATGATACGGCGAGCATGGCGGTTGCCTGTTACATGGCGGGTATCCATGGCGGTGTTGACGGTGTCGATTGTTCCGTACGGCCGATGGCGAGCGGCACCGTACAACCGGACGTGCGTTCCGTCGCACATGCATTGAAGGGAACGGGGTATTCGCTCGATATTAACGTAGACGCAATGACCGAAATTGAGTCATTGCTTGAAGAGGGCCTGAAGGACTACAACTTCAACCCCACCACCACGACGGCCGATGCCCGTGTTGTTGGTTTTCCGATGCCGGGTGGCGCGATCGGCCCCAATGTTCACATGATGGTAAAAGCAGGAATCATCCACAAATATGGTGACGTCCTGGCCGAGTTCCCTGTTGTGGTTAAGGCAGGCGGTGCATGGACCAGTGTTACCCCGGGCAGTCAGCAATACTGGTTACAGGCGTTTAACAATGTCATGTTTGGCCGCTGGGAAAAGATTGAGTCGGGATATGGCCGTTCGGTCCTCGGTTATTTTGGTAAGACCCCGTTATCGCCCGATCCGGAGGTGGTCAAAATTGCGTCCGAGCAACTCAAGATGCCGGTATTTGATGGCGACCCGTTGGAAGCCGCGCCGAATAATATCGAACCGGCCAGAAAGGCTCTCGAAGAACGTGGTCTGCCGATCAACGATCGCAACCTGTTCCTGGTGCTTTCCACCATGGTGCCCGGCAAGAAGATGGAGCTCAATGAAGGCATCAAGCTGCTGACCGGTAAAGGCAAAATCGACATTCCCCTGAAAAAGAAGGAAGAGCCCGCCCCTGCAGTGGTTGCAACACCCGCGGCAGCTGCACCTGTGCCATCAGGCCCGATCACCTCAACCTGCAAGGTTGAAGAAGGCGGCAAGGTGCGTACTTTTGTTGTCACCGTTGAACCGGCCTCGACAGAAGCTGCACCCTCTGCGACTGCCCTTGCTGCCGCACAATCGACTTCATCACAGGGTACCAATGTTTACTCGGTGTTCAGTGGAGATGTAGAGGTCATTGATATCCTGGTGAAAGTGGGCGATCAGGTCAGCGAAGGAATGGTGGTTGCTTCAATTGAAGCAATGAAAGCACAGCATGATATCAAGGCTCCTTGTGCGGGAACGGTTACTTCCGTGGATGTGAGGATCGGAGACGAGATCGATCAATCCAGGTCCATATTGACCATATCCTGACAGGACTGAAAACATGGAAGCCATCACTCTACTAATTCAACAGTCGGGCCTGGTCAATATTGGCATTGACAACCTCTTTATGTACCTGGTGGCTGCAACCCTCGTTTACCTGGCCATCAGGAAAGAATACGAACCACTGTTGCTGATCCCGATCGGTTTTGGCATTCTTCTTGCCAATTTCCCGATGGCCGATATGAGTTCATATGGTTCCGGCATTATCGGCATGGTCTACAGCGGCGGCATCAAGACAGAACTGCTGCCACCCATTATCTTTCTGGGTGTGGGTGCATTGACCGACTTTCGTCCGCTGCTTGGCCGGCCACTGACGTTTCTGTTGGGTGCGGCGGCACAAATGGGTATCTTCATTGCCGCCCTCGGAGCAGCGTACCTGTTTGGCTTTAGCCCACAGGAGGCAGCCAGCATCGGTATCATCGGTGGCGCAGACGGGCCAACCTCTATTTTCCTCTCCGCACAACTGGCGCCCCATTTGCTGGGCCCTGTCGCGCTTGCAGCATACAGTTACATGGCCCTGGTGCCCATCATCCAGCCACCGATAATGAGGCTGCTCACGACTAAAAAAGAGCGCCACATCCAGATGGGTAAACCGATACCGGTTTCAAACAGGGCCGTGATCTGGTTCCCCATATGCACCGCGGCTATCACCATACTTGCTGTGCCTTCAAGTGGTGCACTGATCGGAATGCTGATGTTTGGCAACCTGATCCGCGAAAGCGGCGTGACCGATCGGTTGAAGAGAACCGCCGGTGGATCACTGATCGATATCGTCACGATTTTCCTGGGTATTTCCGTTGGTGCAACCATGGAGGCCGAACGCTTCCTCGCCACCCAGACCCTGATGGTTTTTGGATTGGGAGCTATCGCTTTTATCTTCAGTACTGCAGGCGGTATTCTGTTTGCCAAACTGATCAACCTGTTCCTGCCTAAAGGCAAAAAAATCAACCCCTGCATCGGTGCCGCAGGTGTTTCTGCTGTACCAATGGCAGCACGGGTGGTTCAAAAGTTTGTTTCAGATGAAACCAATGGCAAGGTGAACCCCTTAATGGCAGCCATGGGGCCCAATGTTGCCGGTGTCATCGGCTCAGCCATGGCAGCCGGTGTATTTCTGTCACTGCTTAAATAGCCGATAGAAGACAAAAAAGGGGCTGGAAAAAAGGGGCCGGATACATTTTTTAAAATGTATCCGGCCTTTTTTTTCCAGCCTGTTTAATCCGCTTTTATCCAGCTTCAGCCATAGTTGGCGGCTACGAATTCCCAGTTGACGAGTTTCCAGATCTCACCAAGGTACTTCGGACGTGCGTTACGGTAATCGATGTAATAGGCGTGCTCCCAGACATCAATGGTCAGCAACGGTGTCATGCCATCACGCAACGGGTTGGCGGCATTGGATGTGTTGACGATCGCCACACTGCCATCCTCGTTCCTGACCAGCCAGGTCCAGCCAGAGCCAAAATTACCCACGGCTGACTTGATGAAGGCTTCCTTGAATGCGTCGAAGGAACCAAATGCCTTATCGATCGCGGCACCAAGGGCGCCTGTCGGCTCACCGCCGCCGTCCGGGCTCAGACCGTTCCAGTAGAAAGTATGGTTCCAGACCTGTGCTGCGTTGTTGAATATTCCACCGTCAGCCTGCATGACAATGTCCTCCAGCGAGGCATTCTCAAATGCCGTTCCCGGCACCAGGTTGTTCAGGTTGGTAACGTAGGCCTGGTGGTGTTTGCCGTAGTGAAAGTCGATGGTCTCAGCCGAGATAACTGGCTCAAGTGCATCTTTGGCAAATGGTAATGCGGGCAATACGTGCGTCATGGTAAAACTCCTTTGTTCTTAGTGAATGAAAGTTCTCTTTCTAATATAGGGATGATGGTGCCTCCGATAAAGGGGGAAAGCGCCCTTTTCCTCATGCGCCTGCCAGATTGGCTCAATCGGTAATATGGGCCCCCAGATCCTGGAGTAGTGATTGAAACTCCGGGTCATCATATAACAGTTCCGGCGCGACCTCGATCAGCCGGTCTATATCTTCCCTGGGAAGTTCCAGCTTGGTGGGGATAGTCTGAAATCTTTCCCGTCTCGCCTGATCCTCTATCGCCTCAAAGCTCACATGTACGAGGTACATGTCGAACTCCACGGGTTTGTTGGCGTCCGTGTTGGCGAATGTGTTTACACAGCTGGCAGACACCTTATCGTAACAGGCTTCACCCAATTCCACCTGTTCACATAATGAACTGGCATGATCAGCACAGGTATCTCTTATGCGGCGCTGTTCATCCGACAAATCACGACTGTCCCGTACATTCCGTTTGATCAGATTTACAGTTTCATAGGAATAGTTCGCGATGGGCCACGATGAAGCACTATGTACGGAGCTTATCGCACTGGGCGGTTTGGCTTTCAAGTCGCCTTTGAAATAGGTTTTTGGCTTGGCATTTACCATTATGACCACTAGCTTATCAATGGTGCCGTCAATGACCTGGTCGAACTGGTTCGTTACCTTAAACGCAAGCTGGGGTGTGCGAACTGCTATATTGTCTGAGATACCACTATCCAGCAGGTGTATATAGGGGCGCTTGTCTATCGCTTCATAGCTGAGAACATCCCACGCAGCCGCATATAGCAGCGGATCGGTATCTGCGCCGGCGTCTATCGCATTCTGAACCCAGTCAGGTGTAGTATAGCCACATCGTCCATCGTTGTAATTCTTTAAAGTGATAGGCGAAAACCACGGGGTAAAACCCATGGATGCGGTAACCGCACGGGCAACTGAAACCTGAGACAGGTCAGAGCAGATCAAGTCAAAGTAGCCCTGTATGAAAGAAAACTGTGAGCCGATCCCCATATCGGTCGCATTAATCGCGACGATGGGACGCTGTTGCTGCATATCCGCAAATGTATGCCCGTCAAAGACATGCTTGTCGAAATATTCAGCTACCAGATCTCCACGACTGAATTTACCCGATGCCAAACGTGGCCACTCGAGCGGATTCACAAGCCTTCTTTTGAGCGTAGTTTCAAATTTCTGGTACAGAACATCGTCTACAAAATCATCCAGGAATGCTTCCTTGCCAAACAGACCATAGTACGCAGCGGGAATACTTGCAGAAGAGGCACTACTGATAAGGTCTACTTCATCAAGCAAGCTGCGATTATCAGCACCGAACCTTATGCGATCCAGGTATTTGATAACGCCATAATCCAGGGCTACAGCCCGGAAGCCGCCACCGGAGAGTCCAAGGACTACGAATAGCCCATCCGAGTTTTTCTCACCCAGCGTCCTGTTGATCATCCGGTAACCGGCGTTATCATCGATATGTTGTAGCGGAGGGTTAACAGGGTAGCTGGCACAGCCGCCGCACAATATGAAGACGGTGCTTAAAACGTATAAAACAAAGTGATGACGCATGTGTTTTTCGGCCAAATCATGATCTGCTGCTTATTCTTATACACCGAAACAAGTAATGTTTCAGCTAATTGGGGCCGGATCTTTTCCCCCGCTTCATACCCAATATCACAATTGCAGCTATGATCTTCGAATTCTTACCACACGCATCATTTCAAAGACGATACCCGCTACTGTTTTCGATTCGGGGTAAAAGGTCAGGTTGACCCGCGCACCTGTCAGGTTCTTGTATAGCGTCTTACGGTTGTATTGGAAAGGCACATCATATCCTTCCAGCATAACCGTATTGAGAATCCAGTCGTCTTTCTCACGCTGCACATGACTCAGCACTTTCACTCCGTCCAGCTGATTGAGCTGCCCATGCTTCTTCAAAAGCTTGCTGACGTCAGACATCAATAATCCTCAATTGAAAAAAGCCTCGGAGGTGCGTCGCACAGGCCGGCTTTCCGATCGATTCCCGGCCCCAACTTCTATCGCGGCAATGTTGGTTGACGACCAATAGTCGACAAAGGCCGCCGATTGATAAAGTACCTGGTCATGAAGACCTCCTGTTAAATGCGGTTCCGGATTGATCGGAAAAATATGGTTTGTTCACACGTATTGATAATACTGGCACATGGAAAGGAAAAAGAGAAATCCAGGGCCTGACCCTTGAGCAAAGCAGTGTACCCCACCCTAACCCCTCTAATTCCCTTACGCCACGCTCACCGGCCTTCCTGTTCCTCTTGGTCCTGCTCAACCGCCTGGCGATAGCCCGCAATCAAAGATTAAAAGCCCCCGTTTGGGCCCATTTTCTTGATTAACTTAACCAAGGTCATTGATTTTTTTGTTTCATGGATCAATTTAAATAGTATTGAGGCAAACAAAAACAGCCTCAGTTGCCATGTGCGACAAGTTCTGGGGGATAGATATTTTTTATCCTAAAGGAGAATTAATCATGACGACAAAGAGTAAAAACCGGAACAAAGAAAAGGTCGAGCTAAAGAAAAATCCCGCAAGTAAGGCCAAAGATACTGAAATCAGCAAACCTGAGTCCCTGTTACCCAGTCTGCGTCAGGAAATCGAGAATACGGTCACACGTATGCTTGAAAGTTGGCCGCACTTCGGCTCGGCCTGGAACTGGCCGGAATTTGAAACACTTGGAAAAATTGACCTGCCAAAACGGCACGCAACCGCCCGGAATCTCCCGAGGGTTGATTTTTCCGAAATCGATGATGGATATGAAATCACAGCAGAGCTACCGGGAATGGGTGAGGACGATGTGGAATGTACCTTGTCCGGTAACATGTTGACTGTGAAGGGTGAAAAACAGGAAGAAAGGGAAGAAGATAAGAAGGGTTATTATCTCAAGGAGCGGCACTACGGTTCCTTCATGCGTAATTTCACCCTCCCGGAAGACGTGGATTCTGACAAGCTGGAAGCCTCGGTGTCGGACGGCGTATTGCGGGTATTTATGCCGAGGTGTGAGAAAAAACAGAAATCCAGAAAGATCAAGGTGAATAAATCCTGAAAGCACCCAAGGGTATTTCGAAAAAATAGGGGCCGGTAACGTTCTGAATGTATCCGGCCCTTTTAATTCGTCTCTTTAATTCCGGCCGTTTTAATTTGGCCCTTTTAATTTGTTACGCACCATTTCATCCCAACCAAGTAAAACGCGCGGGTAACGAGTTACCAACCCTAAAGAATTGAACGGCAACCCTCCGTGCTATTATGAGTTAAGTCCGGCGCATTTAATCTCATGTCAACATTTAGCGATAAAGGCAGCGAAATTCATGTTCATTCGTTTAGTCGATTCAGTTTTTCACAAGTCATTTCTGATACCGATTATTTCAGCACTCATGATGGCTTGCGCCAGCGAGCAACCGGTTGTCAACGATCAACCGATTGAACCGTCATTTCAAGAGAGAGTGGCAGAATGCTCAATGATCGCAGATCGCACGGAAAGGGACCTCTGTCTCTATGGAAACTGACCGGTCGGCATTGATGGCAGTTAGTAGATACTTTGATTAGCGCAGATGTGTTCGAGCGACTCTGAAAACCTGAAATAAATTAGTGGATTTGATATTAAACGTGGTTGTGCAATTGGGTATTGCCCAATAATTGAGTCTCGCGTTCAGCCATCAGCCAACCGCTGCTACCTCGTCCTGGAAAAGCCAGGCCATAAAAGCCACCAACCCAACCAGTGCCACACTCACTGGCAGCACATTTGCATCCGTGATTAACCGATTGACGCTGTCAGAAATCATCAGCATACCGGCTGCACCGAAGGAAGCGCCGACCACGCCGCTCACGGAGAGGATCAGCCGCCGCATACGCTGTTGGCGTTGTACGCTTTTTACCACCCCGGTCACGAAGTTATCGTCTTGGGGTGTCTCGTGATACTCCAGGATTTTATCAAGCATGGTTTTCCTCCCTTTTGGGGAATTCGTTCGTCGTCTGGCTCTGAATGGAATGATCATTATCTTGTAACCACTTGTTCAATTTCAACTTGGCGCGGTGAATGCGCGCCTTGACCGAGCCCAGGGGCCGGTCGACCACCTTGGCAATCTCCGAATGACTCATGCCGGCACCGTAGGCCAGCGTCAGCACGGCACGATCCTTGGGCTTTAATAATCCCATAAGGTGTTTGGCCATAATTTCAGCGTCTATAGCCTGGCGATTGTCCTGCCCGATGTTTGGAAAATCGGCCATGACTATCTGTCGCCGGTGCTTTCGCTGATAATCAAGGAATTTCCGGTAGGCGATGCTATGCAGCCAGGTACTGAGCTTGGCGGTGCCGCGCCAGCTGGCCATTTTCTGGAAAGCGGTCAGGAAGGTTTCCTGTGCAAGGTCATCGGCGGCCGCATCATCGTGCACCATCAGCCGCCGCATATAGTTGCGTATGGCTCCCTGGTGACGCTCAACCAGCAGCGTAAACGCCCGGTGGTCTCCGGAGAGAGCCACCCTGGCGGCCAAGGCCTTATCGGAAATCACCCTGGTATCAATCCTTGTTGAGCTTCCAGACCAACAGGAAACCCAGGCCCATCATCAAGGGGAACACAGAGCCTGCTCGAATACCTGAAACGACATCGGCGTCCATGAAAAATATGCTGCATAACAAGCCGGCAATGCCAATCGACAACAATACAATTCCACGACGCATATCGCGGATCTTGGGGTTGATGGCAGCACCCAGCTTGGCCAGCAAATCCGGTGTCAGGTCACTGCCGGTATCCATTGATTTTTGCACGGTATTCATGATCGCATCACGATTCTTATGATTGAAGAAGAAGAACGCGACAGTACAAAAACCGGTAACGATAAACAGAACAATGGGAATCCAAAGACCTTCGTTCATAACTACACTCCTGTTTCAAAAAAATTGATTTCAGCTATTAGAAGCGCGAAAACGATTTTTGGATGCATTATGTATAGATAAATTTATCAGTCTGAATCTTTGTTCAGCGAAATCTCTGATTACTCCGGTGTGTCTATATGGCGTTTTAGCCCGTATCTTTCTGTTTTTCCTGCCGAATTCTCTCTTCCCAGAACTCAGCGTTCTTGATACCCAATGCCACCGGGTCAAAGCTGTACTTTTCGACACCTGCAGCCTGCTGCGACTCGTAGTCACGCAGGGCCTTGATCGCGGGTTTCGCTACCAGGAATATGATCAGGATGCCGACAATATTGAGCCAGGCCATTAAACCTACACCAATATCACCCAATGCCCACGCCAGGCTAGCCGTCCTGATAGCACCGTAAAACACGGTAGCCATCAAGCCCAGTTTGAGTATCAACATCAAGCCGGGTATATGAAAGGTGCGCTTGATATATGCCACGTTGGTTTCGGCAATGTAGTAGTAGGCAAGCAAGGTCGTGAAGGCAAAAAAGAACAGCGCAACGGCAACAAAGGGTCCACCCACTCCGGAAACCACGCTCTCGACCGCAAGCTGGGTAAATGCCGGGCTGTTGGGGTCGACTGTCATGACCAGTGAGCCGCCTGAAACAGCACCTTCAACGCCTGTTACGTGGTATGCGCCGGTGATCAGAATCATGAAAGCCGTGGCACTGCAAACCAGCAACGTATCCACGTACACAGAAAATGCCTGTACCAGTCCCTGTTGGGCGGGATGCCGTACTTCTGCAGCGGATGCGGCGTGTGGTCCGGTACCCTGCCCCGCCTCGTTGGAGTAAATACCCCGTTTTACACCCCAGCCTATCGCTGCCCCAAAGCCCGCCATGGGTGTGAATGCATCTTTGACAATCAAGGCAATAATATCCGGCACAGCGCTTATGTTCATGCCGATAATCACCAAGGCGCTGACGATATAAAGCAGTGCCATGATCGGTACAACATACTGGGTAAAGGTCGCAATTCGTTTTACACCACCAAAAATAATAAATCCAAGGAACACCACAACGACACTGCCCACGAAAAGCTTGACCTGGCTGACTTCCCCAAACGGGCTTTGAACCAAGGTGCCACCACCGACCGCCAGGTCAACGGCGTTGCCGATAGCATTGGCTTGCACGCCGGGTAACAGGAATCCCGTCGCCAGCACTGTGGACAGTGCGAAGATCCACGCATACCATTTTTGACCGAGGGCTTTTTCTATATAAAATGCCGGGCCGCCACGGTATTGCCCGTCGTCCACTTCCTTATAAATCTGACCGAGCGCCGACTCAACGTATGCGGTAGATGCGCCGAGAAATGCCACCACCCACATCCAGAAAACGGCACCCGGACCACCAAAACCAATCGCTGCTGCTACACCGGCAATGTTGCCGGTACCCACGCGACCGGAAAGGGAGACAGCCAGGGCCTGGAAAGTCGATATACCCTCTGTTGACGACTTGCCACTGCTGAGCAAGCGGATCATCTCCTTGAACTGTCTGACTTGCACGAAGCGCGTCATAATGGAGAAAAACAGACCGGCTCCCAGGCACAGATAGACCAGCGCGCTGCTCCAGACATAAGAGTTTATTGTTGCGACGATATCTTGCATTTTCTTATTTCCTGTACGTCAGAAGACTCGTTATTTTTAAGATGTGAACGACAGCATAACACTGTCAACCATAGTGTTAGTGCTTGCGACTAATCGGCCCGCCGGACCCGTCGGACAAACCAATACACCAGCAGCAGGAATGCGGCAAAGCCGACCGTCTCAGCCACCCATTCGGGCCCCATCCACTCCGTGCCTATGCCCTCCGGTTTGCGATTTAACGCAAATGCGACGCCTGCTATACCGACACCCAGAAGACCTTCACCCCCAACAAAGCCCGAGCCAAGCAACACACCACGCTCCCGGCGGCCCTCCATTTCCTCCTGGTTGGCTGCCCTTTTTTCAAGGTAGTGCCGCAGCATACCGCCAAGGAAGATCGGTGTCATGGTTGAAACGGGCAGATACACACCGACCGCGAATGGCAACGAGGGAATTTTGAAAATTTCGCAAACAAGGGTAATACCGATACCGATGCCAACCAGGCCCCAAGGCAGGTTCTGATCCAGCACACCATCGATTACCAGGCGCATCAATGTTGCTTGCGGTGCCGGCAACTCGGCGCTGCCAAACCCAAAGGCCTTGCCCAGCAAGATAACGGCTGCGCAAACAAACACGGCCGAGGTCAGCACACCGATCAGTTCAGCCTTCTGTTGACGTCGCGGGGTGGCCCCGATCAGGAAGCCACTCTTTAAATCCTGTGAGGTATCACCCGCAATGGACACCGCGATGGCCACCACACAGCCGACGATCAAGGTCGCTGCCTTCCCCGTTGGATCGGTCCAACCCATCAGAAGGAATACCGTTGCAGTACCGAGTAATGCAGCAATCGTCATTCCACTGGTGGGGTTGGACGTGACCCCGACCAGGCCGACAATCCGGGCCGCCACCGTGACAAAAAAGAATGCAAACACGGCGACACAAGAAGCAGCCACCAACCGGATACCCACACCACCCACGTTGCCAAAGGCCCAGGGAGCAAATCCGAGAAAGGCGACAATCAGCAGTACGCCGATACCGACGGTTTTCAGGGACAGGTCCTGCCGGGTACGCGGCACCTGTGCAGGCGAACCATCACCCGAAAGCTTTGTCAGCTGACCGGCACTGGCTCTGAAACTATGCAGCATCACCGGCAAACTGCGAATCAGCGTGATAATACCGGCTGCAGCCACCGCTCCGGCACCGATATAACGCACATAACGAGACCAGATCTGGCTGGTAGGCATATCCCTGATCAGGTTCAGTGTTTCAGGAAACAAGGGGACATCACGGGCATCACCCCAATAGGCAATACCCGGGATGATGATCAATGCGGAAAGCAGGCCACCACCGACCATGATCAATGCCACGCGCCGGCCAAGAATATAGCCCACACCAAACAGGGCAGCTGACAGGTCAAATCCGACCTGGGCCTTTTTGATAAATGGAATGGTCAAAGTCGCGTGACCGGGGATCAGGTGTAGCCAGGAGGTCAGGAACTTGAAAAGTGCACCCATGCCGATACCAACGAAGATATTTTTCGCCCGGTTGCCGCCCACCTCGTTGGCTACCAGGACCTCCGCACATGCCATGCCTTCAGGGTATGGCAATTTGCCGTGTTCGCGCTCGATCAGGTAACGCCTGAGCGGGATCATGAACAACACACCCAGCAGGCCACCCGACATGGCCAGTACCGTCATTTGCAAGAGACCGGGTGCCATATTCCACATGAACAGGGCCGGCAGTGTAAAAATGATGCCGCTGGCCAGCGAACTCGACGCAGAACCCGTGGTCTGGGCGATATTGGCTTCAAGAATGGTGCCATGAATACCGGTTTTTTGTAGTGCCCGGAATACGGCCACCGTCATCACTGCAACTGGGATGGATGTGCTGATGGTCAACCCGGCCCGCAATCCCAGGTAAGCATTGGCGGCACCGAAAATAATGCCAAACAAAATACCCAAACCGATACTCTTTATGGTGAATTCTGCCGGGCTTTCACTGGCGGCTACATAGGGTTTGTACTCTTCCCCATCGGCCAATAACGTGTAGGCTTTGGGGTCTAATCCTTTCTTGTCGGTCAACGGGTCTCTCCTGCTTTTCAGATTATTGTTCCTGGCCGGACATTTATCAGTGCCGACACTCTGGCTGGCATTATTGAAGCCTGGATCTAATCCGGGCTATGTACCTGAAGTATAAAGCTGGTTAAGGGATATGGTAGCAGTTGATCATTCAACTGCAACAGGCCGGGCTGTTCTGATAAGCCGGAAAGTGAAATCGCACTGTCCATTTGGTCTGAATACTGCTGGAAACCAGCATGTAATGGGTTAGAATTTAATGCAGGCTTTCATATAACGCGTAAAAACGGATGGTTGACGTTATGGCGCTACATTCACTTGAGACAGACCCTGAATATATTGCACTTCAAACCGAGTTAGTGCACCTGCAAACCAATCTGACAGAAACGTCAGGGCGGCTCCTGATCATATTCGAAGGGCGCGACACTGCCGGTAAAGGCGGTGGAATCATGCGTTTTGTCCGGTTTCTCAATCCCCGGCACTATCGAATCGTCGCCCTGACCAAACCCACCGAGGTCGAGCAGGGACAGTGGTTCTTACAGCGATACCTCAAACATCTTCCCGATCCCGGGGAGATCGTTTTTTTCGACCGGTCCTGGTACAACCGTGCGGTAGTGGAGCCTGTGATGGGATTCTGTAACACCCAAAAGCACGAGGAGTTCATGGATTACATCGTTACCCTGGAGGAAACACTCGTCAGGGACGGCATCAAGGTCATCAAGTTCTGGTTCTCTATCGACCGCAAGGAACAAAAGAAGCGACTGAAAAACCGCCGGACAAATCCCTTGCACATGTGGAAAATGAGTACCGTTGATGCGGTCGCACAGCAAAAATGGGAAGCTTATACAAAGTACAAGGCCAAGATGTTCCGCACGACTGCGACACCGGCGTGTCCATGGGTGGTTATCGATGGAAACAACAAGGGCGTGGCCCGCAAGGCGGCCATGCGTTATGTCATATCCCGGGTGGATTATCCGGATAAAGGTGCAGCGACCAGGGACCTTGAACCGGACTCTGCGATCGTAACCGTGATCCAGAGTGCCGAAGAGGCCGGGACGTACCTGTCTTCACATCCGGGTCACTAGTCCAGTCCTGCATGACCATCCAGGATGTGCATTAGCCACGCGATTGCACCGGCAATAAAAAGCTGACCCATTATCCTGGCCAACTCGGAGCGCCCCTCGAGGGCGTATTGCGATGCCGGTACGATGGATGGAGGCGTCCATCTCATCACCCATGTCTTCAATTATGAAAAGTTATAAGTGTCCTGACTGATTTCACCACAAAAAACCCCGCACTCGGCGGGGTTTCCTGAATCGCTGTTATAACGAGTCCGACGCTGGCGATAAGCTCAGGCACCGGGGCCGACATGCATGACCCGCATCATCTCGTGATCTTCATGTGAGAGGATATGGCAGTGCCATACATAACGCCCGGGTTTATCGAAAGTCGCCTTGATTCGGGTGACCTGCTCCGGAAGGGCCGTGACCATATCTTTCGGGGCGTTTTCTGCATACCCGTTGGATAGACCAAGGTTAGCTTCGTCACCCACACTGACCTTCTCGATCGATGGTGCCATCCCCAACGCGCCGTTGTGCTGCAGGATTTCCTGGGGAACTTCACCCTCGTCGAAGGTCATCTCACTGCGACCGAGAATCTCGAAATTTATCAGGTGAAGATGGACCGGGTGAGCATCGCCGGTGAAGTTATAGATTTCCCATATCTCAGTCGAGTTCAGTGCCGGATTTTCGGTCGTAGGCATATGCCATGGAATCGCCTTGAATTCGCCGTTTACTTCGGCACCGAGCAGTGGTTGCAAACGACCATACTCGTCTTTACCCTCAAACAAGGCGACTTTACGGATTTTATCCATCGGGTTTGTGTTTCCCTTATACGAATTGCTCCTGTTTTCGATGCTGGATGGATCGAAGAGGTCCGGTATGTTTGATAGTGACTTGCTGACATCGAACGCCATGATTCGATCGGTTTGCCGGTCCTCGAAATAGTCGTCCTCGTCAAGATCACCACCGAAGGCACCACCGAATGGTGCATCTCCACCGATGTTCTCCATGATTATCCGTGCACCTTCCAGGCCCTTGAAGTCGATGACCAGGTCATAACGTGAACCGGGCTCGAAAACCAGGGTATCCATATGCATCGCCGCACCAGCAAGCCCCTGATCGCTGCCGATAACGTGGAACGGTATTGGTTCGCTTGCATTGGTCAAGTCGGTAGCTCCGGGCGCCACCGCTCGCAGGCGAATAACCATGAATCGTGAATCCGTGCCATTCAACAAACGCACACGGTAATTTCGTGGTTCAACGTCTGTCTTGGGCCATATTTTTCCATTCACGACCATGTGGTCGCCAAAAAATTCGGCCAGTGCCGATGGTCCACCCGGTATAGGCGGCGTGGCACCTTCGCCCGTAATGAAATCATCCCAGAAGGGGTCGTTTTCATAAGCCGGATAAAACAGTTTGCCATTCTCGATAAACATCCGGTCCTGGATCGCGTAGCCGAGTTCATACTCGCCGGCGGGAAGCCCAAGCGGATTATCAGGCAGACCCGTATCCTGGTCGTCCCGCAGAATATAGAAACCGGCCATTCCGGCATAAACATTCAGCCGGGTAATCCCGAGGGCATGATCGTGATACCAGAGTGTTCCGGCCGCCTGATCATTGCTGTAAACAAAATTCTTCTCGATTTGGCCGTTCCATTGCGGGCCAATGATCTCTTGTCCCGGCGAGAAGAAAAATTCAGGATTACCATCGAAAAGATAATCAGTATGCCCGCCGTGCAAGTGCGGAATGACGGGCACACCATTTTTCTTGATGCTGTAACGTTCATAGCCCGGCAAGCTATAACACCAGTGCAAATTCTCATCCACGGGCAACAAATGCGGCAACGGTTTGTTATTTTTTTCTGTAAGATCATTAGACCACTGGACCTCTGTCGGAACACCTTTTTGCGCATAAATTGTCGGACCAGGCCAGCTAACTCCTGAATTGGCATCTCCGTACCCCCATATCGTCGTAGTGGCCCGCTTGCCATTCCTGCGCAACAGTCCTGTCTGTTGCCTTGTCTGGGCCATCCTGGCGTTGATAACCCCGTTGGCATTCGGTGTATACGTGAAGGCAGGATCCAGCGCATTGGGTACCTGCTCCACGAACTTTGGCTGCAATGCCGGGTCGCTGAGTAATCCGACTGACGAATCAAGAGGTAAACCATAGGCCTTTTTCATTAAAGGACTCCATGGCATCATTATCGAGCCGCCCACGGCGATCGCACCGGCCTGGATGAATTTCCGTCTGTTGATCATTTCGTTCTCCCCGTGATGAATCCATCACAAGCATGATGCTGTGCGGAAGTTCTCGTTGACAGGATTAGGAATAGTTGCGTGTGAAATTTAGAAGTGCTGAACTTATTCATTTTTTTTGTCTCCCATAGCCAATGATAAATTAAGATTTATTGCATCCGTGCGACGGGGGTTCCCCTCTTTTTATTGTCCCTTGCTGTGCCAGTTTTTTTCGGGCACATCTTTACCTATAGTCAAGACAATTTGGTTTGTCTACCCAAAACTAAAATAAAGATTAAAAAAAGATAAAGGACTTTCGAAGAAATCAGCTAACGGTCAGCATGCCAAACCTGGTGCCTGTTTTATGAGGCTGGTTAAGTTTAAAATGCTGTTTTTGAATGGGTTTTACACCGGCGTCACTAATCCAGTCCCGCATCACCATCCAGGATGTGCATTACAAGTGATCTTGGTATTTCCAGCCCATCGGCAATGGCGTACAGCACCAGCAGTTCGTTATCGGAGATTTTACCCTCCGCCCGGGCTACCACACTCAAGTCTCGGACCACCTGCATACGCTGGGTAATACTGGCATGCTCTTTTACGGACTTGATACGCTTGGGCAGCGTATCAATCAGCTTCTCCACATTCAGCACATCCAGTGAGAATCCCTCGCCCATAAACTCCTTGAGGATTGCCTTTTCATGTTCACCAATTCCATCGCGTGCATTGGCCACGGCGATTGCACCGGCAATAAAAAGCTGACCCATTATCTTGGCCACCTCGGTGCGCCCCTCGAGGTAGTTGGGTTCCATCATACCCATCATGCCCTGCACGCCAATTTCCAGCTCCGCTTTTCCGATACCACCATCCTGCATCAGATCTGATTGATGGAACAGTTGCAGTGCTTTTACTCTCAGGGGGCTAAACGGGTGGGTTGAAAACCAGTCCTCAACAGGAGCCCCCTGCCCCGGTTCTGCATCCACTGTCTGCATTTCGTCCATTTGATGCAAGAACTCGGACAGATTGAAACTGACTATCCTGTCACTGGTGAGACCGGAGGCCAGTTTGAAAAGCGCCTGGGCAACTGCACCCAAATCATTGGCACAGAAAGCGCCGGCACGGTCCGCAGAAATTTCCGCGTAACGGGTCCAGGCAAATAATTGCAGCGCCAGGCTGGCGGGCACCCTTTGCTGGCCATTGGCGATGTAGCCAACCGGGATATCGTGGTGTTGATAGACATGGTGGCCAAGCTCATGCCCCACAACAAACAGCAATTCATTGTCATCAAACGCTTCCAGCAGGCTGGATGAGAATATGACAAACAGACGCCCGTCCTCGGGCTTGAAGCAAGCCGCGTTGAATTGGGGACTGGCATAGGCGTAGAGTTCCAATGGGATGTCAACACCTAGCGTTTGCACGCAGTGGTCTGCCATCTTATGCACCGCAGGTGACATACTGCGGCTTAAACGAACCGAAGAAGATAAAAGTCGCCTGCGGACACCCATCGGACCTTTTTCGGTCATTCGATCCAGGTTTTCCATGGTCTTTTTGACCAACACATCATTGAGAAGGTCTTCCGCAATCCTTACATCATTCTCACATCGAATACCGTATGCGTTCATTTCACTGACAACTCCTCTTGCGCGACTCTCACAGCCCACATGGTACCCAAGACTTTTGCCCGGGTACACACGCTAACGGTGGGTAACGCGTTTTCTTTGCCTGGGGTGAAATGGTGCGTAAAAATTACGCACCCTACGGTTGGACGGGTAACTTGCAAGGTGAGAGAAGGTGAGAGAAGGTCAGACGGGGAACCCGTCGAGAAGCCAGCCTGGACTGAGGGGAACCCGTCGAGAAGCCAGCCTGGGCTGCGGGGAACCCGTCGAGAAGCCAGCCTGGGCCAGCGTAAATTTTAAACAAGGAAATGGCCTGATACCTCGGAAGGAAAGCTTTTTACCGCGAAAGGACTGACTTTATAAACATCATATAAACGAAAACCGCCTCCCAGAGGAGGCGGTCAGATTCCTAAAGCCCGTTTATCAATCTTCAGGCGGTGTAGGATCGATCGGAAGCATCACGGTATCAATCACGTGAATCACTCCATTGCTGGCCTTGATATTAATCAAAGGCATCAGGTCGTCACCAACTACCGGACTAACCATCTGACTGATGTTGGTAATCAGTTTGGCAGACGGCATGGTCGTGGAAGTGATATATCCACCACCCAGCATTTCTATTTCCTTGGAGTTGTTTTTGTTGAATACGCTGTTTGAGAAGCGACGGCCCTCGGTAACGTGGTAAGCGAGAATGGTTAACAGCGTGCCTTCACCGTAGAGAGCATCTACCGCACAGGAAATTTCCGGGGCCGTCTCGGTAAGACCAAGATCCCACAAATCGTTCAAGGCAAGCTGCAAGTTAATAAACGCCTGGTCAATCGGTGCGAAGAGTGTGTAGTTATCGGTACCGGTAAGAAGTTCGACAACCGGGTTATAACCAGTCTCTTCATCAGTAAGGCAATTTACTGCTCCGAGCAGGTAGGAAAAATTACCATTGTCCACTGCAATTTCGACAATGTTATCCATTCCCGGCTTTCCAGGAACCTTGTCTGCGTTTTTACTTGGGCCGGCCAATACGCTACCAGCCAGAAACAGGCTGGTTGAAGCAACGGCTGCGATGACGGTTAGCTTGCTTTTTGTAAATGTTTTGTACATGTTTATCTCCTCGATTGACAGTTTGTTAAATTTGTTTAAAACCAATAATATTTGATATTCAATTCAGTTTACTAAAAACCTTGAAGAGAAATATATAAGTTTTGTATAGCTTATGCAACACTTTTTTTCTTTTTTTTTATTTCTCTGTATAAGTTGTGTCGAATTTCCTGCACAAAAATTAGTTTTTAGTCTTTGTTGTCGTGATCAGGGCTCAATTACTGGCACATAAAAAAACGCCCCTGTTAAAGGGGCGTCGCTTCCGAATTAGCCAGGTCAACAAAATGTCAAAACACATAGACCAATTTCATATAACGTTGCAGGCAGCCCTGTCTACATTGGTTTTTCCGCCAACAGGTGAACGTCACTAATCGCCTGCTCAATAAATCCGCCTTCGCAATAGCAAAGATAGAATTCCCACATCCAGATAAATTCATCCGGGTAACCGAGTTCCATAACCTCATTGATACGGGTAAAGAAATTACGCCGCCAGTGATTCAGTGTTAAGGCATAGTCGCGACCGATATCCTCCACACCCGTCACTTGCATATCACTGACCTTCGCGATGGTTTCCTTCATAACAGCCAGGCTCGGTAGACAACTGCCGGGGAAAATATAGCGTTGGATGAAATCCACATTTTTCTGAGCGTAGCCATATTGGTCGTCTGCAATGGTGATGGCCTGTATGAGCATACGCCCACCCGGCTTCAAGAGCCGGCTGCACTGACCAAAATAGGTGTCGTATTGATCACTGCCGATGGCTTCTATCATCTCGATGGAAACCAGCTTGTCATAGCTGCCCTCAAGGTCCCGATAATCTTCCAGTAACAAATTAATTTTTCCCTGCAAGCCCGCTTCGTTAACACGTTGCCAGGCCATCTCATACTGCTGACGGGATATGGTAGTGGTGGTAACGCGGCATCCATATTTTTTTGCAGCATGAATCGCAAAACCACCCCACCCGGTTCCGATCTCAATGACATGATCATCCGGCCCAAGCTCGAGTTTCTCGCAGACCACATCGAGACGGTGGCGCTGTGCATCGGCCAGGCTTTGCCCTTGATGCTCAAACATCGCCGATGAATACATCATCGATTCGTCCAGCCACAATGCGAAAAAGTCATTACCCAGATCGTAGTGCGCCGAAATATTACGCCGGGCACCTTCCCGGGTATTGCGGTTTAACCAGTGAAAAAACCATTGCAGGGAACGTGTTAACCAGGCAGTACCTTCTTCCATATTATCCAATACATCACGGTTACGCAGCAGTATGCGAACCAGGCTGACCAGGTCCTCACACTGCCATGCTCCGCGCATATAAGCTTCGCCTGCCCCTACAGAACCGCCAAACGCGATATCGCTATAAAAGGCTCCATCTATCACATCGATTTTTGCGGACAACTCCGCTACCTGTTCTGCCTCACCGAAAGTGATGCTGTGCTCTCCTTCAACCAGCTTCACACTGCCGGTTTCCAGACGCCCCAACTGCTTAAACACCATTCGACGCGCAAAATCATCAAGCACACCGGGTTTTCGTGTCGTACTGAGGTGATCATCAGAGGCAAGACTCACGGACTTCATATCTTTTTCCTTTCAATCGGGATGGTTTTAGCAGGGTGGTCATAGACCGGAACACGTTTCAACCACAGTCGAAGCGCCTGCCAGTGAATAGCGAAAATAATTTTCAGGGTCATTAGCGGATAGAACAGCAACACCCGCGCCAGTGAACCCGCATTGATTTCGGACCGCTTGAACTCCAGCGTAGCGTCAAATATTTTCCGGCCCTTACGGGAGTTTCCCATGTGCACACTCAGGTGCTCTGCCGGGGTAGAAAAACGCCAGTCATAGTCGATATCCATCGGCATAAACGGCGAGACATGCATTTTCTTCACCGGTGAATAACGTTTGTGTGTTGCCTTGCCCTGGTTCATCTTTTCGCTCAGTACATAACAAAACCGCTCACCCCAGGGCGTATTGTTTACCTCGGCGACAATGGCTTCAACCTGTTGATCATCCTTGTCAAAACAATAGTAAAAACTGACAGGGTTAAAGCAGTAACCGAAATAGCTCAGATTAGTTAATAAACGGACAGGGCCAGCCGGACTGCTGCCGGTTTCACTTTCAACCAGATTCCGCACAGCCTGGTCCAGAGGTATCGAAGCCTCACCCAGGTGGTGCTCCCTGCGAAAGCGGGCCAAGGCAAATCTACGGGTAGACCAAAGCCAACGATGCTTGAAAACCTTGTCCAGTTCCGACAGGTCGAGATACATCATGAACAAGCGGTACACGAACTCGTGACCGGTTGGCTGCATACGCCGGTGTCTAACCTGCCCTTCGAAAATCGCGCTGTTCATTACTTAGCCGCTCCTTGAAATGGTCCAGTGCCGTCAAGGCACTCACGACCCCGTCTTCATGAAAGCCATTTCGCCAATACGCACCACAGTAGTAGGTTCGATAGGCGCCGTCGATTTCGGCATGCCGCTTTTGTGCCTCAATAGATTCCGGGGTAAAAACCGGATGACTGTATTGAAAACGCTGAATAATCTTTTCGGGCCGAATCGCGTAGGTGTGATTGAGCGTGACACAAAACGTAACCGGTGCCTCGATGCCCTGCAGGATATTCATATTATAGCTGACAGCAACACGTTCCTGGGAATAGGCGGGAATGTGGTAGTTCCAGGCGGCCCAGGCACGGCGGCGCCTGGGCATAAGAGAGTCATCAGTATGCAATATGGCTTCATTTGGCTGGTATTTAAATTGCCCAAGCACCTGCTCTTCGTTCAGACTCGGGTCAGCCAGCAACTGCAGAGCCTGGTCACCATGACAGGCCATGAAAACCTGGTCGAAACGCTCTACTTCTTGACCCGTAACTTTCACCTCAACATGTCCGGGAAAACGCCTGACGGACTCCACGGGAGCATTTAGCCTGATGCGGTCACGATGACCGGCCACGAGTTTTTCCACATAACTGTTTGAACCGCCTTTTACCACCCGCCACACCGGCCGGTCATTGACACTCAACATTCCGTGGTTTTGAAAAAATCGAACAAAGAATTCGGCGGGCATCTGACCCATCACTTCCGGCTTTGCCGACCAGATAGCCGCGCCCATCGGAATAATGAAATGGTCCACAAACTCCTGCGAGTACTTCTCATTGGTGAGGTAATCTTTTAGCGACACCTGTGGCCCGGTCGCCTCCAGCAAGCGCGGTGACTCCCGGTTGAAACGCAAAATTTCACGAATCATCCGATAAAACGATGGTCGGAATAGATTGCTACGCTGTGCGAAAAGACTATTAAGTGTAGACCCACTGTACTCAAGACCGGTTTTCTCATGTTGTACGCTAAAACCCATGTCGCTGTCCTGCCAGGCGACACCCAGTTCATCCAGCAACGCGATGAACTTGGGATAGGTGCGTTCATTGAATACGATAAATCCGGTGTCAATGGCATAATCCTGACCGCCATGCTCCACGCGAACAGTATTGGTATGACCACCAATACGATTGTCTGCTTCAAATACAGTGACGTCATGTTCGCGTGCGAGATGGTAAGCCGCTACATTGCCGGCAATTCCTGTTCCGATAACTGCGATCTTCATTTGAATCGTTCCTTTCCTGATGGTTTGAACCGGTTGGACTCCCTGAGTTCCACTGGCACCGGTTTGAGATCCCATACCAGGCCCAGCGCTGACATGGCCCGAAGCAGGTAGTAGGTCACATCAATCTCCCACCAGTAGAAACCCTGTTTTGCCGACACCGGGTAATGATGGTGATTGTTGTGCCAGCCTTCGCCCAGCGTCAGCAGGGCCAGCCAGAAATTATTCCGGCTGTTATCAGCCGTCGCATAACGTCGCCGACCCCAGCGATGCGCCAGTGAATTAATCGTGAAGGTTCCGTGATACAGCGCCACGGTTGATATAAAGAACCCCCACACCAGCATCTGCGCACCACTGGTGCCCATCTGCGGTGCAAAGCGTTCCAGTCCCATACCGGTCATAAACAAAGCGACCGCAAGTACAACCGGTACGGCAATATCAAACCGGTCAAGAAACCTGAGTTCCGGAAAGGATTGCAGGTCGCGCACGCGTTTTTCCTGAACAGAAAAATTTTCACGTGTCAGAAACCAGCCTGTGTGGCTCCACCATAAACCATGGTGCACCGGTGAATGCGGGTCATCTTCCTGCTCGGTTGTCGCGTGATGATGACGGTGATGTGCCGCCCACCAGATGGGGCCGCGTTGAACCGACGACGCACCAATGACGGCAAAAACAAACTGGGTCACACGGGAGGTCTTAAAGCTCCGGTGTGAGAAATAGCGGTGATAAAAACCGGTAATCGCAAACATACGAAGCAGGTAAAGCACCAACGCTGTCCCGATAGCAACCGGGCTCCAGCCCACCCAGATCACGCCAAGGCAGGCTGCATGCATACCGATAAATGGCACGGTCCGTAACCAGTCGATATTTTTGCTATCTGTTGGCCCGGATACCTCTACCGCTGCCGCGTCAAACCAGCCGAGTAACGAACCCCACCAGTTTCGCCAGCGTGAATTTTGAACCGCAGTTACCATTTCTGGGGCACCAACTGAATTTCGCTGAGGTCATATCCAACCGATTCGAGCATGCCCAGAATTTCCTCATATTCCGAAGTGGAAATGGCAGGCTCCCTGGCCATGATCCAGACATAGTCACGTTTGTTGCGGCCGATGACGGTGACCGAATAGTCTTCGTCAAGATAAATAATCCGGTAATCGGCCTTGATCGGCCAAATGAATTGCATGCCCCAAATGGCGTTGGATTCCTTGCTTACAAAACCACGTGGTTTGTATGTCTTGAGTTCACCACCGAAACTGCCGTCATGAAAGGTAAAGGTCGTCGCGATACTTCCATCATCATCAAGACGATAGTTTTCAATGGCGTTATGGGCGCCTTTCTCTATATACGTAGGGATATTCGCAATGACGTACCAGTCACCCATGAACTGATCAATATTGACCTGGTCAACTGGCTGTAGCGGTTCCATACTGCTACAGGCCGAAAGCGTGAATATCAGCGCTGCAGAGGAAATTGCGCGAAGCATTGTTCTCATAACCGGTTCTCCAAGCTCTCAAAGCAATTTGTAGCGAAGGCGGCGCCCGCCGCGCGCTTCGGTTTCCAACGCAAGCCACTCGTTGTTTTCCGAGTACCAGAGCTCAATTTTCAATTCACCGGCATCCAGAAAATATCGATAGGCCGGCTGCATTTCACCACGAACCTCTATCTGCACCAGTTCCGGCTCACTCACTTCAATATCCAGAACCTCGCCATTCTGAACATTGATCAGGCGTTCCTGTTGAAGGAATACCGGATTCCAATAGGCGAAACTCATATTGCAAGACGGCAATTCCGCTTCACCTGCAGTGCCGCTTAGCACGAACCGATCTCCCTGCAGGGAACCGCTGACCTGGAAGGGTTTGCCATTGGCGTCTGTTTTGGATTCAATTCCGGTCAGACAATCACCACTCCAGGTCTCGGTGTTTTCATGTTCATAGCCATACAACTTGACGAACATCAGGCGGTACTCAAAATTTGCTTCACTCAGCAGTTTCCGCTGGTTATCCAATTGCTGTAGAACGAAATCGTGGGTGCCAATCTCCTTGTCATCCAGGTATACCTGGAAACGCCATTCCTGATCAGCCGCCATCACGGAAGCAGACAAGGCCAGGGATCCAATCATCAATGCTATTTTTTTCAACATAAGTTCAAAAGCTCCAGTTTCAGTTGCGCGGCAATCCGGGAAAAAAAGCGTTGGTTCGACGAATGTACTGCTGGTAACGCGGCCTTCGTTCCCCGATGTCTTTTTCAAGCAGCGCCACGCCGGAGACCTTTAAAAGCAGAAAGGTCATCAGCAATGGGGAAACAATGGTCCACCAGGCACCGGCTGAGAGCGCGACCAGGTAAAACCCCCACCAAAGCGTGAAGTTGCCAAAGTAGTTGGGGTGCCTGGTGTAGCGCCATAAACCTGTATCCAGCACTTTCCCTGCGTTTTCAGGGTCTTTTCTGAAGCGTGATAACTGCAGATCCCCTACGGCTTCAAAAAACAAACCTGCCAGGAACAGTGCAACGCCCGCGTAATCCAGAAAACCAATGTCTGGCTGCCCGCTTATTGCCCCCGCCAGCGGCAGGCTGATGACCCAGGCCAATACGGCCTGAAGGACGAAGACGATATAGAAACTTTTATAACGGAAACCCGGCTCGTTATTAGCGCGAATTTCCTGGTAGCGGTAATCTTCCGGCTCCCCATGATTACGCCAGCTGATATAAGCAGATAAGCGTAGCGCCCAGACTGCAACCAGTGCGAGCACCAACACTTCACGTGGACCGCTATCCCCGCTGATTGCAGCATATGCCAATGCCACCAGCAGAAACATCAGAGACCACAGTGAATCAACAATGCTGACATCATTGCGCCACAGGCTGAATAACCAGAAAACCACGGCGACCAGCAACAATAAAACACCGGACCACAGGAAAGCTGTCCAATCAATCATCACTCACCCCCGCTCAGTCTCTGCAAGGGAACAAGCGGCGCGGGTTTTCGGACACGATCATAATGACCTGCCGCAAAGGTAAGAATGGGCATCGCCAACGCCCAGATGACAGCCAGCGCGATCAGACTGGAACGATAATCAATTAATTCGATTGCACCCAGGCGCTGTCCTGCAATATAGCTGAGGGGTCCGAAAACCGCACCCATGACTGACGCCAGAACCAGATTGCTCTTTAACCACGCCATGGATAAATTAATTGTGGTCGAAAATAGTGCCCACATGGCCAATATCCAATAAGGTGCGATGCCGGATATCAGCATTCCACTGGAATAACGTACCCAGCCGCTACTGACGAGAAAACTATCAAAAACCAGGCCCAGCATCACACAAAGCAAGAGTAGCTTCAGCTCGACGTGCGGCCGCTCAGCCATTTTAATATGTGCCGCCACAATCAGGCAGACCAGTAAAGTCCCCAGCCATGGCAAGCCATTGGCCGCGCCAAGCACACAGGCAAACCAACCCGCCTGGAAAGCGACAAAATTGACCAGCTTGCGGTTCACCCGTTCACCGCTACAGTTGAGTCTGCACGACGTTCAAAAAGATAGTGACCCACATACCATTCACACCCTTCTTTGTGAGCGAACAGCTCAGCGCAGGCCATGAAAAATATACGCCAACGCATAAACCACTTGGCGGCATTTTCTGAACCGTAAGTTGAGGCCATAATCTTCATTACCTCCTGCTTGTTGGCGTCCATATTCTGCAACCAGGCATTTGAAGTCTTCTCATAATGCCGGCCATTCCAGCGCCACTGATCGACGAGTTGCAAATCCCGTTGAAAGCGCAACGGCAAATCATTGCTTGGCATGATCCCACCTGAAAAGAAATGCCTGCTCATCCAGTCACCGGGTCCCTGGTCCACGAACTCATAGGCACAGGTGCGATGGCAAAAGATGTGTTTGAAAAACTTGCCGCCGGGTTGCAACCAGGTACTGATTCGAAGATACAGCTCCTGGTAGTTACGCATGTGTTCAAACATTTCTACCGATACGATCCGGTCGAAACGAAGCTCCGTGTCGAAATCGTTCATATCACATGTGAGCACCGTAATATTTGTGAGTCCACGCAACCTGGCCTGTGTAGTGATGTACTCTCTCTGGCTGTTTGAGTTGGATACAGAAACGACCTGGCAGTCCGGATAGCTCGCAGCGATCCACAGACTGAGCGACCCCCATCCACAGCCAAGATCAAGCACCTGCATACCATCGGCAATACCGGCATGATGACAGGTACGGCGCAAGGCCTCGGCTTCGGCCTGGACCAGGGTTTCAGTTTCAGCAGTCCAGTAGCAACTGCTGTACTTTCGGTGATCACCCATGACCAATCCAAAAAAGCCTGCCGGAACCTCATAGTGTTGCTCGTTGGCCAGTTCCGGCAACGGCGCGATCTCAGCGATATTCATTTTTTCAACAAACTTCGCCAGGTCCTGGCATGACTGTTCGGGGTCATCAGCATGAATATCCTGAAGTCGCTGGCGATTCAACCGGCGTATGCCGGCGCGAATGACGTTGTCCGGCAGCAGGCCCATTTCCGCCCAGCCAATAGCACCCGGGGACCTCCCGGATTTATCCGTTCTCAATTGTGATCTTTCCTGCATTTTCTCCAACTCCTAATTACTCAACCGGTACAATATCGAGAAGACGCGCAAGGCCTGATTTCAAATCTGTTCCAAGCACTATCACACCTGCTCTCTTCAAAGCGTCGTGTACTTTCACCGATGCATAACCACCCAAAAAAACAGGAACATCGGATTGCCCGGTCAAAGCGGGTAACGCTTTTAACACCTCAGATTCCGGGAGCAGAATTCCGGATAAAATGATCGCTGCACAGCCTGTTTTGCGCACGGCGGCAGGCAATTCCTCCAGGGGCATGTCCGCCCCCAGCAAAATGACCCGGTAGCCGGCAGCATTAGCAGCCAGCGCAAACAGTAACAACCCCGCTTCATGCCGGTCGCCAGGCAGACAGGCAAGCAATAAGCTGGGGCCATCATTGGTTTTTGAGCGATGATGGAACCTTGCGCCCAGTTTGTTGCGAATATAAAAAGCAAAAAAATGCTCTTCCGCGATACTGCCCTCGTTCTCCGCCCACCTGCGCCCCAACTCTCTCAGCAAAGGCATCAAAAGCTTTTCCGTGACCATGTCAATCGGATACAAGGAAAGTGCGTCACCATAAGTCTCTTCCAGCCCTTCCTCATTGAACTGGATTACTGCGGCAATCATCCGGTCGACATAACGTTTCCAGATATCATTGACCACTGAATCCTTATCCTGCACTGCTTTTTCGGCGTCGAGTTGCGCCTTGATCTGACCAATTCGCATGCCGCGATCAAGCAGTCCCACCACACGCGTGATGAGATCGATGTTTGCCTGGGTATACAGGCGATGACCACTGGCTTTTCGCACCGGTTCAAATAAACCGTAACGCCGTTCCCAGGCTCGCAGCGTAATCGCATTTACGTCCGTAAGATCCGATACCGTGCGGATCGGGTAGAGGGCAGTATCTTGCGGCTCATTTTTTTTTGCTACTTTACTCATTGACAAATCCAGTCCGGCAATTCCTTACAATCCAAGATGACTTATTTATGATACATTATCAATACAGACTCACCTAACCCGGAAATACAGACTGCCGAGCCCGGTGATAAAAAAATTACCCGGCAAATACCGGGTAAAAGAGGGCCTGCCATTAATATAAAATATCCTGTCGATACATCCTATAAATGTTCTGTATGAACTCTTCACCTGAAACCGCATCAAATAACTTCATAAAACAACGTAGGTATAATTATACAATTATTGTACAATGTCAAATATAAATCGAAAATATCTTCCAATATGACTCATTTATCAGTCACCGGAGCAGCCTCAATGATGAACATATCAATCGAACCGTGGTATGTAATAAACGATAACGTCATGGGCGAACTGTCATCCGGAGGCATTGCGCCCAGCGATGAGGGCTTACATTTCAACGGGACGCTATTTGGACAGAGGTCAATTATCGTTTCACGCAATGAGCGGATTCCGGTACTCTGGCACCCAGGCGGCTTTCTGTTCTGCGTTGCCGAGGAAGCCATGGCAGGTCATTCCCTTTGATTTGGGGTCTTGTGAAAGCATCTGCACGCCTTTTTAATTACAAAACTGAATTTACAGGAGTCCGTCATGAAACGAATAGCATTTTCCGCCGCTCTTTGCCTGCTGAGCGGTGCAGCCTATGGTGATTTTGAACTGCAAGACCCTGCCCTGATCACCGAAGAAGAGCTTGATATGCCGGCAGTCAAAGAGTTTCGTGACTACGCCGTCGAGGGCGCTGGCGTCAAAAGCTGTGAAAGTTACCAGGCAGACAGAAAAGAAAACGGTCCAATGCATTACATTAACCTGAACTGGGCGAAAGGCTTCATTACCGGTGTCAATTTCATTCACGCAGAAACAAAGGGAAAACCCCAACTGGGTGAAGGTCTTGATCTCGATGCACTGACTCTCTGGATTGATAAGTACTGCCGAAACAACCCACACGCCTCTCTGTCAGACGCGAGCGCTGCATTGGTCAACGAACTTATAAATTGATACTGTAAATTATGGCCTGGCGTAAAGAACCGGATCAGCGCTCAAGGAGCACCCCTTTCGGAAGCTTGATCTCCACGCATATAGGCAGGTGATCGGAGTGGGTGTGCTCCAGCACGTGGGTTTTCTGTAATTTCAGCGATTCCGAAATCAGAATGTGGTCGAATTTGCGATTGGGTTTCCAGCTGGGGAAAGTCTTCAAATCTTCAACCGGTAATTTCAGATGTGTACTGTCTACCAACTCGTGTAATTCCCGCGAATCAGTGCCGCAATTGAAATCACCCATCACCACCAGTTGAGAGTACTCTTTTACCAACTCACTGATGTATGTCAGTTGCAGTCTGCGCGCCCGCTTACCCAGGGCCAGGTGCATAATACATATTAGCAACGGCTCCCGGCTCGTCGGTATCTTCACGAGCATCGCCCCCCGCCCTCTCAGGCCGGGTAATTTGTGTTCATCAATGGTATGCGGACGGATGCGGCTGAGCACACCGTTGCTGTGCTGGGCAATTTTTCCCAGGCTGCGGTTGACCTGCCGGTACCAGTAAGGAAAGCGCGCCCGGTGCGCAAGATATTCTGTCTGATCCAGAAAACCGGTACGCAGGCTACCGGAATCAACCTCCTGCAACCCGACCACGTCATAGCTTTGAACGAGGTCTGCGATCCGGTTCAGGTTTGATATTCGCTCCTTAAGAGGCAGCAGGTGTTTCCAGCTCTTGGTTACATACTCATGAAAGTCTTTTGTATCAACACCGGTTTGAATATTGAAGCTCAGCAGGCTCAATGTACGGCGACCCGGCCGGGGAACCGGGTTTGTAGTTATTATTGATTCTTCAAATTCCATTGTTTAGTTATGAGACGTCCTTGACCTGCCAGTTTAGTGTACCCGGACAATGTGCGGTACCCCCGTGACTATCGCCAAAGCAGGGAGCATTCTTATCCAGACAGTTCCTTCTGACAACATTAACTTAAATCCATTCCCTCGTTGACCCCTTAATCCGGAGTGATTCTGGAAGTACCTTGCTCAACCGCGGTCAGAATCTGCGCCAGCTCTTCCTGGTTCTCCATTTCAGCGCCATACCGGCAGCCGGAATCCTGCTGTGATGTAGCGGCCGGAACTGACTAAAAAAACCATCCCTACTCATCCTTACCCATTGTAAGCTTTTATGTGTTTTCCTCACAGCAGGGTGAAAGACACCACGAAAATTATTTGCCGGCTGCGTGCGGGCTCCCGATAACCGGCGTAAAATTCCAATATGATCAGTAAACCTTCTTTACTTGAGTCCATTCAGAACGGATTGGGTAGATCCCTGGGAGAAACGATTGACCTGAATTGGGTCAGGGACCTGTCTGGTGGTGATATCAACCAGGCCGCACTGATCGAAAGCAGCGATACCAGGTGGTTTGTGAAGTACCGCAAAAACGCTCCGCGGGGAATGTTCGAAGCAGAAGCATCGGCCCTGGCTGAGATGTCAGCATCGGAATGTATCCGGGTGCCCAAAGCCGTTGCATGGGGCGAAGACAACAATACGGCATGGCTGGTGCTCGAATATCTGGAACTCACCTCATCAGGCCCGGCTTCACTGCTGGGTGAACAACTGGCGGCTATGCATGAGGTCACCGGCGATAGTTTTGGCTGGTCACACGACAACTACATAGGAACCACACCCCAGCTAAACCGGCGCTCTGAATACTGGGTTGAATTCTGGCGCGACTGCCGACTGAAGCCACAGCTCAAAATGGCCCAGGCAGCCGGATACCGCAACCGGCTTGTTGACAGGGGTGACCGCCTGCTGGCCAGCCTTGACCAGTTGATGCAGGACCACGAACCTGCTGCATCGCTGTTGCATGGTGATCTGTGGGCGGGTAACAAGGCCTATACATCTGCCGGACAGCCGGTGATTTTCGACCCCGCCAGCTATTACGGGGATCGCGAGACAGATATTGCAATGACCGAATTATTCGGCGGTTTTGACCCGGAATTCTACGCTGCCTACCAGGCTCACTCACCGCTGCCTGATGGTTACCCGCTGCGCAGGGATCTGTACAAGCTCTATCACGTGTTGAATCATCTCAACCTGTTTGGTGCTGCCTACCTTTCCCGCAGTGAAAATATCATCGATGGCCTGCTGGCACATATACACTGAGCACCTGATTCCGGAAATCATGCAAACAAAAAACTCTACACAAACCCGCTACATCGCGTGCAACCTGTGCGAAGCCATCTGCGGTCTCGAAATCAAGCTCGAAAACGGACAAATCAAATCGATCAGGGGAGACAAGCAGGACCCCGTCAGCAAGGGACATATCTGCCCGAAAGGCGTCGCGTTGCAGGACATCTATAACGACCCGGACAGGTTACGCAGCCCCATCAGGAAGACCGCGGATGGTTGGCAGAAGATTTCATGGTCACAGGCATTCGATGAGGTCGCTTCCGGGTTGAAACGTGTTCAAAAACAGCACGGCAGGAACGCGGTGGCGGTCTACCTGGGTAACCCCACGGTGCACAACCTGGAAGCATTGTTATTTGGACCGGAGTTTTTCCGCACATTGCGAACACAGAACCGCTATTCAGCTACCTCGGTTGATCAATTACCTGAACAACTGGTTTCCCTGCTGATGTTCGGGCACAGCTTGTTGATCCCCCTGCCCGACCTGGACCGCACAGGTTTCCATATCATGTTTGGTGCCAACCCGCTGGTATCCAACGGCAGCATGATGACGGCTCCCGGTGTTGGCAAACGCTTAAAAGCCATTCGGCAGCGGGGCGGTCAACTGGTGGTGGTCGATCCACGCAGAACCGAAACCGCCAAAATTGCTGATTTACATTTATTCATCCGGCCCGGTACCGACGTTTTTATGTTGCTGGCAATGCTGCATATTGTATTTAGCGAAAACCTGCAGTCACCCGGCAGTGTTGGTCAGTTCACCAGGGGTGTGGAGATTATCAAGAAAATTGTCCAGGATTATCCACCGGAACGAGTTGCCGGCATCACCGGTGTTGAAGCAGTGAAACTGAAATCACTGGTACGGGACTTCTGCGCCGCCGAAACTGCAAGCTGTTATGGCCGTATCGGCGTTTCCACCCAGCAGTTCGGGACGCTCACCCAGTGGCTGATCACGGTAGTTAATATTGTCACCGGCAACCTGGATATTCCAGGTGGAACCCTGTTCAGCAAACCGGCATTTGAAGTACTCAGTGCCGGAAAACCGGGTAAAAAGGGATTTGCTGATCGCTTCAGCCGGGTCCGGAAGTTACCCGATTTCAATGGTGAGTTTCCGGTTGCAACACTGGCGGATGAAATCACCACGGCGGGTGAAGGACAAGTGCGGGCACTGGTAACCAGCGCCGGCAACCCGGTTTTAAGTACGCCTAACGGTCATCAGCTCGACGCCGCGCTCGGCGGGCTTGATTTCATGGTTTCGATTGACATTTACCTGAATGAAACCACCCGTCATGCCAATATCATATTGCCGCCACTGACCGCTCTTGAAAGACCTCACTACGATGTGGTCTTCCAGGCACTGGCAATAAGAAACGGCGCAAAATTCTCCCGTCCGGTCTTTAAAGCCGGCAGGGAACAACGCTCTGATCTGCAAATATTTACCGAGCTGGGCTGGCGTATGCAGACCGGCAACGGGTTCAACAAGGCGGGCGGATGGCTCAGGAAAGAATTGCTGCAGCGGCTTGGCAGTGATTGGATTATCAACCGCAAATTAAAACAGGGCCCATACTCCAAAGCAATGGGGCTGAATCTGAAAAAACTGAAGAATAACCCCCACGGTATTGACCTCGGCCCATTGTTGCCATGCCTGCCGGAACGCCTCTTCACGAAAGACAAACAAATTCACCTCGCGCCGGAAGCATTCGTATCAGCACTGGGGAAACCCGCTGAGTTCATTGCCGGGTATGAGGCGGTTCCGGAAACTGAATTTGACTTGCTGCTCATCGGCAGGCGGGATCCCCGCACCAACAACTCCTGGCTGCACAACAGCCACAGAATGGTAAAAGGTAAAAATCGTTGCGTCGCACTGGTTCATCCGCAGGATGCCCAACACCGTCAGATCATCGATGGCGACGTCGCCCTGGTCAGTTCAAGGGTGGGCAGCATCCGAATACCCGTGGCCATAAGCGACGGGATGAAACCCGGTGTGATCAGCATACCCCATGGCTGGGGCCACCTGCTGGATGGCATCAAGCTTGAAATCGCGCAAAAAAATGCAGGTGTGAACACCAACATTCTCAGCGATGATTTATGCCTGGACTCAATATCGGGTAATGCGGTGTTAAACGGTATTCCGGTATCGCTCGCAAAAACGGCCGGGTAATGGCTCAGGTTTTAAGCAAGCGCTTAAACGGGCCGCCTGGTCTTTATCCCGGATTCTCCACGCTCAGGGATTCAACATAAACGAGCTCGCAGGCACCGTCCCCGGTATCCAGGCGGGAAATTGAAGTGTGCCAGTACCAACCGGAGTCGTGATTTACATCTACCAGGTAACCGCTGATTAAAACGATATCTCCTTCGCGTAACTTTTTCAGCGATCTTTCTATATCCTTCCTGGCCGGGATCATATGCATATTGCTACTGTTGAATATGATCTGCTGCTCGGATATCGGTGGCGGTAAATCGTACCGGGTGCGGTACCAGCGCGCGCTCTGGGATATATCAATCTGACTGAGTACAGCAGAGTCCGACATCTCACCCCAGCCCAGCGCCAGGTCAACCGGTGCGAGATCGGCAGTCCGGCCCAGGTAATAGGGCTCTTTTGACAGGACCCGTGCTTGAATCTTGAAACTTGCCTTGCGGGTGAGTTGGTAGTCATCCAGCATAAAAGTAGTTGGTTGCAGATCAACCTGTACAGGCCTTTCTGCAACCAGTATGCCGGGCGGGTGCTCAATTGGCTTGCTGTCCCAGTCCCTGATAACCAGGTAGGCAAGGACAACAACACTGAATATGAATAGTCGTCTAATCATAGATGACTACCTGAAATCCAGCTAACCCTTTGCCAGTGCGGCCTTCAGACCATCAAGGCACAACTCGATATGTTTTTCAGAGCTTGATGCGCCCATCAAACCTATCCGCCAGATTTTCCCCGCCAGCGGGCCAAGACCTGCACCAATTTCAAGATTGTATTCATTCAACAAGAAACTTCTGACAGCAGCTTCATCGACCCCGTCAGGAACCTTCACCGCATTGAGCTGCGGCAAACGATACGCCTCTTCCACATAGAACTCGAGACCCATGGCCTCAAGACCGGCACGCAATATCTGGTGGTTGCGGGCGTGTCTGTCCCAGGCGTTTTGAAGACCTTCCTTCTTGAGAATCAAGAGGGCTTCGTGCAACGCATACAGCGCGTTAATGGGTGCGGTATGGTGATAGGCACGCTTGGCACCGGGACCCCAGTAAGAAGTCAGCAGGTTCAAATCAAGAAACCAGCTCTGCGGCGGGGTCTTGCGCGCCTTTACCTTTGCCATGGCTGCGTCGTTGAATGAAACGGGTGAAAGCCCCGGTGGTGCAGACAGGCACTTTTGCGTACCTGAATAAATGGCGTCAACACCCCAGTCATCAACGAGCAGTTCAATACCGCCCAAAGAAGTCACGGCGTCAACGATGTTGAGACAACCATGGTCATGGGCAAGTTTGCACAAAGTCTGCGCATCGGATCGAACACCTGTCGATGTTTCGGAATGAACAAAGGCCAAGACCACGGCATCGGGGTTGGCCTTGAGCGCCTCTTCGACCTTACCGGGATCAACGGGGGTGCCCCATTCAAATTCGACCACGACGGGAATGGCACCACAACGACGGGCATTCTCCAGCATGCGACCACCGAAAACACCGTTGCTGGCAATCACGACCTTGTCGCCTGGCTCCAGCAGATTGACAAAAGCACACTCCATTCCGGCAGAACCCGGTGCCGAAATCGGCAGGGTCACCGTGTTTTGGGTCTGGAAGGCATAACGTAATAGTTCATTAAGCTCATCCATAAAATCGACAAACGCCGGATCCAGATGGCCAATCGTAGGCCTGGCCATTGCGGCGAGTACTTCCGGGTATACATCAGAGGGTCCCGGGCCCATCAAGGTTCTCTTGGGTAACATCAGTGCTCCTTCAACGTGATAATTGCAAGTTCAGCGCCACTGTGGGGTTTTGCCGCAAGGCGCAGTGTGCAGTGAATGGCTGGTCCTTTACAAGCGCTGCAAGGTAGTGGCGGAAGCCCACAGGGGCGCCCCTTGGGTTGGCTTGTCAGTGCCCATGGACATCGTTGCGCCTCTTGCCAAGGACTAAGGCCATTACCTGCGAGGTGCTCCTTGCCATGAACACTGACAAACCAACTGAATTTGTAATTATCACGTTGAAGGAGCACTAGCTTACTTCCCTGCGGTATGTGGATACTCCGCCAATACCTTATTAACGGATGTAAAAATGGCATCACGTAGTTGCTTGGCTACTTTATCGGTTACATCAACGACGGTGACGCCCTGCCAGACGACGCGATGCTGTTTGAAATCAACGAAATCAATAAATACCGAAGCCTCGGTTGTCACCGAAGCGCGACTGCCGGTTGAAACACCCACCCCGAGAGCAGACCCCCCATAAGCGCCGCCCGGACGGTTATAGTAAGCGCCCGTCATGTAAGGCGAGGTGTAGGATCTCATCCTGACTTTATCATCTGAACGTATCGTGACATTGATCAACAAATCCGGTTCATCCGAAACCCGGTAACTTCTGCGGCTCATTTCACCACCGATGGCTGCGCGGTAATGCTCACCGAAAATGGGTGAGTTGTAACCACTTTCGATACCCATGGGTTCAAAAAAGTTATACGTTTTGTACTGTCTGAAATCCGCATTGGGATCAATTTCACTTCGAACAGTCAGACCCGAAGAGCAGGCTGACAGCAGGGCAAGCACTAACAGGCCTGCTACCACTGATAAGTAGTACTTCAGACCATCCGGCCTTTCTTGATACGTTGTCTTCACTGTTTATCCTTTGTTGTTGGAGTTCCGGTTCAAACTGACGATGACCAGATACTGATAAATAAGCTGCTCAGCTATGAATTGTGCAAGGCAAGAGTAAGAGCCATTTTCTCAGATGTCCACAAAAATAGGGCAGTTTTTGAATACCGGTTATGGCACCAACAAAACCAGAATCCGGGATAGTCATAACTGGATTTTAAAAAACAACCAAACGAAGTGCCTCTATTGCATAGGTAGATGTCTGCACACTGTCCTATAATGCCCCACTTTCATGGCAGACCACTGGCAGAACCATCGAATGCTACAACTTAACCAGATTGAACTGCGCCGGGGCACCAAACTGCTGTTTGAAAACACCAGCCTGCAAGCCCATGCCGGTCAGCGAATGGGTGTTATCGGTGTTAATGGCAGTGGCAAGAGTTCGCTTTTTGCATTGATACTCGGGCAACTGGACGCCGATGGCGGCGAACTTCAGGTCAATCCAAAAGATGTCATCGCGCACGTCGCCCAGGAAAGCCCTCACTCCGAACAGGCGGCCATCGAGTTTGTACAGGATGGCGACAGGTACTTACGCCAACTACAAGCCAGTATCGCTGAGCTTGAAGCACTGGATGATCACGATGAACGACTCCATGACCTGTACGAGAAAATGGACAGCATTGACGGCTTTACCGCTGAATCAAGGGCCGCGAGACTACTGCATGGACTTGGCTTCGAAGCGTTGGACTTAAAGAAACCCGTCAAGGAGTTTTCCGGCGGGTGGCGGATGCGGTTGAACCTGGCACAGGCACTGATGTGCCGTTCGGACATTCTGCTTCTGGATGAACCGACCAACCACCTGGATCTGCCGACCATCGTCTGGCTGGAGCGCTGGCTGAAATCCTACACGGGCATACTGCTGTTGATTTCGCATGACAGGGACTTCCTGGATAGCCTCTGCACGCATATTGCACATATCGAATTCGAGACCATAAAAACCTATACCGGTAATTACAGTCAGTTTGAGGCAGTTCGCGCGGAGCAACTGGCGCTTCAACAGGTGATGTATGTCAAACAACAGAAAGAAATCAAACACATGGAAAGCTTTGTGGAGCGCTTTCGGTACAAGGCGAGCAAGGCCAAACAGGCACAAAGCCGATTAAAAATGCTGGAAAGGATGGTTCAGATCGCACCGGCACATGTTGATTCCAACTTTCATTTCAAGTTTTATGAACCCGACAGGCAACCGCAACAACTGATGCAACTTGAGGATGTCAATGTCGGTTACGGGCAGACTGAGATAGTCAGCCATATTCGTCTACGGCTGGGTGCCGGTGACCGCATAGGCCTGCTGGGATCAAACGGTACCGGTAAATCCACACTGGTTAAGGCTCTGGTGGATGGCTCAACGCTGCTGACGGGTGAAAGGACCGTCAACAAACACACCCATACCGGCTATTTCGCGCAACAGCAACTGGAGCTGTTACGTATGGATTGCAGTCCACTGTGGCATATGCAACACGAGTCCCCGGGTGCCAGGGAACAGGAACTCCGTAACCACCTGGGACGCTTTGGTTTCCAGGGTGATCGCGTCACCGACCCGGTCGCACCTTTTTCCGGTGGCGAGAAAGCCCGCCTGGTGCTGGCGCTGCTGGTACTGCAAAGGCCCAATCTCCTGCTGCTCGATGAACCGACCAATCACCTCGATCTCGATATGCGGCATGCCCTTGGCATGGCATTGATGGAGTACAGCGGTGCGCTGTTGGTCATCTCACACGACCGTCACCTGCTACGTAGTGTCTGCGACGACCTGTACATCGTTCATAACGGCCGGCTTCATGAATTCAGGCAACCACTGGATGAATACCCGAACTGGTTAAAAGATCAGGAAACCGCTTCCGTCAACAACAAACCCGGCGTTTCGCAATCTGTCCCTGTCACCAGCAAAAAACAAAACCGGCAGGAGGAAGCCAAACGGCGGCAATCGCTTAAACCCTTCATGGATGCTGTCAGGAAAATTGACAAACAAATGAACCGGCAGCGTACTGAATTGAGTGGTCTTGAACAGATTTTGAGCGATGAATCACTCTATACCGATGCCAGCCGAATAGCGGAAATGACCGGCTTGCTGCGTCAACAGGCCGATCTTAAATCCTCGCTGGAAACACTCGAGTGGGAATGGCTGGAAGCCAGCGAAAAGCTGGAGAAAGCTGAAAATGCATTGTAGTAACCGGCAATCTTGGTAGTATCAGCATTACTCAACCACAAACGGCATCCGTGTGACCTGATTATCATGCTGTTTCATTGGTTAAACCAGGGGTCCAAGAACTGGAATGTGACAGGGCTGATCAATGATTGAAAGCAATATTTCTATCGAAGACTTCAAAAACTCCGCGGGTACCGAACTCGGGCCATCGGACTGGCTATTGATAGACCAGGAACGCATTAACCGTTTCGCCGATGCCACCAACGATCACCAGTTTATTCACGTCAACCCTGAAAAAGCCGCTGCCACACCATTCGGCTCCACCATCGCGCATGGGTTCCTTAGCCTGTCAATTCTCCCGCATTTACTGGAACAAATCATGCCCATACCGGACGGTATCGTGATGGGTATCAATTACGGTACGGACAAGGTGCGGTTTTCACTGCCTGTACATGTCAACAGCCGGGTTCGTGCAAGGGCCAAAATTGAAAAAGTTAACGCAAAGTCCGGTGGGCAGTTCATGGTCAAGACCAGGGTGACACTGGAAATTGAAAACAGGCGGCGCCCTGCGGTGATCGCAGACATTCTATCCCTGTACGTTGTTGAGGCACCCTGAAGACACCGAAAGACAGGATTTGCCGCTGGATAAGCAAACCCTTACCAGTTTTTGCCCTGCTTTGATGCCCAAAACTGCGCGATGAGGGGTAAAATAGACCCCATGAAAAATCCTGAACCACTGCACATACTGCTCACCAATGATGACGGCTACCAGGCCCCCGGCATCCGGGCACTTCATCGTGCACTCAAACAGTCCGGGCATCACGTCAGTATGGTTGCCCCCAGCAGCGAACAAAGTGCCACCGGCATGGGTATAACCAGCCGGCGTAACCTGGCGTTGGAACAACTCGAAACCGACGACTGGCACCTGGACGGACAGCCGGTTGATACCATTCTCGTAGCCCTTCTGCATTTGCTGGAAGAGAACCCGCCGGACCTGGTCCTTTCCGGTATCAACTTCGGGCCCAACCTGGGTACAGCGCTGCATATGTCCGGCACCATTGGTGCGGCTATCATGGCAACGCTGAATGGCTTTCCATCTATTGCAGTTTCCGCCGGTATGCGTTTTGACGAAATTGACACTCAATTCCCGAGCACCCATGAAGTCTTTGATGCAGCTGCTGAATTCACATGTTCCGT
>Ga0316192_10000087_pt1 | contig 58640 bp, 46 predicted proteins | sample MerIslwburrow_MG_FD_204931 | JGI IMG/M metagenome (GOLD analysis project Ga0316192, IMG submission 204931) | Coastal sediment microbial communities from Maine, United States - Merrow Island worm burrow | ecosystem: Environmental > Aquatic > Marine > Coastal > Sediment | place: USA: Maine...
AAAGTGGAGCTGAGCGGCAGCCGGAACTCGCCGCGTCTCCAGCGCCAGATTGCCACTGGAGAACGACAGGTCATAGGCATCGAAGCCGATCAAGTCCTGTTGCTTGCGACCGTCGAAAACCTCGAAATCATCGGCGGTCAGGCCTCGAACAGGCTTGCCATCCTTGGTGACCTGGACCGGGACCTCCACCACGATGACCTCAGTAACCTCGGCATGGCGAGCCTGCTGGGCAATCAGCGGGAGGGGGCTCACAAGGATCCAGCAGCTCGCGAAGAGAAGAAGGCTCCTCAGGTAGGTCGACGGTCTCGATTGTTCTCGCATCATGGTCTCCCGAGAGTAGGAGGGCGGAGGATAGGCGCGCTCACAGCAGTCGCCTGCCAAGCGGTCCCTTGGCTGCAATCACCCTATCAGGAATGGTCAGGGCAGCGACCTTTCCAAGAGTCAAGGAGAAGAGAGCAGATGTGGTGACTGCGAGCGCTGCTGGAAGGTGAATTGTCTAGCGCCGAAGGGCTTGCATGTACTCCTTATAGTATTATAGTACTATAGCAATATAAAGGTATGGTACTATAGCGTTATTGCAAAGAAAGCTATGTGCACCCGTAGGGAGGAGGACTGCGCCGGATGACAGACCACCACCAGGAGCTCGAGAACGAGATTCGCAAACAGAGCCACTTGTTGGCACTCGCGTGGAGAAAGGGACAGGCATCCAAAGTGCTCGATGCTTTGGACGAGGTCGAGCCGATGGCCTGCTCGCTGATGGCCATCCTGATCCACGAGCACTTGACGCGCTGGTCTCCCTACGATTGCCGATGGCCCATGGGCTTCTGGAGAGCAGTGCTGGATCGGTCGATGATGGGCATCGCGGGCCGGCAGGTGGAGGCTTTGGGCACGCAGTACCGCGAACGATTCGGTACCGACCCACCGCCGATGAGAAGGTCGGAAACCAGTCAGCATGACCCAGAGGAGTCCACCCGCAAGGTCGCGTATCAGGCGGAGACGATCCGCCGAGCGCTGGAGACAGGTGCGCCGCTGGTGCCCGCCCGACCGCCGGAAAGAGCACCAGACCAGTTCCTCAGACGGAGTCAGGAGGGAGCTCGATGAATTCGATGGAACCTCAGTTCGATGGCATCGTGGCGGGCATCGAGAAGGACCCGGAGTGCGGGCCAGTCCTGCACCGCGTAGTGAAGGACTATCCGGATGAGCTGGCCATGAAGATCCTCACGACAGCCATGCGACGTGGTGTGATCACGGCAAGCGAGGCATTCGACGTCGTGCGCGATGGCGAGCTCGATCTCGAGCGGACCGTCGAAGCGGTGGCGATGCTGGCTTCTCGGCGGGGTTGGCTGACTGAAGAAGTTGTCTTGGAGGCGTTGGGCGCCCACTCTGAATCGGTGTAGGTGCGAGGGAGCCATGCGCCACGGCTACTCGGGTGTCGTCGGTCCGTGCTTGCCGACGTCTCTCGGGTGAGCGTGGACCTAGGCGAGGGAAGAGTCTTGAGCCCTGTAAAGCAGAGCAAGAATCCTGGTGATGCCGCACGTGCCAAGGGCGGCAGACCCAGAAAGGGGTCGAGACTGGGTCCGCGAGGAGGAGAGACCACGGTCACCCCTGGTGGACTGACGAGGATCAGTGCCTATCTCGACGGAGTGGAGCGAGCCGCGGTACGCCGAAAGGCGTTCGAGGATGACCGGAGTATCAGTGACGTGATCCGATCGGCGCTGCGTTCCTACCTCGGAATCGAGTGATCCGACGGCCAGGCAGCGGTCGCCGGTTCGCAGGCCTCGAGCCACAAGCTTGGCGGCTAGGTGCTTCAACCGAGTGAGGCGCCGCAATATCGACAGTAGACCGCATCCGAGGCGTGTCCTTCTGCACCGCAGTCAGGGCACGCGTCAGTGCGCACCGAGTGCTTGACGGCGCTTGCCAACTCCACCGTCACGATCCCAGTCGGTACCGCGATAATGGCGTAGCCGAGAAGCATCACTCCCGAGGCCAGGACTTTGCCCGCTATGGTCTGCGGAGCGATGTCTCCGTAACCGACAGTGGTCATGGTGACTATCGTCCAGTAGATGGCCAGTGGAATGTTGTCGAACCCGTTCTCGGATCCCTCGAGCAGGTACATGAAGGCGCCGATGATCACGACGAGCGTCAGCACCACACCCAGGAAGACCACGATCTTGTAACCGCTGGCCCGTAGGGCGGCCTTCAGCATGCGCGCCTCACCTACGAAGTGGGCGAGCTTGAGGACGCGAAAGACCCGCAACAGGCGCAGTGCCCGGATGACCAGCAGTGACTGGGACCCAGCGATGAAGAAACTCAAGTAGCTCGGCAAGATCGCCAGGAGATCGACGATCCCGAAGAAGCTGACGGCGTATTTCCAGGGATGCCTGACTGAGAGCAGCCTGAGGACATACTCAATAGTGAAGAGGATCGTGAAGATCCACTCGAGGATCCGAAGTTGGGGACCATACTGAGCGCGAACTTCCGTGACGCTCTCGAGGCAGACCGCGATGATGCTGAGTACGATGGCGACGAGTAGGGCGACATCGAAGGCCTTGCCAACCGGAGTCTCGGCTTCGAAGATGACCTCGTGCAGTCTGGCCCGCCATGCAGACAGCTGAGAGGATTCCTCGGGCATTGCCCGTTCAGTATCGCACCTCCGATCTGGACGTCCATCAGGCATCAGGCAAGAACCGAGCTGAGAGTCTCGAGGCTTATCTTCGCACCGCTGAGCACGAGAACGGTTCGCCTTCCACGGAAGTGCTCGATCTGTTGCAGAAAGGCGGCGACCGAGAGAGCCGCGGCGCCCTCGATGAGCAGGTGGTGTTTCTCGAGAACGTGGCGGATGGCCTGTCGAATCTCCTCCTCGCTGACGAGAACGAATCGGTCGACATGCTGTTGGCAGATGGGGAACGTGATGGCGTCACTTTCGATTCCACCCGCCGCTCCGTCCGCCAGGGTCGGTTGGGAATCCAGCTCCAGGAGCCTTCCTGCTTGGATCGAATGGTGCATCACCGCGGAGTTCGTCGGTTGGCAACCGATGATCTCGGTCTCAGGGTGCTCGGCTTTGAATACTCCGGCGATTCCCGAGATCAAACCACCCCCCCCCACGGGAACGACGACGACCTCAACGTCCCCGAGTTGGCGTTCAATCTCCAGGGCCACAGTTCCCTGGCCGGCGATGATCTGCAGGTCGTTGTACGGTGATACGTAGTAGCGGCTGCTTCCCTGCGCCACCTGTCGGGCTCGAATCTCGGCCTCGACACCGTCGTCACCGTGCAGCTCGAGATTGGCCTCGAGCCGCTCGAGTGCGCCGAGCTTGGCTGCCGAGATCGTCTTCGGAACGTAGATCGTGCCTGGCCATCCGAAAGCGCGGAGGAGATAGGCGACGGCGGATCCATGATTGCCAGTCGAGGCGGTGACGACTCCGTTTGCTCTTTCCCCTGAGCTCAGAGTCAGAAGCCGATTGGCCGCGCCACGCAGCTTGAAAGAGCCGGTGACCTGGAGGTTCTCCAGCTTGAGGTGTACTTCGCAGTCCGCTAGCTGGCTCAGCCAGGCAGACGACTCCAGGGGAGTCTCGCGGATGTGGTGAACGATCCGAGCAGCGGCTTCTCGAGCCTCGTGACGAATCGCCTCGGCCGTCACAGGCTCCTGCTCGATCAACCTGGTGGCTCCGCAGTTGGCAAGGTGTGTTCCTAGCTGAGGTTCAGTCCTGACCGGCAAACTCGGCCTTGATGGCTTTGGGCGTGAGTGCTATGCGATTCGGCAGGTAACTGCCCTTCACCCAAACCGTGTGCTGACGGTCGAGGCTCTTCCGCAGGTCCACGACGGCCTGTTCAATACGGCTGAAAGAGGAGATATCGATGGCCTTTCCCCATGGGGTATCGACCCTGATGGGGCGCCGTCCTTCCGACACGGTGACAGCGGAGGGCCGGCCGGTCCACCAGATCCACAGTGGCACGCGGAGATCTCGCAAGAAGTCCAGCACCTCGTCCACTTGATAGGCGCTCGTGTCAGTGGCATCGTGGCCGAGGACGAGAATCACGGCTCTGGGGCGACCACCCGTGGCGGCTTCGATCCCCGCCACTGCCAGGGCGTCGGTCACCCTCCTGTTGCCCGACTCCTCGGGGGCATTTACCCGTGTGAGCAGCCACGCCAGATCGCCATGCTCCGCGCTGAAGGGCTGGGAGAGGCTGAATAGCTTCGAACCCTGGTCCCCGTCTGTGGTCTTTCGGGCCTGCGGGAATACAAAGAGGACCTCTTCACCTTCGCGAAGAGCCGTACGGCCAGCTGTGGCTCCTCCGGTCACGGTTGCCAGCTGCCGCAAAGAGTCTTCGGCGGTCTCGTCGATAACCATGACGATTCGGGCCGGAGAGCGCTCTACCCCTACGACCCCCAGCGTTCGACCGTCCTTCTCGAACCAACCTTCCAGCTCCTGAATCGAAAGCTGCGAACCGCGAGACATGTCGACCACGAGGCCGGTCAAGTCGATCTCCGCACCGAATCCCAGTCGGGTTCCGAAGCTCAATTCCGCCTCGTAGTGCGCCCCGTCCGGGAATTGGAGATCGGCTTCGAGCACGTGGAGCTTCGCTGGGTCGTATTCAGGCAAGCGAATGATACCGAGCCCGTCGTAGGGCACTTCCCGCCCATCGAAGCGGAGTCGAATCGAGTCGGCTTGATTGAACTCGATGTGCTTCCAGACCAACCTGGCGCTATCCGGCCGCTGCGGGTCCTCACCCTCGAGCAGAAAGGCTACCTCAGCCCTGGATCGCGGCAGGTTGATCCATTGAATGGCCCTGCCCTGAACCTCGCCAGCTTTGTTCAGGGCCAGCGCCTCCAGCTTGTGAGGCGCCAGGCGGGGTCCCAGATCGCAGTCGAACGACCAGGGCTGCCCCGACTTGCGGTCGATCTCGACCCCGTCCAATTGCAGGACGACGGCCGCAGGAGCCCCCTCTACCAGAAGATCGACTTGCTTTGGGCCCAGTACCAGGCCGAGGAAGAGGGTCACAAAAGTGATCATGGCTGGTCAGCCTCTCTTGATACGGCTGCCAATGGCGATGATCGCTGCGAAGAAGATGCCGATGACCACGATCAGAATGACTTCTTGGAATCCGACCGGCAAGACTGGTCCCCCTTGTGAGTGCCCTCTGGAACCCAATTAGAGGCGAATGAGAATCCGCTTGTACCAAGGCACGCCCATGGCCTTGAGCTCTTGCCGCCTGTCGTGGAGAAGCTTCTTGTCCTGCTGGCGTGCCAGCTTTTGCAGAAACGCACTGCCTTCGGACTGGTGACAGTCTTTGTATTTCTTGCCACCGCCGCAGGGACAGGGATCATTTCTCCCGATCTTGGCTACGTGGCGCGGGGCAGGTGCGTTCGAGAAGCCAGGCCACACCACTTTCGAATGGTGCTTGATTCCTCGCCGGGACATAACGAACTCCTTATCGTGCTCGGCAGCGAAAGTCAGATTCACCGCGCTAGGACCGGATAATGCTAACGCATTGCCGGGGTCTCCGGCGCGCCGGAGGAGGAATCGAGATTCCGCAGGCTGCTTGGGACTCGAAAAGGTCGGGTTCAGTCGGAGCCGATGCTCACTTTGCGAGCATAGTCGAGCAGCATCTGTTGCAGGACGGTGGGTGCCTGATCGCTGGCGTCCTCGATCCAACGCGATGCAACGCGAACGTTGGCGCCGAAAGGAGCACGACACTCGAATAGGTCGATGCGGCCGTGGGGAAGGCCATTGGGGCTGACGAACAAGGGCAAGCCGAAGTGCTCAGGGCTCTCGGAGATCCACAGACGACCAGCCGCCTCCTCGCTCGAGTCCTCGCTCACGAGACCTGATTCCAATAGAGCTTGCTTCATCGAGTCATCCTCCGTCATCGATTCGACCTCCCCAACTGAGAGGTAGGATAGTTGGGGATCACCGGTCGAGTCAGTGATCGTCGGCGCCAATTTGGATGCAGGATGCGCCAAGGCACTCAAGGTATCGGAATCAGTCATCTTCCTGGTTCTCGAAGATCTTGCCGAGCCAGCAGGTCAACTCGGTCAGGTGCATTCTACGCTAGATGCCGTGGGGCTCATGAATAATGCGGGCTAGGATGCCTCCTCGACCATTCGTGCTTCTATCGAGTCGAGGCAGTCTTCGATCTGCTGAAGCTTGAAGAGGATCAAGACATGGGGGCTCTTCCGTCTGCCTGGGGGAGAGCTGGCGATGCGCCTGCCCGCTTGTTTCACGGGATGCGAATGAACGTACCGTCATCTACCACGCCGTTGCTGACCAGGTAGACAGTAACGCCTGACAGTAGGTCCAACCCGGCTGCTTCACCCTCGCTCCGCAGGGCCGCGGCATTGTGGAACCGAGTCTGAACGCCGGCGGTCTCGTAGAACAGCGTTTCTCGAATGTGATCATGGCCCGCCAGGGCCAGAGTCAGATCGCGCTGTCTCAAGACCGAGAGGGCCGATTCGGCATTCGACACCGTATGCCGAAAGGAGGTGAGTCCGTCGACCTCGATCAGAGTCGGGGCTGGCGGTTCGTCGGTGTAGCCATGGAGAATGTCGCCAGCCGTGACGAACGGTATGTGATTGAAGGCGACGACCGGTGTGCCCTCGGGAATCGCCGCGAGATCCTGCCGCAGCCACTCCAGCTGAGCGTCGTCGACGTGCCCGTAGTACCAGAGGTCAGCGATGTCCACCGTGTCCAGGCCGACGAAGTGTATGCCTCCAGCGTTGAAGGAGTAGTAGGTGGGGCCGAGGAAGTGGCGATACATCGCCTTGCCGTAGAGCGGATGGTCGGGGCTGACGAGAGAAAGATGTCGTTCGATACCGAAGATCTCGTGATTTCCGGGTACGGTCCACACCGGAACGGAGAAAGCTTCGATCTCCCGGAGGAACATCTCGTAGTAGCTCGACGCTTCGGCTTCGTCCACTCGTAGGGCGTCGTGGATCAGGTCTCCGGTGATCAATACGAACGCCGGCTGCTGGCTGTCGACAATCTCGCGGAGCCGCCGAATCCTCGGCAGAGTCTCGTCGCGCAAATGAACATCTGAAGCGTGAACAAAGCGAAACGCGGAGCCGTTTCGAGACCTGACCAGAGGGAAGTTCACCGCTGTTGTTCGAGCATCCAATCCCACAGGCTGCCAGAAGGAAGTGGGTGACTGGAATCCATCAGGGGTGACAACGAAGACCACGCCTGCGCCAGGATCGGGGAGCTCGTACTCGCCTCCGTCGTTGGTCGTGACGACCGTTATCTGGTTCGAGACGCCGACGCCGGGCAGGCCGGTCTCACCCTCATCTATGGCGCCATTGCCGTTCTCGTCGAGGTAGACCACACCGGTGATTCTTCCTTGCTGTTGGGCTGAGGCCGAGGGTGCGGGGAGAAGCAACAGCAGTAGGCCCAGGGCGGCCGGGAGGGATCGATCAGTCCAATGTCTGGACAATCGCCTCGGCGAAGTCTCGAGTCGATACATGGTCCTCCCCCTCGAAGCAGTCTCTTCTCAAGATGCAACAAGCCCCCAGCTTTGGGGCTGGGGGCCGGTCAGCGCATCTACTTTTCGTTGGCTCGCGCTAACCCACCCCTGTGGTGGTAAGTAGCAGGAGGCCAAGCAGAGCGAGAATCGTCAAGAACACGCCGTCGAAAGTCCTCAGGGTGAGGTCTGGTAGGACGGCGGTCGCGGCTTCCCGGTTCGGCTTCAACACGTTGGGCGGACTGTACGCAAGGCGAACAACCGAAGTCAAGCTCTCGAGCGGAACGCAGCCGGGCTGCAGTTCCCGACGTGAAGGGAAAGACGAGCGCCGACTGGCACAGAAAGGAGAAGAAGCCACCCGGCGCTCAAGACCTCTTATCGAGGTACTTGGGTAGAGTAGTCGCAGCCTGCAGGCCGGAGAATGGCCTCCGGCGCCAAGATGTTTGCCCTCCGCGCCAGACCTTCGCCGGACTCTCAGGGCACGCTAGTGGCCCAGGCGGAGGTGTCGCCGGACTCGAATCCGTCGCCGAACATGCTCGCACCCAGCAGGATGCCGACCCTGAAGCCGGTCGCCGTCTGGCTCTCGACCTCGATGACGATCTCGGCAGCGGGATCGACGAACATCTCGCCAACCCGCCACATCACTCCCTCGGTATCCGCGTAGTTCGCCGGAGGATCGTCTTCATCCACCACCCAGGCCGGCTCGGAGCGTCCGATCAGAACCTCGTGGATGATCACCATGCGGTCACCCCCACCGGTGCCGGGAATCGCGGCTTCGTAGTTACCAACCGCCTCCCTGACCTCCACCGTGTAGTAGTGGCTGCTGCTGCCGCCGATGGGGATCCTGGCCATCCGATAGGTCGAAGTGGTGGCGCTGCCTAATGGATCGATGGTGACTCTGAAGAAGCCCTCACCAGGCACGACGAACATCTCGGCACCCTCCTCCAGCCAGCCGAGCCGGTCCTTGTGATACGAGGTCACGTGCTTGCCTAGCTTGCCGTAGACCAGATCGTTTACGGCATAGCCCGTGGCCGAGCTCATGACGTCCCAGGGACTGTCGTAGGGGTTCGTGTCTCCATCGGAGTTGTTGGCGTGCGGCAGACCGAAGCCGTGCCCCATCTCGTGGGCGATGACTCCTTCCTGCGCAAAGGCCCAGGGTGGGTCCCAAGTGGTCCGCCAGCTCTTGCTGACTCCATCCAGGGTGGCCCAGCGGCTCCCTCCCCAGGCGCAGCAGTCCAGCTGGTCGTTGAACATCAGATTGATGCCCTCGTAGCCTCCGCTGCTCCCTAGAGAGAAATCGATGAAGGGATCGGCCGCCGCGGTGCAATCCTGGAAGAGCTGGCTCAAGTTCGCCGTTGTGCCGCTGCCTGGCGTGGGAACGTAGTAGGTGTGGGAATTGGGCAGGTTCTTCCAGTTCACGGCTGTGCTCCCGACGATGTCGATGGCATCGTAGGAGACCTCTCTCCAGTAGTGATCGAGGCGTCCAGGTGCGTTGTCGTACATGCCCTGGAAGTAGCTCAGGTTCTCAGGCTCGATTGACTTGTCGGAGAACTTGCATGCCAGCGTCACCCACGGCTTGGAGCCTAGGACAGCTTCGGTGGCAACTGACTCGGGCTGGTCGGGTGACGGCAGGACTCGCAGAGAGTCGGCGCGGAGTTTTACGAGTCCAGAAGGGTCTCCCTCGAAGACCACCTCTACGAATCGCTGGTTGATGGCCATCAGGCCGCCTGCTGTCGCCAGAGCCGTCTTGCTGATGACCAGCTCCGTAGCCAGGCCGTTCGAAGCGGTGAGGAAGAACTCGAGATGCGAGGCCTCTTTGCTCTCTGGCCCAGGATCCCCCCAAACGACGCTCAGCCACCCGGTCATCGTTGCCGCCGAGAGCGGCGAAGCCATCTGCGAAGCCAGTGCCAGAATGCAGACAGCAAGTGCCACCCGAATCGGAGTCGATGTCTGAGGAGTCCTGGACATGAGTACCTCCTAGAAGATCCGTGATCGAAGCGGTCCTGCCCGGCCAGTCAGGCGCTACATGACCGAGATCCAGAATAGCTGGGAGGGGCCGATGCCACTGTGACAGGTTTCACCATCGTCAGGGTGAGTGTCCGGCCCAGTGCTGAAGGGTGGTTCCCATCGCTGGCTCCTGTTGGTATTGTCCTTTTTCTCTTGGAGACGTGGATATGAACGATCAGAAACGACCTTTCGTCCTGCTTTTGACGATCACCTTGACCTCGATGTCTTGCTCTGGGCCTTCCGATTCCGTCTCGACCGAAAGTGCCGCAGGTGCGGTAGCCACCGGCCATCACCCGGTCGTGGTGTTGCTGATGGACGGCGTCCGGGTCGACCACCAAGGCAGCTACGGTGCACGGCCAAGCTCGACGCCGAATTTGGATACGTTCGCCAGCGGAGCGGTCCGCTTCGACTGGGCCTTCGCCCAAACGCCCGACGCAGCCGCGTCGATGGCCTCGTTGCTCACCGGGCTCTACCCGACGACCCACGGTCTGGTCGAACCCGGAGATCGACTCGTCGAGGAGGCGGGCACTCTGCCCGAAGCCCTGGCCGGGGCGGGGTTGAAGACGGCGGCTTTTCTGACCAGTGGAGACGTCTTCGAGGGGCTAGGGTTGGAGCAGGGCTTCGATGTTTTCGAAACCGGGCCGCAAGCGCTCGACGGGTCACTCGAGTGGGCCGGACAGAACAGTGAAGCGGACTTCTTTCTGGTCGTCGAGGTAGGCACCGTTCCAAGCTCTGCGGTTGACGCAGACAACGCTGCCGAAACGTATGCCGTGCAGGTCGAAGCTCTCGACAGAATAGCTGGTCGCGTTCTCGATGGTCTCGACGCAGTTGGCTTGGCTGACAAGGCAACGATCGCCGTTGTGTCCCTTAGCGGGTTCGAGCTGGGTGAGCACGGCGAAGTCGGCGATGCGTCGATCTACTCGCCTGAAACCCACGTCTCGATGCTTCTGAAGAGTCCCCGACTGCAAAATGTGCGTGCAGTCGACAAGATCGTGGAGGTGATCGATCTCGGCCCAACCCTTCTCGAACTGCTGGGCGAAGAGCCAGCGACCGAGATCCAGGGTCGGAGTCTCGTGCCGGTGATCGAGGGAGCTGGAACGCCGCCCTATGTGGCCTTCGGCGAGTCGGCGGGAGTGGATGGACCGTGCTACGCGGCCCTGGGAGGGTACCGATTGGTCCAACAGGGCGTCGAAGGCCCGAGCGAGCTCTACGTTCTGGCAGTCGATCCAGCAGAGCAGACGGATGTGGCTGCCTCTGATGAAAAGAGAGTCACGGTGCTCGAGGACCACCTTGGTGCTTGGAAGAAGATGGTCTCAGCCGCCTCTTTGGACCCCGAAAGACGGACCGAAGAGCTCGATGACGAGGCCCTCGAGCAACTCAAGAGTCTGGGCTACATCCAATAGGCTGCTCGAGAACGCTGGCGCTCCTCCGTTCTGTTCCTGGTGGTGAGGCGCTGGAAATCTCAGCTCCGGAAGATGGAGCTGCCCACCATCTGTGCGGGCTTCTCGATGCCGAAGAACTCCAGAATGCTGACCGGCAGGTCGAGGATCGACGGCTTGGCTCTGCTGACTTTGTGGCTCGAAAACAGGCTTCCTGGAACCAGATCACGGGCCATGGAGTGATCGCCACTCCAGGCCCAGGGGTTCAGGTCGATGGTCGCTCTGCCTGTCGCCCCGAGCACCGAGGGTGAGGAGTTGCGGTAGCCCGGGGTGTACCCGACCAGTAGCTCGGGCATCATTGGCGTGGCCTCTCCGACGTACATGTCATCGCGCCTGTAGACCTTGGCAACCGGCTGCTCGCCTGTGTCGGGATCGGCCACGGCTTGCAGCTCTTGGCTGAGCCGAGCGGTGATCTCCGGCGCCTTCGCGGTGTCGACGATACCCTGGCCCTCGCGATTCTTCAGATTGAGGTAGAGACCGTTGAAGCCGACACCGTAGGCCACGGTCTGCTTCCAGTCGATGTCCGTGATGGCAGTCTCGTCCTTCTTGGCAGCGTCCGACTTGAGGGTGAGATAGCCGTTGTCGCGCAGCCAGGTGTTTAGGTGGAACTGGCGTCCGAACTGCGCGAACCCGTGATCCGAGCAGATCAGGACCAGGGTCTTGTCGTCGATGGCAGGCAGGACCTCGCCCACGATCTCGTCCATCCTCTCGTAAAGATAGGGAATCCAGGAGCCGAACCGCGCATCGGACTCTCCGTGCTTCGGATGGGAGACGTCCATGTTGCGCCAGAGCATGTGAGCGTCCTGGTCGGTGGACGAAACGTAGAAGTAGAACAAACCGTCCGAGAACCGGGACCACTGGTGATGAAACAGAGCCAGACGTTCTTCGAGAATCAATTCGGCCTGCTTGACGTATTCCTCGTCATTGAGGATTCGATAGTCGAAGGCCTTGGTGTCGCAGGGCAGACCCTTGGTCCAGAACGAGCCGATGTCCCGCGCGATCTCCGCCCCGAACTCTTGTGGGTAGGTCACTGGTGCGGCCTGGTTGGCCGGATCGATGTTGATCGGCGTGGCGTAGAGCTGGAAATGGGGTCGGAGCTGTTTGACGAGAAAACGGACGATCCCGCTCGCCGACCCGAGAACCGGCAGGAGATCGAACTGCACCGGAACCCAGGGCGAGTACTCGCCCTGATTGAGAACTAGAGTCTCACCCTGAATCTCGATGCGGACGGCATCCTCCTTGGGGTCCAGGTAGACGGAGAAGGGTATCTTGACGTTGTCAGCGAACGGGTCCTGCGAGCCGGAAGGTGTCACCAGTGAGTTGACGGGTCCCAGCAGCTGGGCTCGGACGACATTCTGGTTGACATCGACGTATTGAACGGTGCCACCGGAGATGTCCGGGTAGTGCTCGAAGGGATCCGAAGTCCAGTAGCTGAAGGAGCCGTAGGAGTCGATCAAATCCGGCGTTCCCATTCCTGCGATTCCCTTGGTGGCCGTCTCGTCAACCGGGAAGTTGGTCGGGATCTTCGAGATCCAGGCGGGGATGCCTTGCTCGGTTAGATAGGCCCAAAAAGGCTTGCCCTGTCGGAGATTGACCGGGCCGCCCCCTTTGATCGGCAGGTGCACATCGCCGAAGCTGATGGTTAGGTCCGGTGCGGTGTTCTCGTAGATCGAGAAGACCGGCATGTAGGTCTTCGGATCGCGGGCAATGAAATCGGCGATACCGTGGCCGCCCGGAGTCATGCCCGTGATGAAGCTCGACCAGGCCACCGGACTCAACGCCGGCATGGTCGTGGCCAAAGGCAGAAATGAGCCCATCACGGCCAGCTTCCTGAAATTCGGCGCCCGGCCAGTGTCCATCAGACCCTTGACGATCGTCGGGTCCAGGCCGTCGAAGCCGAGAACGATCACCTTTCGGCCATCGGCGGTGCTTCGACTGCAGGAGCTCGCGAAAGGAAAGCTCGCGGCGGCTGCACTGCCGGCCAGAAGCTGCACGAAGCGCCTGCGATCCATGGGCGAGAGGATGCGGTTGTGGTCGGTCATGTCAGTTTCCCTGGCGCGCAGCGATCAGAGATCATTCCAAGGAGAAGTCTAGCGATGCATGGGGGAGTTGAACAGGTCTCCAGTTCCCCAGGCCTAACCGATCTAAGGCCCGCTGTTTTCTGCCACGGAATTCCAAATTCTTCACAGACCCCCTGGATTGGCCCATGCTATGGTCGGTTTCCATGAGGAATTCAAGTGTCATTCTGCTTCTTCTCTTGGCGTTCTTGTGCCGGCCGGCGCCCGCACTTGCCTACCTCGACCCTGCTGCGGGTAGCCTGATCCTGCAGGTCATCCTGGGCGGAGTCGCGGGCCTCATCGTGCTTCTAAAACTCTACTGGCGACGGCTACGCGGATTCTTCGGGCTCGCCGAGGACGGCGACGATCAGAACGATCCGGCCTGAGGCCCAGCCGTTTCCAACGTCCGCACACCTGAAAGCTCCGATGGCAGAGTACGATCCTGGTTCCTTTCGAGATCCGGAAAGCCGGGTGCTCGTGGGCGAAGGCAGAGTCTGTCGCGGACTGAGTGAGGCAGCATTGCTCGACTGGGAAGCTCTCGAAGCGACTCGGTTCTTCCCCAAGGCGATGGCCGAAGGGCGAATCGTCGAGACCACCCTCGCGCCCCCTGCAGAGATCCAAGACCTCATCCATGCGCCTGCTCAGGACTGGGCGGCGATTCTCGAACATCGAAGGGTTCCATTCCTCTCGTATCCGTACGAGTGGAGCTTTGGAATGCTGAAGGACGCTGCACTCTCGCAGCTAGACCTCCTTCTGGATGCCCTCGGGGAGGGCTTGATACTCAAAGATGCCTCTGCCTTCAACACCCAGTGGATCGGTTCTCGCCCGGTTTTCATCGATGTAGGGTCGTTCAGGAGATTCGGACCTGGCGAGCCGTGGGAGGGGTACCGTCAGTTCTGCCAGATGTTTCTGTTTCCTCTCCAGCTGCAAGCGTACAAAGGAGTGGCCTTTCAGCCATGGTTGCGAGGCAGCATCGACGGGATCAGCCCAGAGGAGATGAGTCGGCTGCTGTCAAAACGAGACCTCCTTCGTGCTGGCGTCTTGCTGCACGTCGTCATGCAGGCCCGTCTGCAGGAACGCTATGGCGGCACAGACCGGAGCATTCGAGACGACCTTCGCAAGGGTGGGTTCAATGCGGATATGGTCGGCGCCACGGTCGTCCGGATGCGAAAGCTGGTGGCCGGCCTCGACTGGAAGGTCGGGAGATCGGAGTGGTCTGAATACAGCGAGGAGCACAGCTACGACAACGAGGACTTTTCGCTAAAAGAGGACTTCGTCGCGGAAGTGGCCAGCCAACAGCGTTGGAGGCAGGTCTGGGACCTCGGGTGCAATACCGGGCACTTTTCAAGACTCGCCGCGCGGCACTCCGACTGTGTGATTGCGATGGACATCGATCACCTCGCTGTCGACAGGCTCTACCGGCAGCTACGCGCCGAGAACGAGGAGAAGATCCTGCCCCTTGTCATGAACCTGGCTCAGCCTTCGCCGGGTCTCGGCTGGCGGGGAGAGGAGCGTCGCAGCCTACTGACCCGTGGCAAACCCGATCTGACGCTCTGCCTTGCACTCATCCACCATCTCGTTCTCACGGCGACGATCCCTATCCCGGAGGTCCTCCGGTTCTTGGCTTCTCTCGGTGGAGACTTCGTTATCGAATTCCCGACTCGCGACGACCCGATGGTCGAGAAACTCCTGCTGCACAAGAGCCAAAAACACGAGGACTACAACCGGCAGGAGTTCGAGCGACATCTCTCCACAGTCTTCTCTGTCAACAAGTCCATGAAGATCGGCTCCGGAACCCGCTACCTGTACCACGCAACCGCAGACAGCTAGGCCTATCCATAGACGGCTTTCTCCTGCGGATCGAGAGTCTTCGTCGGGTCTGAAGCAGTTTCGCTGCCTTGACAGGTTACATTGTCACCCAGACCATGATGTGGGATCTTGACCGCCAGTGAAGGAGCGAGAGAGAGAGCCGATCCAGCAGCCACCCGGATGGAGGGGTGCGCTGCTCATGGCGGTGCTGACGGCTTTCGCCATCAGCCAGCCGATCTTCGACCTGCTGGCCCGACACCCGCCCTTCCTGGTCGCTCACGGAGTTACAGGCGACGATACCTTGGGCTTGGTCCTGATTCTGGCTGTTGGCCTGCCTCTGATGGTGGGCCTGGTGTTCCTGGCGCCCGCCCGCTCTGTATCTCCGTGGGCGCGAGGCCTCTTTACTGCCGGTCTCACCCTGCTGACCGCTTGCATCCTCCTGCCGGCCGTGACCGCTATTCTGCCCGGTTCAGGCACTCTGTCGGTGACCATGACGCTTCTGCTGTCTGGGGCTCTGACCCTCGCATGGCACCGATGGGCTCCAGTGCGTCTGTTTCTCGGCCTGCTGACGCCCGCGCTGCTCGTCTTCCCTCTGGCATTCCTATGGCATCCGAGTGTGCGTCACTTGATACGGCCGCCGGAGGCTCCGACCGTGCAGGTTGCGCTGCCCCCTGAGACGAAGATCGTCATCCTTGTTTTCGATGAGCTTCCAGTCACTTCGCTGATGACCCCCGAGCGAAGAATCGACGCCGAGCTGTTTCCGAACTTCGCTGCCCTGGCCGGGCATGCAACCTGGTTTCGCCGCGCCTCGGCAGCTTACAGAACGACCACAGGGGCTGTCTCAGCCATGGTCACTGGACTCTATCCCAAGCCCTCTGGTCAGCATCCCGATTCGGCGCTTGTCGACAACCTCTTCGCCTGGTTGGCTGGAGGAGCCCACTTGCAGGTTCATGAGGAGATCACCCGCCTGGCGCCGCCGAGCCCTCCAGGGCAGGATCATCCGGCGGCCGGGGCTCATTGGCCTACATTGGTCCAGGATCTGGGCGTGGTGTATCTGCATGTGCTCGCGCCGGCTCCCTGGCGTCGCCATCTGCCACCGATCGATACCAACTGGGGAGGATTTGTCCAGCCGAAGCGGAGTCGTGCACAGGGTCGCCGGGGTTCGCAGCGGGTCCGCGATTTTCGGTCATTCGTCGCCGCCATCGATGCCCGCGAGGGTCCGCAGCTGATCTTCTACCATACCCTCTTGCCCCACCAGCCCTGGGAGCTCCTGTCCACGACCCAGCGCTACAACGATCCCCGCTTGATCAGCGGATGGGTGATCGGACAGTCTCGCTGGGGCAATGACCCGCTGGATAGTGTGACTGCGTATCAGCGCCAACTAATGCAAACCCAGGCCTGCGACCGCCTCCTCGGAGAGCTCGTCGACCGCTTGGTTCAACTTGGCATCTACGATCAGTCTTTCCTGGTCGTTGTCGCCGACCATGGTGTGTCATTCCAACCCGATTCGATTCGACGCCCGACAGATCCGAACTTACTGGCGCGGGACGTGCTACCCGTGCCGATGTTGGTCAAGCGCCCAGGCCAGAAAGAAGGGGTGATCGACGATCGTCGCGCCCAGGCGATCGATCTGGTGCCCACGGTTGCCGACCATCTCGGCTTGAAGGTGCCGTGGCAACATGAGGGGCTCTCGCTCTTCGGAAGCCTAGAGCACGCTCCCCGGGACACCGCCCTGACTCGAGTCTTTGGCATTCAGGAGTCGGATCTCGGGCAAAGTTCTCAACAGCTCGAAGCCGAGCTGCTGAGCTGGCGGACTCGTCACTTTGGTAGCGGCCTCGATGGCTTGCGCAGTGCCCTGGATCCGACGGGTCGGCTGATCGGCCAGCGCATCGACTCATTGGAAGTCCGTGAGTCCGAGGCCGGGAGCCAACCTTTGCTGCTACTCGAATCACCGACGCTCTTCGAGGAGGTCGATCCCGAAGGCCCCTTTGTGCCCGCTCACATCGTGGGTGAGCTGATTCTGCCACAAGCGGCAGGTGGGTCTACCGCAACATCGTCCGAGCGGCCATTGCTGGCGATCGCTGTCGAGGGAGTCATCCGAGCGATGACCTGGGGTGAGCCGCCAGAGGAGGGACGGTCCCGGTTCAGTATTGTGGCGCCGGAACCTGGGTTCCGCGCCGGCTTCAATCGGATCGAAGCGTTGGGAGTGCAGCTGAAAGAGGGGGGTGGATACGAGCTGACATCCGTCCGCACCACCAACTCGGCGGCGGTCTACGAAGAGCAGCTAGGGAGCGCGATAGTCCACCTGCCAAAGGGAGGCGACCGTTGGCTCGACGGCATCGACGTGCTGCAGCAGGCTGATATCGAGGTTCGCGATGATACCTTGCAGATCGATGCTCACGGTGCGGATCCGGCGCTGTTGCTGCCGCCCCTGCGTCTACCCGGTCTCCGCCGGCTAGTTCTCACGGTCGATATCACCGCACCCAGTGAGACGAAGCTGAGGTTCTTCTACAACACCGACGACTTCCCGGTAGTCCATCACAATAAGCGGAGCCTCGGGCACCTCCTTCGTGCTGGGCGAAACCAGGTTTTTCTCGAGGTATCAGTCGAGAACCTGACCGGCCGCCTGCGATTCGACCCGGGCTCTGCGCCGGGTGAGTATCAGTTGCACTCGTTGGCGGTCTACGAGCCATAGCGAGAGTCGCAGCCTGAGCCCCCTGGGGCGGCCACGACCCTGGCGGGGAGGGACGTGGAGCCGACGACCGCCGGATTTCAAGACCGGTGTCTGACTTGGAATGACCTTTGGTAGAACTGCAGCGACTCAGACCAAAGTCCTAGCGTGGTTCAATCAGGGACCACCGGGACCGGCCCAAGATATTGTCTACGAAGAGGCTGACTCTGGTTTCGGTGGGGGAGAGAGTCGTTCACTACGTCCTTCGGACTACGACAGACGACGCTCCAAAGTGTTTGCTCTATGTTTGCTCGGGCCGCATTGAGATTTAAAGTAGTACTTTAACTTGACACTGTAAGCTTTTTGTTTTCAGAAGGATACAATGGAGCCGACGAGCGGACCCGCTCCTGGGAGGGAGGGTGCGGGGGGGACGGCGACCGAAGGGAGCCAACCGCTGACCTGCTCATTACGAGTCGGCTTGCCTCCTGATGACTGACGCCTACTCGAGGCTCGTGATCAAACTACGCTTGGCCGATACATTGGGTTATGGCTATGAGCTTGTTCACCGCAGGTTTTGGCGGTAACGTCGAAAACGGTTCGACATGTTGCGACTAGGCGGAGAGTTCCGGCCCGATGCGCTGAAGCAGTGCGAGAACTGCCGGGAAGCAATGGCAGGCCGCCGCTCCGCTCGCTGGGCTCGAGGGTGTTCTTAACCACCTACAATGAGAAGGAGGAAACCTAATGAACCGAAGTGGACAGCATCGCTCAGTCGGGAGGCGAGCCCTTGTCCTCCTCCCAACGATCCTCGTGCTGCTGGGGAGTGGGATCGTCACGGCGGAGGCCGACTCGGGCAAGCCGCAATTCTGGCTGACTGTACTTCACAACAACGATGGCGAATCCCAGCTGATCGATGCCGGCACCGGGCTCGAAGATTTTGGCGGAGCGGCGCGCTTCGCCACCCTGGTTCGGGACCTCAAGTTCGAAGCCAGGCACGGCCCTCGTAACCGCAATATCCCACCCGGCGGAAAGCGCGGAGTGATCATGGTTTCATCGGGCGACAATTTTCTAGCCGGACCCGAGTTCAACGCCAGCCTCGAGAAAGGAGTCCCGTTCTACGACACGATTGCCATGGATCTGATCGGCTACGACGCCGCCGCCATCGGCAACCACGAGTTCGACTTCGGCCCCGATGTCCTGGCCGGCTTCATCGATGGCTTTGTTGGTCCACTGCCCTTTGTCAGCGCCAACCTGGACTTCAGCCTGGAGCCGAATCTGCAGCAACTCGTTGACGCCGGGCGCATCGTCAGGAGCGTAGTGGTGGTTGAGCGCGGTGAGCGGATCGGTGTCGTCGGAGCAACGACCCCGGCTCTGCCTTTCATCTCGAGTCCCCGCAACGTCATCGTCGACCCGGACGTCGTCGGCACCATCCAGACGGAGATCGACGAGCTCGAGATGATGGGCGTCGACAAGATCATCCTCATCAGTCATCTGCAGGATATCGATGGGGACCTGGCTCTTGCCCCGCTGCTCACCGGCGTCGATATCATGGTCGCCGGTGGCGGTGACGAGCTCCTCGCCAACCCGGGTGATTTGCTGGTTCCCGGGGACGAGGGCGACGAATTCGGTTCCTACCCGCTGATTGCGATCGGCGGCGACGGCGCTGAGATTCCGGTAGTGACGACCAACGGCAACTACAAGTATGTCGGCCGGCTGGTGGTCGGATTCGACCAGGAGGGCCGAGTCATCAGCCTGGACATGGACAACAGTGGGCCGGTGCGCGTGTCGGGAGTCGCACCGGACGCCGTACCGCCGGACCCTGACGTGGAAGCCCAAGTGGTCGCTCCGGTGGCGGATGCCGTGGCAGCTCTGGCAGCCAAGATCATCGGCATATCGGAGGTCGATCTGGATGGCCGGCGCAGCCCGGGTGTGCGCACTGAAGAGACCAACGAGGGAAACTTGATCGGCGACTCGCTGCGCTGGCAGGCAGAACAGCTTGCCGCGAGTTTCGGCGTACCCTCTCCGGATGTGGCGCTTCAGAACGGGGGTGGAATCCGCAACGACAGCATCATCCCGGCCGGTGAGATCAGCGAGCTCGACACCTTTAGCATGGTGCCCTTCGCAAACTTCGTGACGGTGCTCCCCGACATCCCGCGATCGCAATTCAAAGAGATTCTGGAGAATGCGGTTTCGCGCACGCAAGCGGGTGACATCCCGGGCGGCACCGGACGCTTCGCCCAGATCTCCGGATTCACGTATGAGTGGTCTGCATCGGGGACTGCGCAGGAGCTCGATGCCAACGCTAACGTGATCGTACCGGGAACCCGGGTGACGGAGGTAACGCTGGACGACGGCACGATGATCGTGACGGCAGGGGCATTGGTGCCGGGACCGGATCTCACCATCGCCACCATCGATTTTCTCGCGCGTGGCGGCGACCAGTACCCGTACCGCGGTGCTCCATTCACGACGCTGGGAGTCACCGACCAGCAGGCGCTGGCCAACTACATCACAGACGAGTTGGGTGGCCTGATCTCCGCCGCGCAGTATCCGGAAGGCGGCGAGGGAAGGATCATCGAGTCTCCGTAGGCCATGGTTCCGATCGCAGAGCGACTACCCCCGGTATCGCAGGCGTGCGATGCCGGGGGTTTTCGACCTCCTCGACGGAACAGATGGTGACCATGTTGGGATAATCGAGGGCTGCGAGAGTCGCGGCTCCGCGCTGGAATCGCTCTGAGCCGTTCCCGGCTTGCGGCGAAGTCAGGCGGCAAGACGATCAACGCCACCTGGCGCTTTGGGGTCGGATCGCGAGCTCAGTAGATCACTCCCATCCCGTTCGCACCAAAATCTCCTCTAGAATCTTGACGTGGCCGGTGCTCTGGCCGAACATGGCTTCCCCACGAGTTGACCCGATCCTACGCCCGTGGGAATGAGGCGGCATCACCTGGGAGGGTAGGGGAGTGAGCGAATCACTTCGGACCAAGACAGGACACCCTCCAAAGTGTTTGCTCTATGTTTGCTCAGGCCGTTTTGAAGCTTAAAGTGATACTTTATGTAATACGCGTAAGCTCTTTTTTTCAGAAGGATGAGATGGAGCCGACGAGCGGACTCGAACCGCTGACCTGCTCATTACGAGTGAGCTGCTCTACCAGCTGAGCTACGTCGGCTCTGGGTGGGCTTGACGATCGAGCCCGGAGGCACAAGATACTAGGCCATTCGAGAGCGGGGAGCAAGATCCATGTGCGACCGCCCTCAGGTCGGAGTCATGCGCGGTTCGGGTGCAGTTCGGTATGCTACGCATGCGCACCATGAGCCAGGACCTGACCATCGCCGAGCGAGACAAGTCCGTTCGCAGCACTCTGATCTGGGTTCTGGTCCTCAATCTGCTGGTGGCCGCCGCCAAACTTGTCGTCGGGTGGCTCAGCTCGAGCATCAGCATGGTGGCCGACGGCTTCCATTCCCTGACCGATGGTGCATCCAATGTAGTGGGTCTGGTTGGATTGTCAGTGGCCGGCCGGCCGCCGGATGACGACCACCCCTATGGCCACCGGAAATTCGAGACCTTGGCGGCGCTGATGATCGGAGGCCTTCTCGCCTTGACGGCGTGGGAAGTGCTCAAGAGCTGTGTGGAACGGCTGAGAGTGGGCGGTTCACCCGAGGCATCGCCGCTGACGTTCTGGGTGATGGGGATAACCCTGCTGATCAACTTGGGTGTTTCCACCTGGGAGCGTCGGGAGGGGGCGCGGCTTCAGAGCGACCTGCTCAAGGCAGATGCTGCCCACACGCAAAGCGACGTCTACGCCTCGCTGGCGGTGATTACGAGCCTGATCGCCGCCCGGATGGGCTTCCCTCAACTGGATCTAGTAGCAGCAGTCGTGATCACACTGGTGATTGCGCGAGCCGCTTTCCAGATTCTGAAGACCACCGGGATGCTCTTGGCGGACACGGCCATGCTGCCGGCGGCGGAGATTGCGTCGGTGGCGACCGAGGTGCCGGGCGTGCTCTCCGTGCACAAAATCCGTTCACGAGCGACCTCACGTGGGGGGTATGCAGATCTCCACGTGCAGGTCGATGGGAATCTGCAGCTCGACGATGCCCACGAGATCGGTCACCGGGTGGCGGACCGCCTCAAAGAAGAGCTGCACCTCGACGACGTGCTGGTGCACGTCGAGCCCCCCAGCCATCCGATTTGAATCTGGACTTGGAAGACGCTACTTCTTGAGTCGGGCGACAGCGCCTTCGAGGGACTTGAACTCCCGACCCTCTTCGTTTGTGGTGTATCCGACGACGGAAATCCGCCCTTCCTTCGACAGGTCCATCTCGACACGGCGATCGATGACGAAGCCCGTAGCGGAGTCGCGAAAAGAACCGCGAATCATCAGTTTCTTGCTGTCCGGGTGGAACTTGCCGGTCTCGAGAAGCATCGCCGTCGAGGTGTTGTCGATGGTGAGTAGCTCGTACTGGGCGGCCTCGTTGTTGAAGCCGATGTAGCCGAGCGCTTCGAATACCTCACCATCTTCCGAGTGGACAGAGATCTCCTCTCGTAGGAATCGTCCACCGAGAACCCAGTGCCTCTCGACGGTGGCAGTGATGGGAATCGGCTCGGATTCAGGGCCGTCCCAGATCGAGCCCGTTCCTTCCCAGGAGCCCACGATGGCGTCTAGGACCTGGTGGCTGTCACCCGGCTCGCCAAGGCTGGTAATCCAGGAATGCAGTTCCGGATCGGGCTGGATCTCCGTAGGAGTTGCCGGCTGTGCCTCAGCGACCCAAGCCACAGTCAGCACGGTGAGAATCAAGGCCAAGAAAAGGATCGATAGCGCCTGGGATCGGTAGGTCATGACGGGCTCCTTGCTCAGCCGAACAGGGCTCTTCATCTAGCGATAGGAACGTTTTTTTGGTCGTGCCGCTTTTTGTCGGGACTTGTAGCGGTGCTGGCTCCGCCCGACACTGCGCTGCGAGCCGTGAGCCCGCTGTCGGGTCGACTGTCGTTGCGCCCAGAGTGCGGCTGGCACACCGAAGAGGACCAGGGCGCCGGTCACTTCGAGGAGCGAGAGGAGATACTGCCGGCGTGTCAGGTTCTCGGTCATCGAGAGTCGAGCTTACCGCAGATAGGTCTTCTTCAGGAGTTGTCAGGCACGCCCGTTGGCGGCGAGACCGGTGGGGTCGGATCGACTCGATCAACCGGCCGCTGCTGCTGGCTGGGGCTCGAGCTCTGGTTGAACAGCATCGAGCTCGACGGAGACGAGGTTTGAAACGCCGCGCTCCTGCATGGTCACGCCGTAGAGCAAGCTGGCGGCTTCCATGGTGAGCTTGTTGTGCGTGATCACGACGAACTGGGTATCGCCCGACATGGTCCTCAGCAGCTCGACAAAGCGCAGGGTGTTGATGTCATCCAGAGGTGCGTCGACCTCGTCGAGGATGCAGAACGGCGAGGGCTTGGCCTTGAAGAGGGAGAAGAGAAGAGCGATGGCAGTCAGGGCCTTTTCACCACCTGAGAGCAGCATGAGATTCTGCAGCCGCTTACCCGGAGGTCGGGCGACGATCTCGATGACCGTTTCCAGCATGTCGTCCGGGTCGAGGAGGCGCATCTCCGCTTCACCGCCGCGGAACAGCTCCACGAAGGTCTCACGAAAGTGCTGATTGACCGTCTCGAAGGTCTCCTTGAAACGTTGACTCGAGGTCTCGTTGATCTCTCGGATGGTCTCGGTCAGACGCTTCACGGAGGCCCGGACATCCGCCCGCTGCTCGGTGAGAAAGATGTGTCTCTCCGACTGCTCCTCGTACTCCTTGGCAGCCAACAGGTTGACAGGTCCGAGACGCTCGATTGCCTGCCGGCGACGGTCCAGATCGACCTCGAGCTCGTCGAGGTTCTCGGCTGGAGCTCCTACCTCCTCGGGCGGTGCCTCGTCGAACTCCTCCCGGAAGAGGCCCACCAGGTGCTCTGAGTCCTGTTTGACTGCGGCCTCACTCACCCTGACCTCGGCAGTCTCGGACCGAAGAGCATCTCGCTGCTCGCGCGTAACCTCGATCTGCTCTGCCAACTCGCGGACCCGCGCTCGATGCTGGTCGAGGCGATCCTGAGCGGCCAGCACGTCCTGCTGGGAGATGTCGCGATTCTCGAGCGCCTTCTGCAGGTCCAGTTCGGACTGCTTCATGGCATCCTGGATCTCGCGACTGCGGACGTCCAGGCTCGATTCCAGGTCCTGCCACTGATCGATCTGGTGGCGGTGCTGCTCGATTTCTCCGAGATAGCGGGTGATCTCGTCTTCGCTCGCTTCGAATCGCTGAGCTACCAGCTGAAAGCGGCCCCGACGACTCACTCCCGAGGTGCGGGTCGTCTCGCGTTCCTGCCGGATCTGATCGACTTCTTTCTGGGCTTCATCGAAAGCGGTTTCCAGCTCCCCGTGACCGACCTCACTGCGGTGAAGTCGCTCGGCCAGGAAGGCGGCGTCGTCGGCGACTTTGCCGATCTCCTGGCCAATGTCACCGAGCTCCTGCTGGAGTGTCCTGTGCTCTTCCTCGAGACGGTGCTTTCTGGCCGAGGCATCCCTGAGGCGCGCGTCGGCCACTGCGAGGGTCTGGCGAGCTTCGGAACTCTCGGCTTCGAGGCGACGAATCGAGTCCTCCTGGTCCCTGTGCTCGGCGGCCAGGGTCTCGATCTCCTGAGTGACACCGGCAAGCTCTTTTTCGAGTGGCGGAAGCCGCCCGGCGATGGCGGCCAGCTCGGTCTCCCGTTCGAGCTGCCCTGGCCGAGCCCCCTGACCCTGGACGTGCAGGACACCGGCCTGAGCCCAGAGTCGGTCGCGACTGATAAAAGCGAGACCTGGGTGCAGGTTGGCCAACCTCCGGGCGTCACGGGAGCTTTCGACGAGATAGGCTGGCGGCAGTGCGTTCACCACTTCCGTCGGCAGGGAGAGCGCCTCTCCCAGGGATGAATGGATGGCGGGATCGTCTGGGGTCGAGGTGCTCGAGCTTTCTCTGGTTGGCTGAAGCAAGCTGCCGCGGGTCTGACCGTCCTCTAGCGCCCGAGCTAGATCGAGAGCCTCGGTGCCGTGCTCGAGGACGACCGCGTTCTCGAGCTCCCCAAGGTACAGGTCGAGGCTCGCTGTCCATTCTTCGGGCACTTTCAGACTGTCGCCGAGGAATGTCGGATCTTCCAAACCGGCCTCTGCGAGAGACTTCCGGACCGCGGCTCGGCGCCTGTCCTGCTCTTCTGACAATTGCGCAAGAAGCCGCTGGCGCTGGCTGAGGTCGGTGAGCTCCTGCTCGAGCTCGTCTTGCCTGCCGGCCAGCTCCGACTGGCGTCCCTTCAGCTCTTCCAGCCGAGCCCTGTGTTCACCGATGAGGCCCTCCTGCTCCTCTACCATGGAGCGCAGCTCGCTGGTAGATCCTTCAGTCTCACTCAAGTGCTGGTCGGCCTTGGCGACCTCGAGCGCCTTTTTTTCCAGCTCCTGTTCGACATGGCGACTCCGCAGCTTGCCCTTCTCACGCTCGACCTGCTCCTGATGCAGCCGATTGCGGAGGCCCGAGAGCTCATTGATGGAGGAGAGAAGTCGGTCGCGGAGCGAAGCCTGCCGTTCCTCGGCTTCTTTGGTCAGGGCCTCGACCTGGGCAATCCGGGCTTCGTCCTCGTTGACCTCGGCCTGCGCCCTCTCCCGCTCCTCACGCAGTTGAGCCACCCGCTCCTGGCGCTCTGTGAGACCGGCCTCGAGCTCTTGCAGGCGGATCCTGCGTTCCTCTGCTGCAGCACGGCCCGCTGTCACTCTTTCAGTGAGCTCTTGCAGTCGCTCCCTGGAGCCTTTGATGTACTCTTGTTTGCCTTCGATGGTGGCGGCGAGATCGGCGACCTGGCTGTGACGATCGGCAAGCTGTCGGGAGAGTCTCTCGAGCTCCTCCCCGGCCTCTGTCTGGGTAGCCTCCTGCCGATGCAGGGCAGCAGTTTGTTCGCTTTCGCGACTGACCAGTTCCTCGATCTGGGAGCGGTAGTCTGCGAGTCGGAGCTGCAGGTTGGTCCAGCGGCCTTCCAGAACCTGCCGGAGCAAACGGTTGAACTCCTCTTGCCTCTCGCCGTAGCGGCGGGCAGCATTGGATTGTCTCTTGAGTGAGCGAAGCGCTCGCTCCACCTCGGAGACGATGTCGTCCAGGCGGGCCAGGTTGGCCTTCGCTTCCTCCAACTTGATCTCAGCCAGCCTTCGCCGTTCCCTGTAGCGGGTGACGCCGGCGGCCTCCTCGAGTAATCGACGGCGCTCCTGGGGCTTGCCGGAGAGGATCATGCCGATCTTGCCCTGCTCGATCATCGAGTAGGCCCGGATCCCCAGCCCTGTGTCCATCAGGAGGTCCTTGATGTCCTTCAGGCGGACGACTTTGCCATTGAGCAGGTATTGGCTCTCGCCGGTCCTGTAGATGCGGCGCCCGATGCGGATTCGACCGTCCTCGGCCTTGGCAAAGCCGTTGTCGGTGAGAAGCTCGAGATTGACCTCGGCCATGCCGAGAGGGCGGCGCGATTTGGCACCGGCGAAGATGACGTCTTCCATCTTCTCGCCGCGGAGGCTCTTGGCACTGCGCTCGCCCAGCACCCAAACGAAGGCGTCGGCGATGTTGCTCTTGCCGCATCCGTTGGGCCCTACGATCGCGGTCAGCCGACCCGAAACCTCCAGGTTCACCGGATCGACGAAGGACTTGAAGCCCGAGAGCTCGAGGCGGTTGAGCTTGAACATGGCGCAAAGAATCCCTTGGCGGCGGAGGATAGCAGAGCACATCGGCCTACCACAAGGCCTTGGGGTGCCGGAGAAGGTACGGCACGAGATCTGGTGGTTGCTGTTCAGGTGCCGCCCTGGCTCCAGGGAAGTCTCGCACGGCATCGCATCGGTGCGGTAACCCGGTTGACACCCGAGACGCGGGCGGCATACCATGCCAGCGATCTGGAGGGCTCGCCTTGTCAGGCGAATTTAAGCTCAAGAAGAACGTTCTCAGCGAACAGCAGATGGCACGAATTCTCCGCCGCATGGCCGGGGAGATTCTCGAGCACAATGGGGGTGTCGAAGGGCTCATGCTGGTCGGCATTCGGACTCGAGGTGTGCCCCTGGCCGAGGGGCTGGCTGCCGAGATCGAGCGCTCCGAGGGGCACGAAGTGCCTATCGGTGTCCTGGATATCACTCTCTACCGGGACGATCTCTCCGTCATCGCCCCCCAACCGGTGGTCAAGGAGACCCGTCTCCCCGGCCCGGTGGAAGACCAGACTCTGGTGCTTTGTGACGATGTTCTGTACACGGGCCGGACGATTCGAGCGGCGCTGGACGCTCTGACCGACTACGGCCGACCGAAAACAGTGCAGCTGGCAGTACTGGTGGACCGTGGACACCGCGAGTTGCCCATTCAGGCTGATTTCGTCGGCCGCAAGATCGCCTCCGATCCAGATGAGGTCGTAGAAGTCCGCTTCGTCGCTACCGACGGGGAGGACAAAGTCATGATCATGGAACCCGAGTAGACACCGATGACACAAGAGGGATGGAGCCGAAAGGACCTGGTTGGAATCGCGGATCTTTCGCCGCAGGAGATCCAGCTGATTCTGGACACGGCCGAGTCGTTCAGGGAGGTCTCGGAGCGTCCGATCAAGAAGGTGCCGACGCTGCGCGGCAAGACGGTGGTCAATCTCTTCTTCGAGCCATCGACTCGGACGCGCTCCAGCTTCGAAATCGCCGAGAAGCGGCTCTCGGCTGACAGCCTGAATTTCTCTTCGTCCAGCTCCTCGCTTTCAAAGGGCGAGAGCCTGATCGATACGGCCCTCAACCTCCAGGCGATGGCACCGGACCTGATTGTTATCCGACACAGCCACCCCGGCGTACCGCACATGCTCGCGGCGCGGCTTCCGTCAGGTGTCATCAACGCCGGCGACGGAGCCCACGAGCATCCCACTCAGGCACTTCTCGATGCCTTGACGATTGTGCAGCACAGGGGCCGGTTGGAAGGCCTCAAGGTCTCCATTGTCGGCGACATCGAGCACAGCAGGGTCGTGCGCTCGAACATTTATCTTCTCAATAAGATGGGGGCCGAGGTCACGCTGGCGGGGCCGCGAACCATGATGCCGGTAGAGGTGGAGAAGTTGGGCGTCAAGACGGTCTACACCCTCGGCGAGGCTATCGAGGGTGCCGATGTGATCATGATGCTGCGCGTTCAATTGGAGCGTCAGTCCCGCATGGCCTTCCCTTCGACGAGGGAGTACTTCAATCTCTTCGGCCTGACCCGTGAGCGACTCAAGCCGGCCAAACGAGGCGTGATCATCATGCACCCGGGACCGATGAACCGGGGCGTCGAGATCGCAAGCGATGTCGCCGATGGGCCCTACTCGGTCATCTTGGAGCAGGTTGCCAACGGAGTGGCGGTGAGGATGGCGGTTCTCTATCTGCTGGCCGGCGCCCTGCAGGAGGCAGAATGAAGCTGGTCGTGCGAGGCGGAAGGGTAGTCGATCCCAGCCAGGACCTGGATGGCGTCTTGGAGATTCTCATCGAAGACGGCTGCATCGCGCAGGTCGACAAGAAAGTCAAGGGTGTCCGAGGTGCCGAGGTCTACGAGGCCCATGGAATGGTGGTTTCGCCTGGGCTCATCGACATGCACGTGCATCTGCGTGAGCCCGGTCAGGAGTACAAGGAGACCGTCAGGACAGGGACCCTCGCGGCTGCGGCTGCGGGCTTTACGTCGGTTGCCTGTATGCCCAATACGGCTCCAGTGATGGACAACCGATCGATTACCGAGCACGTGATGAAGGAGGCCAGAGAGGCGGGCTTCGCCAGGGTCTTCCCCATCGGGGCAGTCAGCAAGGGGCAGAAGGGTGAGGAGATGGCGGAGATCGGAGAGATGGTTACGGCCGGAGCGGTCGCCATCTCTGACGATGGATTCCCGGTTTCCAACGCCGAGCTGATGCGCCGGGCGCTGCTCTATGCACAGCACTACGACATTCCCGTGATTCAGCACGCTCAGGACCTCGATCTGAGTGCTGGCGGCGTCATGAACGAAGGCGAATGGTCGACGCGCCTCGGGCTGCCTGGTGCACCAGGCAGTGCGGAGGATGTGATGGTGGCGCGCGATGTCTTGCTGGCGGAAGATACCGGGGGCCGGTATCACGTCGCCCATCTGTCGACCGGTCGCAGTCTGGATATGGTGCGTCGCGCCAAGGCGCAAGGGCTGGCGGTGACCTGCGAGGTGACCCCGCATCACCTTCTGCTGACTGACGAAGCGGTAAGCGAGAGTGGGTTCTCCACCAACACCAAGATGAACCCTCCATTGCGATCCGAACGGGATCGGGAGGCGTTGCTCAATGGCCTGGCAGACGGCACCATCGATGCGATCGCCAGCGATCATGCGCCGCACCATGCGGACGAAAAGGACGTCGAGTTCAGCGCCGCACCTTTCGGGATCATCGGGCTGGAGACCAACCTCAGCGTCTGTCTCGATCGCCTCGTGAGGCCGGGCATCATCTCCCTGAATCGCCTGGTGGAGCTCTTTACGGTTGGCCCTGCCCGGGTCCTCAACCTGCCGGTGGGTACCCTCGTCCCGGGTGCTCCTGGTGACCTGACGGTGTTCCATCCCAACCGACCCGTGACGGTCAGAGCCAAGCGATTCCGCAGCAAGGCTCGCAACACCCCGTTCGAAGGCTGGCGGCTGCGAGGTCGGCCGGTCGCTACGATCCTCGGTGGAGCCGTCTTGACTCGTCCCAAAAAGTAGGCCGCCGCAGTCGGGATTCAGCCGCTGGTCGATCGCCTCTGCGATAATGCGGAGCATGTACGATGAGCTTCTTGCAGCGGCGGTGGCAGCGGCCCAGGCTGGCGGCGAGGTTTTGCGCCACCGGTTCGGAGACAGCGAGCTCGATGTCAGAGCCAAGTCGGAAAACGACTTCGTGACCTTGGCTGATCGGGAGAGTGAAGAGGCAGTGTTGGACTGCCTCGGCGATCGGTTTCCCGAGCATCGTGTCCTGAGCGAGGAAGCCGGTTATCGGGGAGGCGATGCCAGCGAGTTCGAGTGGATCGTGGATCCGCTCGACGGCACCACCAACTTCCTGCAGGGATTGCCCACCTATGCGGTCTCGATCGCCTGTCGAAAGGGGGATCGGATGTTGGTGGCAGCCATCTTGGCTCCGGAGCGGGGCGATCTCTTTACCGCTTCCAATGGTGGCGGCGCCCAACTGAATGGCCGGGCGATCAGCGTATCCGGCCGAGAAGGCTTGAGGGGGGCTTTTCTGGCCACGGGTTATCCATTCAAAGCCAAAGCGGCCCTCGATTTGTACCTCGATATCTTCCGCGACGTCTTTCTCGAGGCGCGGGCCATTCGCCGCTGCGGTGCTGCGGCCCTGGACCTGGCCTACACCGCTGCTGGGATCTTCGACGGCTTCTTCGAATTCCGCCTGTCAGCGTGGGATGTGGCTGCTGGTAGCCTCCTGATCGAGGAGGCGGGAGGTGTTGTGACCGATCTGGACGGGGGTCGAGATTTCCTGCCCACCGGGAATCTGTTGGCAGGAACGAGAGGGGTGCAGGCGGGCCTCGTCGATATCCTCGGGCGGCACGCCAGCGAGGCCGATTTGGACTCTCTTGTGGACAGGCCCGCTGTCGGTTGAGAGGAGTCGTGCTAGGGTTTGTCCGGAGCCCGTATGGCTGACGAAATCCCCGCTCGGGAGCCTGTCCTCGAAATCCAGTTCCATCCGGCTGGGATCCGCCGCGGTGTCGGGTATCTCTTCCTGACGCGGCGACATAGCCGATTTCTCACGGTGCTGGGAGGAGCGCTTCTGCTCCTCGTACTTTTCGGTCTTGTCGTTACGCCGAGCGTCGTCGCAAACCGATTTCGCTTGGCCAGGTATCGTCAGCTGGCAGAGGAGCGGAGCCAGCAGGGCCGGCGGTTGGAACAGCTCACTTCCGAGCTCGAGGAGCTGGCGTCGTGGGGTGAGGAGCTGCACCTGAAGACAGGCCGCATCCTTCTGACCTACGGGTTGGACAACGAGGATTCGATAGGTCAGGGAGGGTTTCCCTACAGCACCCCAGATCCGACTGCCACGATCTACGCAGATGCTGTCCAACATGGCCAGGGCATGAAGGCCCAGGTGAGCGAGCAAGTGGCCGTGCTGGGTACTTTTCTCGCCGAGCTGGAGACCTTCGAAACGGCCCACAACGAACAGGTCAGAGTCACGCCTTCAGTCTGTCCACTGCCGGAGAGGGAATTCGTGCTCACCAGTCCGTTCGGTCGGCGACGAAGCCCGTTCACGAAACAGATCGACAACCATCCTGGGCTGGATCTGGCGGCCACGACCGGCACCCAGATTCGGGCTCCCGCCGACGCCGTGGTGGTTTTTGCCGGTCGGTATCCAAGCCGCCAGAGTGTCTCCTGGTGGAGGTATGGCAACCTCGTGGCGCTGGCTCACGGCGAGCGCTTCATTACTCTGTTCGGGCACTGTGACGAGATCTTGGTCAAGAGTGGTCAGGAGGTGGCACAGGGTGAGGTGATCGCCTCTGTGGGCAACAGCGGCTGGAGTACCAGTCCCCACCTGCACTACGAGGTGCGCAGGAAACAGGAAGACGGTAGGTTCCAGCCTGTGGATCCCAGGATCTACATTCTGGATCACCGATGGCGCGACGAAGAGCAGTTGCTGATCAGGGCTCGGCAGGCTCCCGACCTGTCCGACTTCGAGCCGTTGCCTCGTCTCATTGCGCGATAGGTGAATAGATGCCGCCACCGACCCGGGAGCGTACAGCGATGTCCAAACAGCTCTTGAGCAGTAAGACCCCGACCATGATCATTCCCCTGGGTACCGAAATCCAGTCGGACGCCCACGGCCAGCTCAACATACGAACGCCTGGGAATCTGGTGATCGAGACCTCGGGTCACTACGGAATCCTCGAGTCACTGAATGGCTCCATCCGTATCGAGCCTGACGCCGACGTGGAAGCCGTTCAGGTGCGCTGTGCCGAAGCTTGCTACGTCCAAGGAAGCTTGACCGCCTGGAAGGTCTCGGCGCACTCGCTGCAGCTGGAAAACCAGGCCAAGGCTAGCATCGTGTTGCAGGACACGAAGGAGCTGTCCATTGGCAAGGGCGCGCAGTTGGTTGGAAACTTCTCGTCCGAGAAGGAGCTCTTCGTCCTGTTCTCTCGCTTCGCCGGCCAGTTGAAGGCGCTACCTCTGTTTGCCAGACGGGGCTCGGAGACACCTGAGCTGACGGAAGGGAACGACGCCGAGACCGTGGCCACACCGACGGTTCGCGTGTCGGACGAGATCGTTGTAGAGCCCGAGGCCAGCCTCGAGTCGGATGCGGAGCTTCCAGACCCGCTCTTCTTTGCCCTGATCCTCCTCGAGCGGGAGTTCGCTCGCTCGGCCTATGGTCCGACCTCCCAAAGGGTCATCGAGGAGTTGATCAAGCTGCTGCAGGAAAGGGACCTGGAAGCACTCGGCCTGACCTACCGCACGCTGTGTGGACGCATCGTCGAGCCGGGAGGTGATGTCCGGCGGGCCTTCGACCTGATGGAAACGTACTTCAGCTCGCCCTCGGCATGAGCGCCCTCGAACGGGCGCAGAAGGTGGCCTTTTGGATTGCCGTGGCCAGCGCCACCCTGGGATTCGTCACCAGTGCCGGGTGTGGACCAATGCCGGAGCTGCCGGGAGGACTCGCCCGGTGGCTTCACCCGGTGCTCCTGGCGGCGGGAATCGTAGCGGGCCTCGCCGCCGCCGCCCGCAACGACGAGATCGACCGCACTCGCTGGCAGGTGGTCGAAGATCCCATGCTGACGAGTGACGAGCGCGACTATGCTCATCGCCATGCCGAGCGCGAGCGAAGATGGGCTTCCACCGCGTTTTTGGCGGCCCCCCTCATGCTGGGGTACTGGATGGCCTACCAGATCGAAGGTGAAGGGCGTCGCCTCGACGCGCAGTTGCTGCCGCTGACCGCCGTGGTCGGTAGCGTTATTGGCTATCTGGTGACGAGTCTGCGGGCGCGCGGCCGACAACCCTGAGCCACAGGCTCAAAGCGATGTGGCCCGCATCACTTCTTCGTAGGTGGTAGCTCCCTCGGCCAACTTGCGTAACGCCGATTGACGCAGCGTCCGCATGCCGTGGGTCACCGCCTCTCGTTTGATCTTCGGGGCGTCGGCGCCCTCGAGGATGAGCTGCTTGACCAGATCGTTGATGGCCAGGACTTCGAAGATGCCGGTGCGCCCGAGGTAGCCGGTGCCGCGGCACTCGAAACATCCGCTGCCGCTCTTGACCTTGACTCGCTTGCCGGGTGGGACCGAGAGCATCAGGGTCTTGATCTCGTCGGTTCCGAGGTAGTGATCTTCGGCGCAGTGCGAGCAGACGGTGCGCACCAGTCGCTGAGCCATGGCGCCGGCCAGCGTCGAGGTGACCAGGTAGCGCTCCAGGCCGAGATCGATCAGACGGGTAATAGAGGAAGCCGCATCGTTGGTGTGCAGGGTAGAGAACACCAGGTGGCCGGTCAGTGCCGCTTGAATGGAGTACTGGGCCGTCTCGGGATCGCGGATCTCGCCGACCATGATGATGTCGGGATCCTGCCGCAGAATGTGGCGCAGGGCCGAAGCGAAGGTCACCCCTGCTTTGAGGTTGACGGCCGTCTGGTTGAAGTCGGGTGAGACCATCTCGATGGGGTCTTCGATGGTCGTGATATTGAGCTCGGGATTCGAGATGGCGGTGAGCGCCGAATATAGCGTGGTCGTCTTTCCCGAGCCCGTCGGACCGGTGACCAGAATGATGCCGTGAGGCCGGGTGATGAAATCGTTGAACAGCTCGAGCTCGTCCTCGTAGAACCCGAGAGACGGCAGATCCTGGATCAGGACCTCTGGATCGAAGATCCGCAGCACGAGCTTCTCGCCGAAAGCCACCGGCAGGGTCGATACCCTGAGCTCGATCTCCTGGCCTCCGCGTTGGGTCTTGACTCTGCCATCCTGTGGACGTCGCTTCTCGGCGATGTCGAGGCGAGACATGGTCTTGATGCGACTGACGACCGCCTTGTGAACGATCTTGGGAATGGTCTGGATGTCATGAAGCACGCCGTCGATGCGGAATCGAATGAGGCAATCCTCGCGTTTCGGCTCGATATGGACATCGCTTGCCCTGGTGTCGTAGGCGTGCTGCAACATGAACTCGACCGCGTTGACGATGTGCTGGTCGCTGGACTCGATCTCGGCCTCGTCCTTCATCCGTACAAGGGCTTCGAGATTGCCGAGGTCGATTCCCTGAGAGAGGTCCTTCTCCGCCCTCTTGACCGAGTGACGCAGTCCGTAGAACTCGTTGATGCCCTTCAGGATGTCGGGCTCGGAAGCGACCAGCAGGTCGATGTCCCGTTCGACGATGCGGCGAAACGAGTCGATACTTTCGAGGTCGTATGGGTTGGCACAGACCACTTGCAGCCGACCGTCTCGCATCCCCAAGGGCAGCATTCGGTGCCGCTTGGCAAAGGGTCGGGACATCCTGCTCTCGATGAGGTCCGCATCGAGATCGAGAGGATCGATGCGGACGAACTCGAGATCGGCGTCAGCCGCTACCGCCTTGGCGATCTCCACTTCTCCGAGGACCCCCGATGGATCCTTGGGGCTGGGGAACTGCAGGCGTTGGATGACCTCGTAGCCCAGTGCGTGCTGCTCGTACGCACGGTAGCCGTTTTCTTCCGCCCCCGCCTTCTTGGACTCCTTGACGACCTGTGCCACCTGGGAGGTGTTGAGGAGGCCCTGGCGCTCGAGGATCTGCGCAAGTAGTTTGGGGCTGAGACTCATGGTTGTGGCCGTGGACTTGCGCTCGAGAGTATCTGCTCTCGAAGCGTAGATGAGTTTAGCAGTAGCCACTTTCCGAGACTGTGCCGGGTTCCACCTTGTCCGTGGAGCCGAGGTTACAATCGGCACCAGGTCTGGGATTCAGATATGTCGGTGCCACTCATCTCCTTGGCTCTAGTTCTGGGCTGTGCGATCGGCTTCGCTGGCGCAGATCTGCTACGCAAGGTCCTCTCGCACAGGATTCGCCCGGTACCTCTTCTCTTTGTTCTGGCCGCGGGCATGATCCCGGCCTTCATCGGTTGGTGGATCTGGGCAGACGCGGCAGTGCCGTCGGCCGGCTATTGGGTTCCGGGACTGGGATCTGTGCTGCTCAACGTGGTTGCCAATTTGATCTTCCTGGAGGCGGTGCGAATCTCCCCCCTGAGCCTGACGATTCCGATGCTGTCCCTGACTCCGGTCTTCACGTCGTTGCTCGCCATTCCGCTTCTCGGCGAGCGGCCCGGGAGGCTCGAGTGGCTCGGTATCGCGGCCGTCGTCCTCGGCGCCTTCTGGCTGAACGTCGATCGCCAGAGAGAGAGCTCAGAACTGCCGATCTGGCGACGCCTGGGCAAGGAGCGGGGAAGTCTGCTGATGGTTCTGGTCGCTGCCCTCTGGTCCCTGGCCCTGCCTTTGGACAAACTGGCGGTCGCCAGTGCCAGCGTTCCAGCTCACGGGACGATTCTAAGCGCAGGGGTTGCGCTGGTCCTGGTGCTGGTGCTCCTGGTACGTCCTGGAGAGAGCAGCTTCTCGGAGGTTCGCCGCTGGTCGGGTCTCGTGACTGCCTTGGTGACGGTGAGCGTGCTGGCTCTCGGCCTTCAACTGGTCGCGATTACCCGGGTCTGGGTGGGCCTGGTAGAAACTCTGAAACGAGCCGTTGGCTCTCTTCTGGCTCTGGTCTCGGGTTGGCTGTTCTTTGGCGAGCAGATCGATCTTCAGCAGGTGCTGGCAGTCCTTCTCATGGGGGCCGGGGTCGGTCTCGTCCTACTCTGATGTCCAGGCTTTGATTGTGTATCAGCGACCGGGTGTCAGCAATTGGGCCATTCACGCTGAAGCTGTTGAGTGGACGCCCAATGGGCTTCCATCTCGGACAAAGAGTCTCCTCCCAGTTTCTCCAGCAGAGCATCGGCGAGAACCAGGGCCAGCATGGCTTCGGCGATGACTCCGGCCGCCGGCAAGGCCGTCACATCGCTCCGCTCGTATTGCGAGAGACGCTCTTCCATCGTGTCGAGATCGACGGAGGGCAGCCCCCTGGACAGTGTCGAAATCGGCTTCATGTAGGCGGTGACCACCACGTCTTGTCCGTTGGTGATACCGCCCTCGGTGCCGCCGGCTCGATTGCTGGAGCGCTGCCAGCCGACGTCCTGGTTGAAGGCTATCGGGTCGTGGGCCAGGCTTCCGAAGCCACTGCTGGCCTCGATCGCACTGCCGACTTCGACCGCCTTGACAGCCGGCACCGACATGATGGCCTGCGCGATCCGGCCATCGAGCTTCTCGCTCCACTGCACATGGGAGCCCAGGCCGATCGGCACGTTGTGGGCGATCACGGTGACACTGCCACCCAGGGTTTCGCCCTCTTGCTTGGCCCTGTCCACCAGCTCCACCATCTCCTGCTCGAGCTCGGGGTAAATGGCCCGCAAAGGGGACTCGTCGTTCATGGCGCTGAGCTGATCCCAGGCAGGCACCGGACGATCGAGCCCGATGGGGCCCAGTGAGCGGACTCCACTGCTGATTTCGACTCCGAACCTAGCCAATAGCTGCTTGGCGATGGCGCCTGCTGCGACTCGTGCCGCGGTCTCCCGAGCCGAAGCTCGTTCCAGCACGTCGCGGAGATCTCGCCGCCTGTACTTCAGTCCACCGGCTAGGTCGGCGTGGCCGGGGCGGGGTGAGCGCAGCCTTCTCTGCTCCGCCTTGGCGGCGTCGATTTCGAGGGGATCCATGACCTCCTGCCAATTCTCGAAGTCGCGATTGCGAATCCAGATGCAGATCGGCGAGCCGAGGGTCTCGCCACCCCGCAGACCGCCCTTGAATTCGACATCGTCCTGCTCGATCTGCATCCGGCGACCTCTTCCATAGCCATGCTGTCTGCGGCGCAGCTCGTGCCGGATCCGATCGCGATCGATCGTCAGACCTGCGGGCACTCCGCAGAGAATGGCTGTCAGGCCGGGGCCATGACTCTCTCCCGCTGTCGTGAGTCGGAGTCGCCGCATTGCAGTTTCAGCCTATCAAGAGATCGCGTCGACGGATGGGGTCGCCAGTCGAGCGAATGGCTCCCTCAAGGGTTCGGGGGTCCGGCACAGGCGGCCGGATGCTGCTTCCACCCAGACATGCTCTGTCAGCCCGGTCGCCAGGACCTCCACCCCTCGCCTGACTTCGTAGGCGAACCGGAGTCGGCGGCTCGCGAGATCGGCCAGCCAGGCGTCGATCTCCAAGGTCTCGCCGTAGTGTGCCCCTCGGCGATACTCGACCTGACAGGCGGTGACCATCAGGTGATAGCCGAGGTCCTCGATCTGCTGGTAGTGAAAGCCGGAAAGGGTACAGAGTCGAGTCCTCGCCAGCTCGAACCACACCAGATAGTTCGCGTGGTGGACGACTCCCATCTGATCCGTCTCGGCGTAGCGGACCTCGACCTCGGTCGTGGAGCGGACGGGATGGAGGGACATTACGCTGTACTGTAGCGCAGCACGGTCCAGAGAATCTTGTAGCCGGCCAGAATCGTGCCGCGAAGGGTGCCGGTGATTTTCGAAACGCCGACCCGTTTCCTGTAGCTGACCGGAACTTCGGTGACTCGCAGCCCCTGGCGTAGGGCCTTGACCTGCATCTCTGCCGTCCACCCGAAGTCCGGATCCGACATCTCCAGGCTCTCCAAGGCCGACCACGATATGGCCCGAAACGGACCGAGGTCGGTGAAGCGATAGCCGTACAGGGCTCGGATCATCCTACAAGCAATGAAATTGCCGGCCCTGGCCTGGGGGAGGAGAGCTCCAGGCTCCCGGCTTCCCAGCACTCGTGAGCCGATGACGAGATCGAAATCGCCCTCGCCAATAGGCGCTACAAGGGACGGGAGCTCCTCGGGATGGTCGGAAAAGTCGCCATCGAGAAACACGACGACATCGGCCGGTTGATGGCGACGGATATAGGCGAGTCCGGCGAGACAAGCGCTGCCATACCCGGGCTGAGGCTCTTTGACGACCTGCGCTCCGCCGGCGGCTGCAACCTCCGGCGTCGCGTCGGTGGAGTTGTTGTCAACGACCACGACCCGAGACACCAGAGCTCGAGGAATCGCCGCCAGAACGAGCGGCAGCGATGCCTCCTCGTTGTAGGCCGGAATAACCACGTCGATGGAGGGACTCTCAGGCGGCATCGGGAAGGCCAGAAGGTGGGGGCGTATGAGGCCTGCGGTACGTTATCATTGCTCCGGTCGTCGCGGGGGCGCTTGACGCCCCCGCAACGGCATCTGGCGGCGCCAATCGATCGACGGAGAGGTTTCTAGAGGATGGGACGCAAGATACAGGCAGTCAAGGGCACCCGCGACCTGTTGCCACCGGACACAGCCGTGTGGGCGGCGGTGGAGCGGGCTGCGAGAGAGACCTTCGGGGCCTACGGCTACTCGGAGATCCGGACTCCCATACTCGAGGATACGGAGCTCTTTGTGCGCTCGGTCGGAGAGGGCACGGACATTGTCGGCAAGGAGATGTACACGTTCACCGATCGCAAAGGGCGCAGCCTCTCCTTGAGACCCGAAAGCACGGCCTCGGTGGCTCGAGCTTTCGTTCAACATGGGATGCACAGCGCCGCTCTGCCGCTCAAGGTGTACTACATCGGCCCGCACTTCCGCTACGAGCGACCCCAGAAAGGCCGCTATCGGCAATTCTTCCAGATCGGTGCGGAGCTCCTGGGCGACGCTGGACCTCAGAGCGACGGCGAGGTCATCCTGATGCTGGTGCGATTTCTGTCCGTCCTGGGGTTCGAAGGGCTTGTTGTGCAGCTCAATACTGTGGGTGATGAAGAGTCGCGTGAGGCCTACAGAAAGGGTCTTCTGGAGTATCTGGAGCCGCAACGCGAGGCACTGAGTCCCGACAGCCAGCGGCGTCTGGGCAGCAATCCATTGAGGATTCTGGACTCCAAGGATCCGGCGGACCACGGCGTGCTGCAAGGGGCGCCACGGCTCGAGGATTTTCTGAATGCCTCGAGCGCAGAACACTTCGATGCGGTCTGCAAGATGTTGGATCGGCACGAGGTCGCCTATTCGATAGAGCCTCGCCTGGTACGCGGTCTCGACTACTACACCCGAACCGTGTTCGAGATCATCGCCGCAGGACTCGGCGCCCAGGACGCCATCGTCGGCGGCGGCCGCTACGATGGGCTGATCGAGGAGCTCGGCGGCCAGCCGTTGCCTGGCATCGGCTTTGCGATCGGTGAAGACCGCTTGATCGAGGTGCTGCCGGAGCGGTTTCGAAGCGAGGCCCTGAAGGCCTCTCTCGTGGCCGTGGCCGCGGTGCCTCCGGTGTCGGCGGCCGAGGCGGTGGCCCTCGCGGAGGAGCTGCGAAGCGAGAATCTACCAGTGCTCGCAGAGCTGGCGGATCGGTCTGTGAGGTCGGCGCTCAAGCGGGCTGATCGAGCGGGTGTCAAGTGGGTAGTCCTGATTGGCGAGCAGGAGCGGGCCACCGATACGGTGACAGTGCGAGATCTCGAGCAGGGCAGTCAGGAAACGCTGCCTCGAGGAGATCTTGTGACCTACTTGAGGAGATCGCCATGAAGCGCCGTGGAGCAGGGACGATATCGGCCGGTGAGGTCGGAGACCGGGTGAGGTTGCAGGCCTGGGTCCGTCGGCGAAGAGACCTCGGCGGTCTGATTTTTCTACAGCTGAGAGACTATTCCGGGGTGGTTCAGGTGGTCGTCAGGCCCGACGAGCATCCAGAAGTGGCCGCGAGACTGGATGCGGTGCGTCTCGAGTGGGTGGTGGATGTCGAGGGGGTCGTCGAAAGACGCTCACAGGAGAACATCAATCCGGAGATGGCGACGGGCGAGATCGAGGTGATCCTCGATCGGGCGGAGATTCTCTCCCGGTCGGCTCCGTTGCCCTTCGCCGTGGAAGGGGAAGTCGACGCTACCGAAGAGACGCGGCTGCGATATCGGTTTCTGGACCTTCGTCGGAGCGAGCTGCAAGCCAACCTGAGGCTGCGGCACAAGGTCACTCTCGAGGTTCTGGAGCACTTCGACGAGCGGGGCTTCGTCAACGTCGAGACACCCATTCTCACCCGCTCGACGCCTGAAGGAGCTCGAGACTATCTCGTTCCGAGCCGGGTTCGTCACGGGTCCTTCTACGCCCTGCCGCAGTCCCCGCAGCTGTTCAAACAGATTCTCATGGTCTCAGGACTGGATCGCTATGTGCAGATTGCCCGTTGTTTTCGAGACGAGGATCTGCGCGCCGATCGACAGCCTGAGTTCACCCAGGTCGACGTCGAGATGTCCTTCCCGACCGAGGACGAGATCTTCGAGCTCATCGAAAGCCTGTTTGCGAGGATCTTCCCTCTCGCTGGCATCGAGCCCGAGCTGCCGTTCCCGCGAATGACTTTCGAGGAGGCGATCCGCCGGTTTGGGACTGATCGTCCGGATCTCCGATTCGGCATGGAGATCGGCGACCTCACCGACCTGGTGTCGGAAAGTGAGTTTCGCGCTTTTCGTCAGACAGCAGCGGATGGAGGGGTCATCCGCGGTATCAGCGTAGCCGGGGCCGCTAACAGCAGTCGCCGGCAGATCGACGAGTGGGCGCAAGTGGCTCGGGACCACGGCGCCGCCGGAGTCCTGACAGTGAAGAAGACCGAAGGCGAGCTCCAGTTTCAGGTCAAGGGGGTGCTGAGCCAGGAAGAGTTGAGCTCCGTCGCCGCTCGGCTGGAAATCGCCGATGGGGATCTGGGTTTGCTGGTGGCTGGCCCCAGCCCAGTAGCATCAGCCGCCCTTGGAGCTGTTCGTTTGCAGGCAGCCCACCAGCTCGATCGGGTGCCGGCCGATCGCCACGCCTTCGTCTGGGTGACCGAATTCCCGCTGTTCGAATGGCACGAGGAGTCGCAGCGATGGTACGCCTGCCACCATCCGTTCACGAGCCCGGATCCAAGGGATCTGGACAGGCTGGAAACCGATCCTGGCAGCGTTCGCGCCCGAGCCTACGATGTGGTGATGAACGGCCTGGAGCTTGGGGGGGGATCTATCAGAATTCACGACCCCGATCTCCAGCAGCGGGCGTTCACAGCTCTGGGGATTGGCGCCGAGGAGGCCCGCGAGCGCTTTGGATTCCTGCTGGATGCTCTGCGCTATGGGGCGCCACCGCACGGTGGCCTGGCGCTGGGTCTGGACCGTATCGTCATGGTGATGGCCGGTGCCTCTTCGATCAGAGATGTGATCGCCTTCCCAAAAACAACCTCGGCGACTTGTCTGATGACCGAAGCTCCGTCGACAGTCGATGAAACCCAGCTGTCAGAGTTGGGGATTGCGCTCACGGACGTCGAGACTCCGAACGATTCAGGAGAAGAGCCGAGAGAACCGCAATCTTGACTCGTTTCGACCTTCAGCTTCGACATCCCAATGGGGAAACGCCCATCTTGGTCGGAGATGGGGTCCTACTTGACGAGACGGGCGAGCTGCAGGATTGGGTGCGGCAGCGACGGGTCTTCGTGATCAGCTCGCCGAGGGTTCTCGAGCTTCACTCTCAGGTCGTTGCTCCACTGTCGAGGCAGGCCGCCGATTTGCACATTCTCGAGGTGCCCGACGGGGAGGCCGCCAAGAACGTCGGCGTTGCGGCAGGTCTCTGGGGCGAGATGCTCGAAGCCGGGGGCAAGCGGGACAGTCGCATCGTCGCTTTCGGTGGTGGCAGTGTTGGAGACCTCGCCGGATTCGTGGCCGGATGCTACATGCGGGGCCTCGAGTACGTGCAGCTGCCGACGACCCTGCTGGCACAGGTCGATGCCTCGATTGGTGGTAAGACGGCGATCAACCTGGCGCGAGCCAAGAACAGTGTCGGGCTGTTCCATCATCCAAGGCGAGTCATAGCGGACACCAGATTGCTGAAGACTCTACCTGGAGGAGAGCTGCGCTCGGGCCTGATGGAGGTCCTGAAGATGGCGATCCTCTCCGATCCCGAGCTCTTTTCGGTGCTGGAGAGGGACCTGGACGGCCTTTTGGCTGGCGACTCGATAGCCTTGGCTCCGGTGGTGGCCGCCGCGGCACAGGCGAAGATCGAAATCGTCGAGCGAGATCCCGTCGAAAGAGGAGATCGAATGCTGCTGAACCTGGGACACACCCTGGGTCACGCGCTCGAAGCAGCGCTCGACTATCAGACGCTTCGACACGGTGAGGCGGTGGGTTACGGCATCCTCTTCGCCGTTGGATTGGCCGAGAACCGAGGCCTTCCGCTCGCAGCCGCAAACCGCATGCGGCGGCTTGTCGAGCGTTTCGAGCTGCCCAGAATTCCAGCCCCCGAGGTCGATACCCTGATCCGACTCATCGGCCGGGACAAGAAAGCCGGTGAAAGTGGATGGCGCTGGGTGCTACCGACGGACCTCGGCGCCTGCGAGATCGTCTCTGATCTCACCGAGGCAGCGGTCAGGCATGAGCTGGCGACATTCCTGGCTCGACTCGAGGCGACTTCGTAGCCGCTGGGATCTGCCGGATCGGAGAGAAACCCGGCTGTGAAATGTGGCATGGGAGAGTCGTCGGACCCAAGGCTATAATCGGCGCGGCGGTTCGTTCGGGAAGCTGGCCGGTTTCTCGGAACAGCTCCGCCGCGCGTGGAAAGGTAAGTAGGAAATGGCATCGCTACTCAGCATCTTCAAGCGCTTGAAGCTCCGCCATTTCCTGTTCGCGCTGCTACTGATCGCAGGAATCGTTCCTCTGGCCTTCAGTAGCTTCCTGGTCATTCGTCAGAACCGAGAGATCCTGGAGACGCAGGAGAAGGGGTATCTGACGCGGTCGACGCAATTCCTCTCGCAGGAATTGGACCAGCACCTCTCCTCGACGCGTCGGCAGCTGATGCAGCTGGGGCAGAGCCTGGTGGCTATTCCGTCGGAGACGGAGATGGCCGAGAGGCTCCGCCAACCCTGGGTTCAGGAGTACCTCCGCGAATTTCTCTCTACGGATTCCAATCTGGTCGGTCTTCGCGTTCTAGGGACCGACGCGGTGGGTCCTTACATGTCGGCCATCAGACAGTCTCCGAGCCTGCGGAGGCAGCTCGACGATGCTTTCGCCGAGACCGAGCAGGAGGGAACGGTCGTTTACCGTTTCTTGACGCTCGAAGAGACCGCGGACCCTGTCGCGGTGCTGGCCATACCAATAACCGACTCGATCGGCCAGCCTCAGCTGTTTGTCGAGGGGGTGACTCGACTCCGCAGGATGGAGACCCTCTTTCAGCAGGAGGCCCGTGGTGAGGTGTCGGTCTTCTTGATCGACAACCAGGGCAGCATCCTCTGGGGAGGAGAGGCGACTGAAGAGATGCGGCGGGCGGTCCGTCGGTCGCGACTGGTTCGTGACTTCGTGCAGACCCCATTGAACATGACTCAGGAGTACACGGTCGTCTCCGACGGGCGTAAAGAGAGAATGTTGGGTAGGGTCGGGCCGGTCGAAGAGGCGGGATGGGGAGTGGTAATGCAGCGCCCTGCCGCGATTGCGTTGGCCGCGGTTCAGGAGATGGTCTTCAACACTGCGGTCTCGACGGCTGTGCTGATCGCGTTCGCTTTGGGAATCGCCGTTGCTGCCGCACGCGGGGTGAGCCGGCCGATTCAGGAGCTGGCGGATACCACACACCAGATCGCGGCCGGAAACTTCGGCCAGCGGGTCGAGCTGGGAGTGGCCAGCCAGGAGATACGCGAGCTGGCCGACGACTTCAATCGCATGAGCGATCATGTGCGCAGTCATGTCGAGCAGCTCAAGCGCGCGGCCCAGATCAACCGTGACCTGTTCGTGGGCTCGATGCGGTCGTTCGTCGCGGCGATCGACGCCAAGGACCCCTACACCCGTGGGCACTCAGAGCGTGTCGCGACATACAGCCGAACGATTTCCAAGTTTCTGGGTTTGTCGGAGGAGGATAGTCATCAGATCTGGGTAGGTGCGCTACTGCACGATGTGGGCAAGATCGGCGTCGAGGATCAGATTCTGACCAAGGTGGACAGATTGACGGATGCGGAGTACGACGTCATGAAGCAGCATACGGTCATCGGCGCCCAGATCATGAGTCGGATCGAGCAGCTCAAGGAGATGATCCCAGCCATTCGCTGGCACCACGAGGCCTGGAACGGCGAGGGATACCCGGATGGTCTGCAGGGCGAGCAGATCCCACTGTCGGCTAGAATCGTTGCCGTGGCAGATACTTTTGATGCGATCACTACCACCCGCCCCTACCAGAAGGCCTGCGACACGGCCTTTGCGGTCGAGACCATCACGAAGTTGGCCGGAAAGCGCTTCGACGTCGACGTGGTCTCGGCGTTCCACCGCGCCTTCGAAGCCGGCCAGATCAGAAAACGAGAAGCACCCCTGCCGGTCGCTCCCGCAGAGGCCAAAGCAGTCGTGGCCAACTGAGCGACCTCCCCGTAGCTGTCAGTCATGCCCTTCCAGTACGTTCTGGCGAATCTACTGGCCGACAATCCTGACGCCGAGGCGGCCCTCTTCTTGGACGATGCTGGCGAGACCGTGGATTTTGCCTGCGCTGAACAGAGTCCCTACGAAATGCGTTTGCTCGGGGCCTATCTCGGTATCTACCTCCGTCTCATCGGCGGGATGCTCTCCGAGGCGCGGCTGGGTGCGACCCGCCTATGCCACATCGAAAGGGCTAGCCACCATCTCCACCTGATCGCGCTGCCGGACGGCTACTACCTGGTCCTGGTTCAACGGCGGCCTGCGAAGGTGGGGAAGGCTCGCAGAAGCCTTCAAGCCGCGGCAGAGCAGCTGAGGTCAGAGGTCTTTTGAGAGTCGCGCCGCCTCCCCCCGTCAGGCTGGGATCGGATAGCATTCCCAGCCATGAATGACGAGGACACCCTCGATCTAGCGCCCGAGACAGCTCCGAGAGAAGCTCGAGAATCGGGCTTCTGGGGGAAGTTGAAGAAGGGTCTGTTCATGACCCACACCGAGTTCCTGGATCGGCTGGATGCGGCGGTTGCGGGCCGTGGCGTCCTGGACGATGAGACGTTGGAGCATCTGGAGGAGACTCTCATCGGCACCGACGTGGGGGTGGAAACGGCCCTCGAGCTGATCGACTCTGTAAAGAGCAGGGTGAAGGGCTTCGAAGCTCAGGACGTGCTGAAGCTTCGCCAGATGCTCGTCGACGAGATGGCCATTCTGCTATTGGATGCACCACAGCCGGTAGCCCCTGTCGACGAACCCACAGTCACCCTCGTGGTGGGCGTCAATGGCGTGGGTAAGACGACTTCGGTTGCCAAGTTGGCTCGTTGGTCGCAGCAACGGGGGGAGCGGGTCGTGATGGCTGCTGCCGACACGTTCCGCGCCGCGGCTGTCGAGCAGCTTTCCCTGTGGGGCGAGCGATTGGGCGTCGACGTCATCAAGCAGGCCGCCGGGGCCGATCCCGCTGCCGTGGTCTTCGATGCGCTGCAAGCAGCCAAAGCCCGTCGGGCCGACCATGTGATCGTGGACACCGCTGGTCGGCTGCACAACAAGGAGCATCTAATGGAGGAGCTATCCAAGATCAAGAGGATCGTTGACCGCGAGGCAGCAACCTGGCAGCGCAGGACCCTGTTGGTGCTCGATGCGACGACCGGCCAAAACGCCATCAGCCAGGCTCGGGAGTTCCTCCGTGTTGTGGACGTAGACGGGGTATTGCTGGCCAAGATCGATGGCACGGCCAAGGGCGGCATGGCGGTGGCGGTAGCGCGGGATCTTCGACTGCCGGTGGTCTATCTCGGCGTCGGCGAGACCGCCGACGATCTTGTCGAGTTCAGGCCAAGAGAGTTCGCAAAAGCACTGTTGGGTTGAGATGCGGTGGACCTCGCAGCTTCCCGATCCGTCGCATTTCTGGATTGGCCTCTCGCCACGGTCCTGGCCCGGTGATGAAGGCTTATGGGTCGATCTGGGACGGGCAGGCCTCGGTGCCTCCTCGACGGCAGTGGCGGAGATCCCGGAAGAGTGGCGGACTCAGTCGCCTGATGAGGTGGTGTACCTGCCGCCAGTTCGGCAGGAGCTGGAGAGCCAACGCTCACATCTGGTCAGATCCCTGATGGAGCACGGGGTGCCGGCCGTCGTTCAGTGGCCCGTGGAGGCTGGCCCGGTGGTGGATCCGGACTCGGTGGTGTTCGACCCTTTGGAGGCACTCCTGGCTGGCAGGATGGAGTCTCTGGCTGGACTGCCGGCCGGTGCGAAGGTCGTCTGGCCTCTGATCGCTGGCCTGACAGATGATCGTACTCAGTGGGAGGAGGGTCTCGCTGCGCTCGCTGCCGCAGGAGTGGAGCACGTGCAACCGCTGGCGCTGGATCTCGAGCCAGCGGACAAACGACGTCTCGTCGAGCGAGCCGGTGAAGCAGCTTTCCACGCGCTGTTTCACGGCGAACAGCCATCCGAGAACTTGTTCTCCTGCCTGGCTGCGGCTCGGGGGTTCGAGCCCTTTCTGCCGCGGCCCCTGCCGAGCGCAGGTGTGAGGCGCGAGAACCAGCGCCTCGGCGAGCAGCTGGCCATAGCTGGGGAGCTCTGGTTGCGGGTGGGTCGCTCAGAGTCGGGAGGGCAGGACCTGTATCGATCTGCCCGGTGGGTAGATCGCGAGAATCACGACCTGCCTGCCCTCTGTCGGGAAGGCAATCTGGGGGTGTTCCCTTGGCTCGATCCGCTGAGCTCCCGGGTGATCACCGACTTCGTGACCACGGGTACTGCCACCCTCGTTCAGGACTTGAAAGAAGAGTACCTGGCCAGCCTCGCCTAGTCCGGCATCCTGGCAACCAGATCGATCTCTACCAGGCCACCCATCGGCAGCGCCGCCACTTGGACCGTCGACCGCGCGGGCCGATGCCCGCCCAGCACATCGCCGTAGAGGTCATTCAGAGTCGGGAAGTTGCCCATGTCGACGATGTAGATGGTCGCCTTGACGACGTCGGAGAAGCTACACCCGGCACTCGACAAGACCTCGGTCAGGTTGGCCAGGACCTGCTTGGCCTGGGCTTCGAATCCTCCTTCGACGATCTTGCCGGTCGAGGGATCGAGAGCGATCTGTCCCGAGGTGAATAGCCAATCGCCCTGACTAACCGCTTGCGCGTAGGGTCCGATAGCGGCAGGCGCTTGATCGGTGTGGTGAAATTGCATTGGGATGCCCTCCTCTCGAACGGGTTGGACTGGTGCCGGTGCTCAGGCGCTCATGATTGGCGGTTGCCTGATTCGGGACCTGGAGCCGTGTCGTCAGCGAGAGCACCGATAAAGGGCAGATTCCGATAGCGCTCGTCGAAGTCGAGTCCGTATCCCACAACAAATACATTGCCGATCTGAAAGCCCGAGTAGTCGATGGGGACGTCGACCTCCCTTGCTTCGATTTTGTCCAGCAGCGCACAGAGCTTGACGCTCTTGGCACCGCGAAATCGGAGGAGGTCCAGGATCGTCCGCAGGGTATAGCCGGTATCGACGATGTCCTCGACCAGTAGCACGTCTCGGTCGCGGATGAACAGGTCCAGGTCCTTGCGGATCCTCACTTCTCCCCGAGCGCTGGTACCCACGTAGCTGGAGGTCTGAAAGAAATCGACGGCTACCGGAACTTCGACCTGCTTCAATAGATCGACCATGAAGAAGACCGATCCCTTGAGCACGCCGATGCAGACCAGCAGCTCGGTATCGGCATAGTCTCGGTTGATCTCCTGGGCCAGCTCGGCGACCCGCTCTTCGATCCGCTGGCGGGAAATGAGGACTGTGGGAGATGACTGAGTGCTTTGAATTCTCATGGCGTACAATCAGCTGAACCCGGAGGGTAGCATGGTCGAGCGTGACGTCAATCCCCTCGCTGGTCGCCACCGGGCCTTGTCAGTTCGATTCAAGGCCGCCTGGGCGTTTCACCAGCTCCTCGTCGGAATGCAACGGACGCGGATCCTAGAGCATTTCGACGACAGGTCCGAGGCGTTCAAGAGTGCTGTCGAGACCTTGAAGAAGGCATCCGAGCAGTTGGAAGGACCTGCGACCTCGGATTCCTCGGTAGTGCCAGAGTTGCTGGAGGATCTGGAATCCGAGGTCAAAGTCTTGGAGGTCGGACTGGCCAGGACGGAAGAAGCGATCTCGCCGTCTCAGGTCCGCCGATTCTTCCGGCAGGTCCGCTCGTTCGACGAGCGTATCCTGCTCGACATCATCCGTTTCTATCAGCGCGTCGAAGGTACAGGGGTTTGGGACAAGGATCGTCTGGACAAGGCCGATCTCGTGGTGAGCCGCCTGGCAGAGTCCATAGCTGGCCCGGAGCTGCAGGGGGATCGCACCCGCCTTCGCAAGGTCCTGCAGGCTCTTGCGGTCGCTGACAGCCAGGCCGGGAGCGAGGAGACCGCCGAGATCACCAGCCTCAGCGCGACGCTGCAAGATCTTCGGGCGGAGGTTCGGTGGGTCAAGACCTTCGACGAGCTGCATGAGAGCAAATTGGTTCGGCTGTACAGGGCGCTGAAGCACGACATGGGACACAAGCTCTTCCATCCCAGCCTCTTGCCACTGGTGGCGGATGTCAACAACGCCTTCAAGCTGAAGATCGACGAGTTGCGGGGTCTGGAAGAGGAAAGGATCGTCAGTGGATATCGAAAGTTGCTTCAGGGTCCCGAGAAGAATGTTGCTGGCGGACCCGAGCTGGACGTCGCGCTGGCTGGCCTCCAGCGCCAACTGGATGAGTTCGAGACCCGCACGAAGACGGAGAACGTCCGGCTGGACGAGCTCGCTGTCCTGGGCAAGAGTCTCAAAGACGTGAGTCGGCGGTTCCAGGATCGCCTCAACGTCGCCGAAACGAACGACGCTCCGAGCCGGACGAGTGCCGGGGCGGCTACCCCCGCCCCGCGGATACTCGCGACCGAAGCTCTAGTACCGAACCTAGATGCTGTGCAGCCGTTTTGGGACGAGTTGACGGCGGCGCTCGCTGGGCTGGATCCGGAGCTCGACCCGGTCGATGCCAGCACCCAGGGAGCCGTCTTGGAGTATCGGCTCGAGCCTCGGGAAGTCGACGCCTTTCGTGCCCTTGGTGAGGAGGTCCAGTCGGCTGCTGATGCGGAGCAGTTCGTCCTCGCGGCGGCCGCTCTTCGTCGACGAATCAGCATAGCGGCGGACGATATCCAGAAAGCTCTGAGCGAGACACCGGGAACGACTCCCGACTCGATACTGGAGGAGGCGCGGTGGACATCCAGAATGGGTGACGCCTACTTGAAGCACTTCTCCCACCTCATGGATCAGGCGATTTTCGAGGGGGATCTGGATGCCGCCAGATCGTTCCAGCTGCTCAAGATACGCTTCATGCGAGAGCATTCGGGTCTTCTGAACCTGATCCCGAGGCTATGGGCGCAGATGTCTCTCAGTACGGCCGAGTTCCCGGTGGAGTCGGGGGATCTGGATGGGCTGGCCACCGGATCCTTTCGGAAGCAGTCGGCGGACGAAGACGACGCCTAGCCCGCTCAATCCGGCTGGGTCAGGCGTTGCTGCGCCAGGAGCTCTGTGAGCAGGCGCTGAAGCCGATCTGAAGCCTCTTTGCCTTCTTGTAGCACCTCTTCATGGGACACGCCGCCGCTGCCTATCCCTGGAGCGAGGTTGGTGATCACAGACAGCGCCAGGCATTCGAGACCCATGTGGCGCGCTGCGATGACCTCGAGAGCAGTCGACATCCCCACCATGTCGGCGCCGTTACGTCGCAGCATGGTGACTTCGGCAGGTGTTTCATAGCTGGGGCCTGCTACAGCAGCATAGTTCCCCTGGCCGATAACGATCCCGAGTCGTTCTGCGATCTCGAGAGCCAGGGTGCGCAGCCGTCCACTGTAGGGCTCGGTCATGTCGGGAAACCTGGGGCCCCACTCACTCGGCAACTCGCCGCGAAGCGGATTGAGACCAGTCAGATTCATCTGATCTCGTATCAAGATCAGGTCGCCGGGCCGCTGATCGCCTCGCAAGCCTCCGGCGGCGTTGGTCATGACCAGGGTCCGAGCCCCCAGTGTGGCTGCCAGGCGAATCGTGAACACCGTTTGATGGGCGTCGTAGCCCTGATATGAATGGAGGCGACCCTTCAGATAGAGAACAGGTCTACCCTGTTCGGTCGTCAGCAGCTGCACCTTCAGTGGGTGGCCCTCGATTCTGTGGGTCTCGAAGGGCAACCACTGCCCAAGAGGGGTCTCTCTCCCCTCGGGATCCCCGAGATCGACCGCGAGACCCGATCCCGAGACCAGCACGACCTCCGGACGAGGCCAGTCGGTTTCGTCCCAGGCTTGAGCCGCCCGGTCGAGCTCCAGACGCATCGAATTCACAGGACTGATGGTACCAGGGTGATAGGGATTGTTTGAAGTACCGAGGCTAGGTCGAATTGGAGCGAGTGGCCGACGGGGGACCTGGGCGATTGCCGGGAGGCACATCCTCCAGAAATCCGATATCGTTCCCCGCAGCCATCGTTGGTGGAGCCTGTGAGGTGGATAGGCCCAAGCCGCGCTAGAAGGGGGAAAACAGGCCATGTCGGAGCTCGAAGCGCAAATCGCCAATCGACGCCAGAAGCGCAAGGCGCTGGCCGAGGGAGGCATAGCTCCCTATCCCAGTCGCGCCGAGTTGGATCTGGAGCCCTCCGAGGTGCATCGAAGCTACGGCGAGCTCGATACCGAGTCGCTGGCTGCCGAGGGAATCGGGCTGCGGGTTGCCGGCCGGGTCCGGGCCCTGCGAAAGCACGGCAAGACCGCCTTCGTGGATCTGCACGATGGCAGCTCGAAGCTGCAGCTGATGGTTCGTCTGCAGGAGCTCGACGAGGGAGGCTCGACTGTCCTCGAGAATCTGGATCTCGGTGACTATGCGGCGGCTGAGGGTACGCTTATTCGGACGCGAACCGGAGAGCTGACCCTGGCGACAACCTCGCTGACGATGCTGGCCAAGGCCGTGAGGCCCTTGCCCGAGAAGTGGCACGGCCTGACCGATGTGGAATCGCGCTATCGGCGTAGATATCTGGATCTCCTGTTCAACGAGGAGTCCCGTCGCCGCTTCGAGGTGCGAGCTGCACTCGTCAACGGAATCCGCGCCTTCCTGAACGAGCGGGGCTTTCTCGAGGTCGAAACGCCGATGATGCAGGCGATGGCTGGAGGTGCCACCGCCCGGCCCTTCGTCACCCATCACAACGCATTGGACATCGACCTCTATCTGCGAATTGCGCCAGAGCTCTACTTGAAGCGGCTGCTTGTTGGCGGCTTCCATCGCGTCTACGAGATCAATCGAAACTTCCGCAACGAAGGAATCTCCACGCAACACAATCCAGAGTTCACCATGCTGGAGTTCTATTGGGCCTACTCGGACTACGAGCAGCTCATGTCCTTTACCGAGGAGATGGTGTCGGCGCTGGCATCGCAAGTTCTCGGAGAGCCGGCCCTGCTTTGGAATGACACGCGCCTGGAGCTCGCTCCGCCGTGGGATCGGTACACCATGCGGCAGGCGATTGCGAAGTTTGCCGGTGTCGATGTCGAGAGATTGGACCACCTGGCGGACCTGGTGGGGATCTTCGGCGAACGGCAGTTGTCCCTGCCGGCGGTCGCCAAGGACTCAAAGCACGCCGTTCTCCAGTGCTCGTCCAGACCGGAGCTCGAAGAGCGATACCCGGGGGTCGACCTACCCGAAGGTTGGTACGGTCGCTTCCTGGTGGCGCTTTTCGAAGAGACGGTGGAGAATCAGCTGATCCAACCTACCTTCATCAGCGAGATCCCCGTGGAGGTCTCGCCCTTCGCCAAGGTCTGCTCCGACGATCCCCGATTTACCGAGCGCTTCGAGCTGTTCATGGGCGGCATGGAGATCGCCAATGCCTACTCGGAGCTGAATGATCCGGACCTGCAGGCTCAGCGGTTTCGGGACCAAGTCAAAGCCAGGCAAAGTGGCGACGACGAGGCACATCGTTTCGACGAGGACTACATCCGGGCCCTCGAGCACGGCATGCCGCCTGCCGGCGGCGAGGGGATCGGCATCGATAGGCTGGTCATGTTGTTCACCGACAGCCCGTCGATCCGTGATGTCATTCTCTTTCCCTTGCTGCGCCCGGAGGCTGCCGATGAGTAGGATGACTCCGATTTGAGGATCTTCACGCAGTCTCTTCGGGAATTGGATGCATGAGTAGTGTCTCGCTGCCGCTGTGGATCGCAATCCGGTACCTCAAGAGCTCCCGTCGGGACGCGTTCATTACCTTTCTGTCCCTGACCGCGGCCGGCGGTATCGCTCTCGGCGTTGCAGCCTTGATTCTGGCTCTCGCTGCACTGTCCGGTTTCCAGGCGGCGCTCAAAGGCGAGGTGCTGTCGAGGACGCCCGACATTGAAGTCGAGCTACCGTCGGCAGCTGATGCGGAGGCGGCCAGGCGAGAGGTGGACGGTATCGACGGGGTGCAGTCAGCTCAGATCGTTGTGCGGGGCAGGGGTTGGCTGCTGGCTCGAGGACGTTCGAGGGCGGTGGAAATGATTGGTTTTGGTGCCGAGCTGCCAGCGTTGTTTCCAGAGGCAACGTCGCGGAACCCCGGGTTGTACCTGGGTGACGGTCTAGTCAGCCTCTGGGGCATGGAGCCAGGCGATGTCGTGGAGGTTGTCTCTCCGGTTCCGACACTGACCCCTGTCGGGCCCCAACCGCGCGTTCGCAGGCTCCCCGTTGTGGGGAGTTTTGCAGCGGGTCGAGCCGAACAAGAAGACCGGGTGGCCCTGCCACTGTCCGAGGCGAGCCTGCTCTTCGGGCGCTCTGCCGTCTATCGTTTGCTGGTGGATTGCAGTGACCTGGGCACCGCTCTCGAAGTGGCCGGGAAGCTACCGAAATTACTACCCCCCGGGAGTACCGTGCGAACCTGGCGTGATCTGAATCGGGTGCTGTTCTTCGCGCTCCGGCTGGAAAAGACCCTCATGTTCGTGGCTGTCTTCCTGATTGTCGTCGTCGCCGGGATGTCGCTGGTCTCGGACCTGACTCTTATCTTGGCGAGCAAGCGTCCCGAGGTCGGCATGCTTGGGGCCATGGGAGCCGCGCCGTCGGAATTGCGGCGCATCTTTCTGTGGCTTGGAGGGCTACTGGTTGGGCTGGGGGCCCTGATCGGCCTCGTGCTGGGTGTGGGGGGTTCGTGGCTGCTGGACCGGTATGAGCTACTATCCCTGCCGAGCCAGGTCTATTTCCTCGACCACGTGCCCTTTCTGGTGCGCGCCCGGGATGTGCTGTCGATTGTCGGTACTACGGTCGTTCTCACTTTTGCCTGTTCGTTCTATGCTGCGCATCGGGCAGCCTCCCTGTGGCCCGTGGAGGCGTTGAGACGATGAGCGTCTCCATTCGGGTAAGCGGAGTCCGCAAGTCGTACCGGGATGGGGAGCGACTGGTTCAGGTGCTCAACGGAGTCGACCTGGAGGTTCGAGCCGGGGAGTTCGTGGCGGTCGTCGGTCCCTCCGGCTGCGGGAAATCGACGCTGCTTCATCTGCTAGGGGCGCTGGATATCCCGGATTCCGGAACCGTGGAGGTCGGTGGCCAGGGTCTCGCCGACCTGGGCCCGCGCCGACTGGCAGCCTTTCGAAATCGGACGATCGGCTTCGTCTTCCAGTTCCAGGAGCTACTGGGTGATTTCTCGGCACTCGAGAATGTCATGTTGCCGGGTCGCATCGCCGGCGAGAGCACGGCCTGGGCCGAAGAGCGAGCTCGCGGCCTTCTGGACGAAGTCGGTCTTCAGGATCGCCTGGACCATTTTCCCAACCAACTCTCAGGCGGGGAGCGCCAACGAGTGGCGCTATGCAGGGCGCTGTTCATGGAGCCTCCTCTGATACTGGCAGACGAGCCGACCGGCAACCTGGATCCGGAGAGCGGAGTCCAGGTATTTGACCTGATGCTGGACCTGCAGGAGAGGCACGGAACCACCGCTTTGGTGGTCACTCACAACCCGGAGTTGGCCAGTCGTTGTGGTAGACTCCTGACCCTCGAAGGCGGCAAATTACACGCTGAGCGCCGTTGATTCCGCCAGTCGAAATCTATTCCACTGCGGCGTTTTGGAGTCCACGAAGAGTGTTCGAGAAGTACAACGAGAAGGCTCGGAGAGCCCTTTTCTTCGCGCGCTACGAAGCCAGCAAACTCGGCAGTCGGGTTATCGAGTCCGAGCATATTCTGCTTGGAATTCTGCGTGAGGGTGAGGAGAGCGTCACCGAGCTGTTTCGAAGGCTGAAGGTGAAGCCGGAGGTGCTTCGCAAGCAGATCGAAGGCGAGAAGGTCTTCGTGGAGAGGATCTCGTCTACGGCAGAGCTGCCTCTGTCCGAAGAGTCCAAGAAGGTCCTTGCCTACGGCTCCCACGAGGCAGAGAGCATGCTTCATCCGTCAGTCGGCTCCGAGCACCTGCTGATCGGCCTGTTGCGGGTCGATGGTTGTCTGGCGATGCGCACCCTGACGCAACACGGACTGGACCTCTACAGCGTCAGGGAGGAGGTCCTGGCGATCGCCAAAGAACGCGAGGCCACCCAGCAGAAAGAGGAACAGCCTTTCCTGGCGGAGTATGCACGCGATCTCACCTTTCTGGCGGCTCAGGGGACCTTCGATCCCCTCATTGGTCGAGACTCAGAGGTCGAACGGATTGTCCAGATTCTTTCCCGGCGGACCAAGAACAACCCGATTCTCCTCGGTGAGCCGGGCGTTGGGAAGACCGCGATTGTCGAGGGCCTGGCGCAGCGCATCGTCGAGGGTCAGGTGCCTTTGTCTCTGGCGCAGAAGAAGATTCTGGCACTGGATCTCTCCCTCATCGTCGCCGGCACCAAGTACCGGGGTCAGTTCGAAGAGCGCCTCAAGGGTATTCTCGGTGAGCTCAAGGACAATCAGGATGTCATTGTCTTTATCGATGAGATCCACTCATTGATCGGGGCCGGTTCGGCCGAAGGCTCTCTCGATGCGGCGAACATTCTCAAGCCGGCTCTTTCCCGCGGCGAAGTGTCCTGCGTCGGCGCCACGACACTCAAGGAGTACCGCAAGTACATCGAGAAGGATCGATCCCTGCTGCGTCGATTCCAGTCGATTCAAATCGAGCCACCGAACCAGGAAGAGACGCTGAAGATCCTGCAGGGTGTGAAGGACCGGTACGAGGCTTTTCACAAGGTTCACTACACAGCAGGCGCGCTGCAGGCTGCTATTTACCAGTCCACCCGTTATATCGCCGATCGACACCAACCGGACAAGGCTATCGACGTGATCGACGAGGCCGGTGCCAAGGTGAAGCTGCGCCGAGTTCGGGATACCCAGAACGTGCGCCGATTGGAGCAGGAGATCGGCGAGGTCGTCAAAGAGATGAAGTCGGCCATCTCCGACAAGGAGTTCGAGAGAGCCGTCTATCTGAGGGAAAAGGAGATCGAGCTGCGGGAGGATCTCGAGAAACTGCGGACGCAAACCGACGAAGATTCCGTCCTGCAAGTGACGAAGAAGGACATCGAGGAGGTGATCGCTTCGTGGACTGGCATACCGGTATCCAGTCTGCAGAGCGAAGAGGCCGAGAAGTTGATGCAGATGGAGCAGACCCTGCGCCAGCGCATCGTCGGGCAGGATCATGCGATCAGCGCCATCAGCCGTGCCATTCGGAGATCTCGGCTCGGAGTGAGCAACCCGCAGCGGCCCGTCGGGTCTTTTATCTTTCTCGGGCCTTCTGGGGTAGGCAAGACAGAGGTCGCCCGTCGCCTGGGCGAGTTTCTGTTCGGTAGCCAGGCTTCTCTGATTCGCTTCGACATGAGCGAGTATATGGAGAAGCATGCCGTTTCCAAGATGATCGGATCGCCGCCAGGCTACGTCGGTCACGACGAAGGGGGACAGCTGACCGAGCGCATTCGCCGCCAGCCCTATTCGGTGATTCTGTTCGACGAGATCGAGAAGGCGCATCCGGACGTGGCGAATTTGCTGCTGCAGATTCTCGAGGACGGCCTGCTCACCGACGCCTATGGGAACCAGGTCGATTTCAAGAACGCAATCGTCCTGATGACTTCGAATATCGGGAGTCAGCTGGTGCTGCGGGGAGGTCGCATGGGCTTCGGAGAGTCGGACCGGGACAGGGAGTTCGAGCGGCTCGAACAAGAGATCCTGGCCTCGCTGCGGCAATCCTTCAGCCCGGAGTTCATCAACCGGGTCGACGAAGTCCTCGTCTTCAATCCGCTGGGCCCAACAGAGTTGAGGGCCATCGTGGATATCTTGCTGGAGGATGTCAATTTGACACTCGAGGAGCGGCGCCTGGAGGTCGAAGTGTCAGATGAAGCCAAGTTGTGGCTTCTGGAAAAGGCTGGGATCGACCCTTCCACTGGGGCCCGTCCTCTTCGGCGGACGATCCAGCGCCATATTCAGGATGCAGTCTCGGAGGTCTTGATCGCCAGGCACGGGGAAGTCATTGGGCTCATCGGCATCACAGTCGAGAACGGTGAGCTGAAACTCCATCCGAAGATCGGAGAATCACTGGTCAGCCAGGACTGAAGTACGGTTATCGTCTGACGGCATCAGCGGCAAGGGGCTTGCATGAATCCCGCTGTTGTTAGGTAACCTTAGGGATGGAATCCTCGCTGCCTGACCTGTATCCAAGTGTGCGAATCGGGATCCGCAGAGTCGTTCCATCGATGAAGATCCGAATCATCCACTCCGCGTTGATAGGCCTACTCACGCTGGTGGGACTGGTGCTCCCTGCCCGGGCGCAGAACCTGGAGGGTCAGCCAATTCAGGTGATTCTCTATGAGGGCCTCGGATCATTGACTGAGGATACCCTCAACTACTACCTCGGTCTGGCACAGGGGGACATCTACGACGCCGCCAAGCTGAACGAAAAGGTACACGCCCTGTGGACACGCAATCTGGTGGACGACATCAAGATCGAAACCAGTCAGACAAGCGGTGGTGTGCAAGTTACGGTGACAGTCCAGGAGAGGCCGATCCTGCGGTCTATCGAGTACGAAGGACTGAAGCGGATCAGCCGTTCGGACATCAACGAAGAGATCATTACCGAGTCGATCCGGGTGCGCGAGGGCGATTCCCTGAGCCTCGGGGAGCTGCACAGGCTCAAGGCCGCGATCGAAGAGCTATACGCCGAAAAGGGCTTCCGACTAGCGGAGGCCAAGTACACCGTCGAAGCGGCTTCCAGATCCGACCGTCGGGTGGTCTATACGATCGATGAGGGTGACAAGGTCCGGGTGGGTGAGATCGACTTCGAGGGCAACACGGTCTTCAAGGACATGCGACTGGGCTGGTCGATGAGTGACACCAAGAAATCGAACCTCATCACCAAGATCATGAAGAAGGACATCTACAGTCCTGCTGCCCTGAGCGAGGATCTAGAGGCCGTGCGGGAGCTTTATCTGAAGGCGGGCTACAAAAATGTGGTTCTGGGAGAGCCTAAGATCGAGGTCAAGCCCGTCAAAGGTGGTGAGGCCGCAGGAGATGACGTAAAACGCCGGCTCTTCATTACGATTCCCGTCGAGGAAGGAGATCGCTGGAAGCTCGGCGAGATCACCATCGAGGGCACCGAACGGTTCCCGGCTGAGGTGCTGCTGCGCCAGTTCGAGCGCCCGAAGGGCGGTTGGCTGCGCTCCAAAGTAATCGACGAAGGACTGGAGACGATTCGCGAGCTCTATTCGAATACAGGGCACCTTTTCGCCCAGATCGAGCCCGAGATCGTGGAGAAGCCCGATCAGGTCGCCGATGTGATCATCCACGTGGACGAAGGCGAACAGTTTCGCATCGGTCGGATCGAGTTCTCGGGCAACACCAAGACGAAGGACAAAGTGCTGCGGCGCGACATGAGCATCCAGGAGGGCCTGGTCATGAACACCGGGGCCCTGAAGAACAGCCTGCTGCGCATCGGGCAGTCCGAGGTCTTCAAGGTCGATGAAGAGGATCCGGTGGCCTTCGATATCGACTCCGAGGAGAAGCTCGTGGATCTCACCATCCAAGGTGAGGAGGGCGAGCGAACCGAGATGCTCTTCGGCGGTGGCTTCAGCGAAGTCGATGGCTTCTTCGGCCAGTTCCAGTTCAGGACCAGGAACTTCTTGGGCAGGGGAGAGACTCTCGGTGTTTCCGCGCAATTGGGCTCCCGGCAGGACATCTTCGACTTGTCCTACTTCATTCCCTGGTTTCTGAACAAGCCTCAGAGTTTCGGTGCGTCAATCTTCAAGCGTCGTCTCGACTACAACCTTCTCACGGGCCAGACCGTGTTTCAGGATAATTTCGGTGGGACTCTGACCTATGGTCGGAACCTCGGGATCTTCGGCAACTTTTCGACGACCTTCTCCCGCTTCGATTCCGACGAGGCGAGAACGGAATTCGACCTGGAAGGCAACAAGGTCACTCAGCAGATCAACCGCAAGGTAGCGATGCTGCGTTGGTCCGTGGTGAGGGATCGGAGGGATAGTCGTCTACAGCCGACTTTCGGCAGTCGCGCCAGTATCTCGCTCGATCTGGCGGGCGGGCCCCTTGGAGGCAACACAGACTTCTGGCGACCGATAGGCTCCTACGCGAAGTTCCTACCCATGACCAAAGGCCGCATGCGCACAGTACTGGGGATGAATGTCTTAGCAGGCTACATCCAGCCGATTGGCGACACGCCACTGTATTTCAACGACCGGTTCTATCTTGGCGGTGAGAGCAGTGTGAGGGGCTTTAAATACCGGTCTATCTGGGTGAGAGACTCGGAAGGAAACACGGTGACGGACCAGTCCGGGTTTCCTCTCGGTGGCAATCGATCGGTCCAGCTCAACCTCGAGGCGATCTTCGTGCTGAAGGGCCCGTTCCGCTTCCTGTTCTACACTGATGGCGGCAGAGTCTACGGCGACGATCAGAGTTTCGATCTCGAGAACTTCCGAATCTCCGCTGGGGCGGAGCTGCAGGTCACGGTGCCCATGTTGGGTGCTCCCCTCCGCTTTATCTACGCCTATAACATCAATCCATTGCCTGACGATCGATTCGAGACTTTCCAGTTCAGCATCGGTCCGGGTTTCTAGAGTCAGCCAGGAGTGTGAGCCTCATGAGAATCGGTAGGAAGGCGACTGTTCACTTGTTCGGGAGTCTGTGGCTCGGGATTGGCATGGCACTGATTGCTGGTCAGATTTCGGCGCAGCCCAGTGACGCCTCAGGGACCCCCCGAGTGGGGGTCATCGATGTTCAACGATTGGTGCTCGAGTCCGCCAAGGGGCAAGCTGTCTTGGAGAAGCTGCGGAACCTGACGGAGCAGAAGCAGGCCGAGGCGGATGCCATTCAGCAGGCGGTCCAGGATCTCCAGACCCGGGTCGAGGCAGGGC